>Ga0325410_1000271_pt1 | contig 51711 bp, 39 predicted proteins | sample PopdelMetagenome_16_FD_206182 | JGI IMG/M metagenome (GOLD analysis project Ga0325410, IMG submission 206182) | Populus deltoides microbial communities from Bellville, Georgia, United States - Xylem-PdIQD-R3 | ecosystem: Host-associated > Plants > Phyllosphere > Stem > Wood/Secondary xylem...
ACATCCAGGATAACTTGATTGATGCATTATTGAAGTCATGACTAAATCATGTAAATCCATATTCACCCAACATCCAAGTTTATTCTCATTCCAAAAAATAAAACTAAAAATAATAGCAAGAAATATGGAGAGACGAAGAGGAATTTAAATAATATAATTTCTCTTTTCTGTCGCCATTTGCCATTCCAGATTAATATGTGGAAACCACACTGTATTAGTGAAAGGATCACAATATCAAGATTTTCCAACTTCAATTCACTGATATAACTTTTCTTGAATCCTGGACAAAAGAACTTAGAGCGTCAAAAGATCATAGCAGGATTCTAAAAAACAAAAATTGTATTTGGTGCTTATTGAGTCTAAAAGTTATCCTGAATGAAAAGGGGGAAAATCAGTAACATGTCTGGTTCAGTATCAAGATTTTGAAAATATCAAAAGGAAGAAAAAAAAAAGGTACCTCGTTTGCCAATTCATTTGGCAAAGCACCATTTTCTTCCGTCAGTTGAGAGTTAGCCTCCGTGTTCTTTCCCACAACAGCCAAATCTGTCTGCAAAAGCACAAAAAAATAAAATAAAAAATGCTAAGCTTCTCTCAGCTCCTGCACTTGAGCATGAGGCATTAATAAGTAAACCCATCACTGAAAATTGAGTAACTATACCTGCTCCTTCAGTATAGGCTTGTTTTCAGCTTCATCATATTCTACATGATCAAGGCTTGCCTGAGTATTCTGCAGACCATGAGATGCAGGATCGTTCATTTTTCCATACCCAAGGGTAAACAGCCGGTCCTCTTCTTGTGCATACTCTTCTCTCGAAGCCACAGATATTGGAAAGGGCTTTACCGGGCTGTTAGTTATATCTTTAGAAGAAGACCATAGCTCATCCGCATTACCAAGATTTACATTGCCAAATATTGGGTCATCATTGCTGCAAAATCACCACTTGTGAGGATATTGAGTCAGATGGTTATCACTGTTCTCCAACAAAATCAAGATAAAATATAAAACATAAGAACACAGTGAACAACAGAAATGCAGGAAAGCCCTTCCACTATTGAACAAGCTCACCAATTCCTTACAAATCCAGTGCTGCTATATTACATTCTTTCTGCCATTTATACTTGTAATTGAGGATATTGTGCTGCTAAAAACTGGCTTCCTTCAGGTTCTTTTCCCAATTAACCAAATCAAGCCAAGGATCAAAAACCACAAATTTTCAAACAACTAGTCATTTTTTGTTAGTGTTGCTTTTAGCAGACAGCACTTATTTGGAAAAGGATATAGATCCAAAACAGAAGAAACTACATTTATTAAAAGAGTCTGGTTGTTTTTCCATCACAACAACACTCCTGTACTACATGATTCTTTTCTTCTGAAATGAAAATAGACAGTGAGCAAAATTATTTTGTTCGCGAAACTTTCAATTCACTTTCAGTAATAAGAAATTGTTCAAATTATCAGAATAATGAGATGTACAAGCTTCCATATCAGGGTGCTGCTGACCATCTTTCATTTAGGTGCAGAAAGTAAGAAATGGTAACTGTGCTTTACCTAAAAATTCGATCAAGATCATCAAAGCTTCCAATGCTAGCCCAGCCATAATCAACAAAATCACCTTGCTCTTTACCTTCATGGGAATTTTGAAAAATCTCAGTGTCCTTATCAAGATGATCTGTCTCCACATTAAAAAAAAAAAGGAATTAGAATGACAGCAGCATGTACTATGCTATGAAAACATCACCAACTCATCACCCTATCTACATTTTTTCCTTGTAATTGAAATCTCATCACCTGCTGATGAATCAAGTTTGGTAATGTCAGTTAAATTGTTAGAGATTGAAGTTTCCAAGGAATCCTGCTCAGTTTTGGCAGCATTAGATGAGGACAAGTTAGGCCATCGGTCCATGTCAAGTCCTAAGGAAGAAGTTCCTTCACTTGTGTCAACATTCGAAATGCTCTCCAGCTTTCTGCCATCAGTATCAACTTTAGCCCCAGGTGCCTTCTGCTCACTAGATTTAATGGTGCTAGCTTCTTCATTCGATTCCTTTTTCTTGCAATAATCTTCACTTGCCTCTGGATATGGCACGATATGGTCATCACTATCATCAGCCTCACCCCATATTATGTTCGTAAGCTGAAAGGATAGTGAGTAAGCATCATCACTAAATGTGGGATACATGAGAAGAATGAAACAGTCACAAGTTAATCTCTGGGTAACTTAGCAAGACTATTTTTCCCAACATAATATTCTGAATAATGCACTAATTAATCAGTTCAGTTCCTTGTAAGGTGTGCGTGGGCACATATGAGCACACATGTGTGTACGAGAGAGAGTTGCTAGTGTCAATGAGTTGGGAACAAAATATTTAATTGAGTCATGCAGAAAATACTAAAATGTTCTCAATTGTGTTAAAAATAAAATAGAAAGTAGAAGCCGTTGGCATGATTCATTTAAAATTTGCAACAAAATTAAAAAGAGAAAAGAAAATAAAAGGAGGAGATGGCCCAAAGCATGCTCTCAATAAGATGAAGTACGACCTAAAGCTTCATTGCATGTACAGAGCACTTTGGAAACTTCAGTCTGGACAAATAAACCAAGGCAAAGTATCTTCTTTTTGGAACTAATTTCTTCACAGTAAGATATAACATCTAACGCTACCTGCATCACTTTCTCAAGGTCCTCTCTGACTCGAATGATCATAAACCTTCTCAAATCCAATTTAAAGAAGATTCCCTTTCTCACTATTCGTTGGTATTATTTGACACCAAGTTCAAAACCAAACTTCACCAATAAGTGTCACCGGAGAAAGAAACTTAGGTGCCCTAATACCATAAATAAAACCTATTCAATAAAAATTAGACAATATTTTATAGCTGTACATCTATAACCAAAGTAAAAGGCCAAAATTCAAAATATCCAAAAGAAATATTACCTACTTATATGCCAAAAATGGCTAAAACTCTGAATCCTGAAAATGTGAATCAAAGGTATCTCTAACTGATGCACCATCAGCAGTCTCCTATTTTGACTTGTGATTAATGACCTAGCAGTTCACTTCAACAACATCATTGAAAGGTCCCTAGTGAACATAAGTTTGAATTTCAGACCCAGCAAGAAGAAGTACATTTTCCAGTAGGCATGCATATCACCTTTTTATCAATATCCATGGAAGACAAACCAAGCAATATCAAGTTTTTTTCTGCTGGATATCCAATAAAAAATACCTCAAAGTGTGAGCATCTTTAAGGAGGATATCACATTGCACCCCATCAACTGATCCACAAAAAAATTTGCATCTTTCCATCAGTTCCAAGCTACTTTGTAAGGAAAAGGGAGGGAAGTGCCTTCAAAGATACCTTCTTCATAGCTTCTTTAGATATGAATCCACCCGACTTTCGTAATCACTATGCGCAGCTTCTCTTATCATCACAAGCTCCATCTCTTTACGCATCCTAACTTCAATCGCCGAATTCTTCCCTCAGTTCCCAAGAAAAAATATATTCTTCCCTCCTCCAGCCCTTTCCCTACATGTTTCCACCAGCTTCGTACCAATACGGCCCGTGAAAACAACTCCCAAATTAAAACACTTGAGAAGCTCTAATAATTTTCCACAAAGACCTACTTTTCTTATTATTTCTTCACTCTATGTCAGTGTGCCACATTCAAATACTACTGATCGATTCTTCCTCGTCACAACCACTCACTTTCCCCTAAATCCCATACCACAACCACTCCTTAATCTTCAACTAAATCAATATCTCTCATCACTTATGAAAACTCCATCTAATTTACAAATGAATCACACCATTTGAACACTTTGCCAATTCCTAATTCCTTCAAAATTTTAATCCATTAAAAAAAAAAACTGCAAGTCATGCTTTTTCACTTCAACACAGTTCTCCTTATAACCAATCTTCCAATATAACCATACTCTAAAACTAACCCATAATCCTAAAAAAAAAATCATTTCTTCTTCAAATTAGTCCTAAAAAACTTCAAAATACAAGTAACTATCCATTTTAAACAAGATCAGTGAAATCTAAAAGCAACCCACAAATCCAATTCACAAATCAACTGCATATTCCAAAATAGATAATGGAAAAAAAATGATTTAGTTACCTCTTCGTCGTTCCAATCAAACATAGCTAAAGAAACCAGAACAGATCACAAAACGAAAACCCAATTCACATATTATATCTTGAATTATCTCACACATCGCCAATCCTTCAAAACCTTCACCAAAAAAAGAAAAAAAGAAAACATTAACTTACGTTAAAACAAAAACATCAAAACCCCTTAACCCTATAAACCAAACCAAGACAAAAACTTTACATGCAAAACAAGAAAACAAGAACCTTAACAGTTGTTAAAGAAGCAACCAAAAGAGTTTTCCAGAGACTGAAACAAGAGCATAAAAGAAAGGGAAAAGCCAAAGGGTTGTAGAGCACGTGAGAATCACGTGAGTTTGATTGGCTATTTGACTGACACGTGTGTTGACGACAGTATCTTAGTGTGTGGTTAGAATTTAAGGATAGATCTAATACTTGAACGTGATTGGTTAATACGTGAGGAGTTTGATTTGAGTTTGATTTGGGTTGAATGTCATGTGAATTTGGAGAAATTTGGTAGGCAGGTCTAAGTTGTGGCTGTGGTTGCTTCGAGGGTTGGTTTCGCGCGTCGGTTTCTTGGGCCCATGTTGACCAAGTGGTGTTTTTTGGGATAGCCACGTTTTTGAATTTAAAAAAAAAACAGGAGAAGGATTATGAGAGTGGATTAATTATTAATTAGGTAATGATTGAGGATTAGGGTTTAAAGTAGGGGGTTAGGTCTTTTGACTCTTGACATAGGCCCTACGCATGTGATTTGTTGCTATTGTGCCATTTCATTAAATTCGTTCAAAATGTTTACAGACAAAAGATACGTATAAAATTAAAAAACGTTAGCTCTTTTTTCTTATTTTTTGAAAAAAATTAAAATCTCACAACTAACCTATCGAAACATTGTTATAAAATCTAGGTTGCTCGATGGGTCAATTTGGATCTTATTTACTTCAAAGTCAGCACTAGTTTAATTTAAAATAAATAATTTTTTTTATTGATTTAGTCAAAAATCTGATTTGATTTATCATTTTTTTGTCAACTTACTTGATTAAAACTATATTTTAATTCTTTTTTTTTGTGTTTTTTTATATATCAAATTAATAATTTTTTATAAAAAATATATTTAAGATTGATAATTTTGATCCGTATCTCAACTTCGCTTCATGTTAAATTTTGTAACTACTTATCAAAGTATTTTAAAAATTAATATAGGAACACTTCCTAAAAAATAAAAAAATAAGATTTAATTTTAAATAACACATGAAGTACTTGAATATATCTCATATATTTAAAAATAAAAAATAACTTGTACATCTCCCAAAAGAAAGAGAGTTCAAACAGCCCTACTCATGAAAGCAAGAAAGCAAGAAGAAGAGTAAAAAGACCCTCATGAGGATTGTTAAGAATATAGAAATATAACTCAAAATCATGATTAATATATCACCTCGTTTATCTTCATATCTAATATATCCTAACATCCAAATTAACCTTTATTCTAACATCCAAATTAACTTCTCCTTTTTTTTTAATCTATTTCTAATTTCTGCAAAATTCAATAATTTACGTGTCAATCACTTACAATCCAATAAAAATACTTTAAAATACAAAAAAATATAATTTTAAAAAGAAAAGGGACTTTCAATTATTCCTCGAAGCACAATTTAGACTATTACATATTATTGTAATCACAATTATAAAATCTAGCCTAATGATTTAATTTAAAGATCAGTCAAATTAAAAAAAAAAATCAATTTAAATTTAGTTAACTTAGCAGGTTAACATGTAAATAGTTGATCCCATGTTGATCGAGTTGATTTTTAAAATAAGTACTGGAAAAAAATATCATTGTGGCTTTATTTCAAGGAAAGGTTAATCCACCTGACCTAATCTGGTTCTAGAACAAGTTTAATTACATTGACTCCAATAATTAGCCTTGAACCCAGTTGTAGAAAAACGAAGAAGGGAAGCAGAACGAAACTGGGCTGAGGCCTATGGACATTAAATTGATTCTAGTCTTTATTAATGGGCTTGTGGCCTCAGCATGAAAACTGGCAAAACATTAAAAAAATAAAATAATAAAAGAGGAGTAAAAAAATCAACCACGACTCCACTGGGGATCGAACCCAGAATCTCTGGTTCCGTAGACCAGCGCCTTATCCATTGGGCCATGGAGTCCTTCATGCCAGTGTTTCTATCCATTTAATATATTAATAAACTTTACAACTCCACCTTCCGAGCCTTTACTAGAGTCATCGAGGGTGGCCAACAACTTCAACCACTTGTATAATTTGAAAATGGTATCCTGGATGTTGCTTCCCGGGTAGGTCTTTACTGCTCATAAATATTTGAAAAAAAACCCTTTTATTATCGGCTGGGGTCGAGTGCTACAAATTTAATTAGCTTTTCTTAATGGGATCAATGTGTTTCTTCGCATAGGTTTATTATATTCGTGTCTTTCATTAATTAGATGGACTGCTGAAATACAAAGAAATGGATAATTTTTAACTTCTTTTCAGTTCAAAATTATATAGGATGCTATGATTTAGATTTGCAAAATTTTTAAATTCATCATTCATAGAATTCTATTACTAACTCAATAAAAACAATACAAGAATAAGTATTAGAAATGCATAATTTTTGGATCTCGACTAGTTTTAATTAAGAATAGACCAACAAAATTTAAGCTTATCTAATTGTCACATTAAAAATTATAATTTTTTTTTTAATAATAAGATCACACTGTGTGCAACTTTTATCTTTTCTTGAACTTAATTATGTATCATCAATCCATAAATATCACTACATGATCATACACATATCCAACTACGATAGATTCACAACTAACTCATGAGATCCACGCATGAATCACTTGGAATTTGAAAAAACAAAACAAAACAAGACATACAGATAGTTTCATTGATCGTTTCGCGCGGGTTTACCAAGGTAAAAGCTAGCATCAGAAGAGAAGAGAAGAAAAGACAAAACATTTTTGCTGTGGCATTCACATGTTCATGCATGTTTCCATGGACGGCAACTGCTGAGATCTGCAACCCAGTACTACTTGTAAATTCAAACCAGCTTTCCCACCTATCTCTTCACACGTTGCAACATTCTACTAGAAAAAAACACCAGAATTCACACGTTAATTATCCACCTGAAAATGACTCCCGGACACATAATCACCGTTTCTCTTCTCTCTCTCACTCTTTTCACTCTTTTTTTAGTCGTTGAAGGGTTAGAGATGTTGATAATTTTATTTTTTTTATTCTAGTTATTAAACATTAATTTATTCGGTGGATTAAATCGAGAAATTTACAACCCAAAACCTTATTTAGTTTGAGTTTTAAATATATATTAACTCGGTAAAATTTAATTAATGTTTTATGTTTTTAATAATTTAGCTGACTCTGCCAACCAAATCCTATTTATTTTTTTTAGAAGAACAAAATAATATTATTTTACTAAAAATATTGAATCAAATTAACCCAATAATTTATATTTATTTCTGAGTTGATCTCCAGCCGGGTCTGAGTAGTATGCTATTATATATGACAAAATAATTAACGTAGCATAAAAGAAACAAAGTAATTAACGGCTAAACATGATACGTGTGACCCTCTAGGCAAGGCGATACTTTCAACACAGTATCATATGTTCTCTTGTATCTGTTTGCATGTATAAATAGGAAGCCAATGGTTGTATAATCTTTCACAATTCACTCACGTTTCTTAAGAGAAAGTACTCAAGAGAAATAAATTCAACAATGGCTAGCCTAATTGCTCCTGTCGACAACCATGTTCCTAGTGAGGATGCCGAAGCCCTCTACAAGGCCTGTAAAGGTACTTCTCTCTCCTTTTCTTTCATACTATAATCATATATTATATGCTCTACATGCCAACAATTAAGAAATAATCATATATTATATACTCGACACGCCAACAAGTAAGAAATAATCATATAGCTGTTTGATTGAGAAACAATCACCAGCAATATTTAAATTAAGAGAGGGTTCATTGGGAGGATTTCCTGTGTCTATAGTCCAACCTTAAAAACACACAGCTGCCTAACAGACAACTTAAATGTTAACATGCCTGAAAAATTAAGATATCAAATTTCTGTAAGAAATGGTAAAAAGTGGTTGTGCTGTAACAATCATGAGAAAATATTCTATGAAAAAGAGGAGTAAATATTTTACTTTTAGAGAAACAAAAGGCAGGGAAAGGGAAAAGGAAAAAAAGGGAAAGTATTAATGACAGTATGATTTTCTTTGTTGTCAAATTTTTATTTGAAAGTGAAGAGGTTGGTGTGAATGATTTGTCAGCATGAGTTGTTCCTTCTGCTTTACTTTCTGGCAAAATATTTATAATTTTTGTGATGGGAAGACACACCGGACTAAGTTATGCCTCATTAGGATACAAACTTGATGCATAAAACCAGGATAGAAAAATAAAAGTCTCTCTCCAAAGGAAAAAGAGAGAATAAATTAATGTATTTTCTGCAAAACATAAAATTATAATTATTAAACTTGATCTAGTTTCACGAGTCGGCAGAAATCAGGATATATCCTGAGGGGCTGGTCTAGCGGCATTTAAGTAGAGATTTAAGGGTTTGTTCACTTCAAGGTCTTAAATTTGAATTTCACTTGCATCAAATCTCTCGGGACCATTGGTTGCGGAGCTTAATTAACCTTGTATAAAAGGCTGGTTTCAAGTAGTAGAGGTTTAGTTTGGTACTTGCAAGCTAGTTTAGGATACCATATATATATATATATATATATATATATATTTTTTTTTAAAAATTAATCGAAATCTCATAAATTAATTTAGACTAGTTTTCGGTTAAATAGGTCGAGTCAATATTATAATTTTTTTAAAAAAAAACCTAAAAAACTTTTTCTTAATAAAAAAAAAATTATTGATTGACTCGACCTAAATTTCTCTCTCAAGCTGGTACGACAACTATGCATAAAACTCTTGTGTGCCTGCACCAAAAATTTCCTCTCATTCACCCATTTTGCCTTCAAAAATGGTATGAAGAAAATATTCAATAACTCAAGCCAACCATGAGAGATGAGTAAGAATCTAATAGTGGAAAGCAGGTGGTCATGCTGATTAATGTATTCATAAAATTTACATAGTCTAAGAAATCATTTCATTACCACATTGTTTTCAACGTAAGAGTGTAAGAAAGTGGTACTATAAATATGAGAGTATGAACAAGTCTCCTTCACATTGAATTTTCTAGCTAAAGAGACAAAGAGAGTTAACTACAATGGCTACCCTTGTTGTTCCTGAAAATGTTTCTTATGCTGATGATGCACAAGCTCTCCGAAAGGCTTGCCAGGGTTAAGTTTACAAATCGTTCTATGTCTTGCATATGTACTTTCCTTTGTGTTTTTCACTAAGATAATTTGTACCCTTTTTTGTCAAAAGAAATCGGCTTCTGAGTTCATGTTTTCTTGTTTTGATTCTTGAATTTCATCAGGATCTTGCTCGCTTCTTTTGTGAAAAATCTTATCCAAATTGATGTTGTGATCATCAAGTGATTTTATGCAAAAGGAAATATCAAAACTGACAACGGAATTTGTCTCTGCTGTTTGTTTTTGCTAGGCTGGGGGACTAATGAGAAGGCTATAATTTCAATACTGGGCCATAGAAATGCTGCTCAAAGGAAGCAAATCAGGCTAGCTTATTCAGAATTGTTTCAAGAAGATCTTGTCAAGCGTCTCGAGTCTGAGCTCAATGGAGACTTTGAGGTAATTGTCAGTATCATGGTTATGATAACACAAACTTTATGTTTATACCAGTCTTATCTGTCAGAGGCAGGGCACATTTGTTAACGGGTCTTGTTCAATCAGTTGTGTTTTGCAAGAGATTTGATGCATATTAACGTTTAATCATAGTCATTATGTTCTTTCCAACCCAAGGATTGTTGCAGAATGGGATGGAGTGTGATTGCCGGTTTATATATATGCCTGTGATGCTAATTAAGTTTCATAAATTTGTGAACATAGAAAGCTGTGTATCGATGGGTATTGGATCCAGAAGACAGAGATGCAGTGTTAGCAAATGTGGCTATCAGGAAATCTGGCGATTACCATGTGATTGTAGAAATTGCCTGCGTCCTATCTTCAGAGGACCTCTTGGCTGTGAGGAGGGCTTACCATGCTCGGTACAAGCATTCCTTGGAAGAAGATCTTGCGGCCCATACCACCGGTGATATCAGGAAGGCATGTTACAATCATTGATATTTTGTGATTAGGCCATTCACAATTGCCTGATGGTTTGTTATGATCATTTTGCAGCTCTTGGTTGGATTAGTGACAGCTTTTAGGTATGAAGGAGATGAGATTAATACAAGATTGACCAATTCAGAAGCTGATATTCTTCATGATGCAATCAAAGACAAGGCTTTTAATCATGAAGATGTCATTAGGATCCTGACTACCAGGAGCAAAGCACAGCTCATGGCAACTTTCAACCGCTACAGAGATGATCATGGCTCTTCCATCACCAAGGTACAGAAAAAAAGAAGTTCAATAGCTTGCTTCTAGTTACCAAGTTAAATGTTTATAGTTGCAAGTTGTCGTGAGGAGCACTGTGAATGCCTCCAAGTTTCTTTTCGCTTCTGAGGCCTGTAACAGAAGCTTTAACTCTGAAAACAGAACTTCCATCTACAAGGTTGAGTCTGATTACAAAAATGAAGCATTAATGGTCATTTTTGTTTAATAGGACTTACTAGATGAGCCTGCTGATGAGTTCAAAACAGTGCTCCGTACAGCCATTCGATGCCTCAACGACCACAAAAAGTACTACGAAAAGGTGAAATTGTTTACACTGTTGCCTTAAATTTCATAAATGAAAGTTCAATGGGCTAAAACATTGTTGCCTTCTGCTTAGATTTTGCGCAATGCCATAAAAAAGGTTGGGACAGATGAGGATGCACTCACTCGTGTGATTGTCACAAGGGCAGAGAAGGACTTGAATGATATCAAGGAGATCTACTACAAGAGAAACAGTGTGCCCCTTGATCAGGCAGTTGCCAATGACACTTCTGGGGATTACAAGGCTTTCCTCCTTGCTCTGCTTGGAAAGGAGGAATAGTTTTGTTCTTCTTTCAGCGTTTCAGAGTTTTCAGTCACAATTCAATAATGGTTTCTTATGGAACTTTCTTGCTGTGAGTCTTTTGTTTTCTGTGGTCATGTTCTTGAGTTCCTACCTGGTGTGACATTATGTAATCCAATGCTATGTTATCTGCAGTTGAGTGTTTCTCTAAGTGGCTGCGTGTTGGCATATTCAGACCAAGTTTCATTGATGCACTATAACTCTAAGCTTCCATTTGAATCATCTTTCCCTAAAAATTTAAGTCAGGGGCTAATTGGTTAAAAAATACCCTGACCTTCAAGTAACAGAAGATTAGTCCCTGATGTTTTTCTTTTACCATGATCTTGATCCTAAATCTATTTTTTTTCAACAATGTAGTCCTTCCATTCAATTTTCCATCTATCTATCAGCATGTGTGGTCACGTGACCGTGTAGAAGGATGACACGTGTGCCTCCCGTGTGGTCAAATTTGATGGAAGGACTACATTGATGGATAAAAAATAGGTTCAGACCTAAATCAGAATACAAAAAGGTTAGGGACTAATCTCCTGTTGACAGAAAGTTCAGGGTAGTTCTTAACCGATTAGCCTTTATGTCAAGCATCAATTTAACTCATGGCCACTGCAGGGATTGCAGAAGCAAGCAAAACATTTCCAGCTATATAATCCAATACCCATCTAGATCAAATAAATATGATGGAGCGGTAAGCAAAAATTTGCCCTCATGTATTGTTGCCCTTGTTGAGCTCCATCTACCAGTAAATCCCCGAATGCTTTTTTGATATTGTAATGCAATTCTTTTAAAGCGTTCGCAGTTTTTGGTGAATTCTAAATGATGCTGAAAGGACAAAAAATAACTTTAAAATTATTTCAAAAACATTTACTTTTATATAAGTTTCTTTCTTTTTAACTAAACATATTTCTGTTTTTTCCCGATCTTATAATACTAACCAAACTTAGTTTGCCTTTTACATGGCACTTGAAAGTTGATAAACTGCTTTTTTTATTTTCTAAACAACAAAAGGTAATTAAACTGCTTGTAGATTTCAACAAGTTTTTGGTTCAAACAATTCAACAATATTCTTTCTTCAATAGCAAGACAAGCAACGGGGCTGAGAGCAACATTTGTAGACAAAATTTGGAATTGAAAGATAATAATCCAATATATTGAAGCATGAGAAAGAAGAGCAGCTGAATAAGTTGATGGATTTTAAACCTATGTACAAGCATAACATTCCACCAACTACAACAAAAGTGCTGAGCTAATTCGGAAACTGAAAAAATTGTCCCATGTTATTGCCACTGCTGTCTGGCAAACCATATCTTGTAATAGCCGTGAGACTAGACTGGATGAGTAAGCAAATGCTAGCAGATATGCTGACCAGGAATGTTGATAAGGCCAAGTACAACATGCAAGCTTCGTTTCCAGACTAGATGCTCAACTAGATTTGATATCATCTCCAAACTTTGTATCATATGCACCAGAAGACTCCCATAGAATTTTATACTAAGCACAGATCTTGGCTCTCTGATTCTCCCTAGAGCCTGGAAGCCGCCCACAACAAATATGAAAAATAGATGAGTCTGTTTTCGAAGGGAAGGTTCAGAAAGAAATCGGGTTAACTACTAGCATCATATGAAGAAATGAACAATAACCTGGAAATTGATCTTCTGACAAAAGACATCGAGTCTTTGATGCATATGAACCATGCTTCGGTCTTTGATGCTCTATGCTACCTTAAGATTCCCGTTTCCTGCTCTGACTGTTGAAGCCAGGCAGCATGGACTTGGATTTAGAGTGAGCTCGACTTATGAGTCTCTGATGCAATAAGAGAAAACTTGAATAAGAATCAAGGAATTCACAGGGATATATATGATATCGACATTAAAAGTAACAAGCAGCAAAATATGTCTGACAAACCTGTAGACATGTAAAGCAACTCCATTTCTACGTCCGCCTCCACAGCTAGACAATAGTAAATCTTAACTTAGACATACAGTAATTAATCCACTTGAGTAAGAAACATAAACCGAAGGGAGAAAATGAAAATTAAGATCAGCGATACCTCAATGTGTTGAATGGATGAAAGAAGAGAGACTCTACCAGTCTTCTGGTTCAATCCAGCGGCCATCAATCTTGATGTTGAGGAAATGAGAAATCTTGGGCCAATCTTCCCCTTTCTCCTTTTCACACCTTTTTTCTAGCTGAGGGCATCCACTGATTTCAAAAGAATAAAGGGAGAAGGGCAGCCCTTTTTCAGGTATGGATTGGAGATTAGGGCATGTGTCAATCTTCAATTCTCTAAGACAGGTGAGGTGTAGAAGCCCGTTGTAGTCCAGAGATTTCAAATTTTCAAGGGACCGGATTTCAAGGGACCGAAGTTCTAAAGGCAGTAGCAGCCCGTCAGGGAAAGATTCCACATCTTCATTGTAAGCAATTATTAATTTTGAAAGAGAACATTGAAGAAGCAAATCCCATTGTGCACGGCTTGCAATGAGTTTATTGCAACTTTGGATGCAGAGTGTTTCTAGATCAAGTGGCAAACCCCCTTCTGGAAATGACTCAAGTTCAGGAAGTCCTTTCAGTTCCAAATCCACAAGGGAAAAAAGGAAAGACATTTGCTCAGGCAACGCCTTTAAATTTATGCAATCAAGTAACCTAATCTTTGTCAAATTCGGAGCAGATAACCCTCCTTTGGGAAAACAAACTAAGTTAGGACACCCCTGGATTTCCAAGAAACGGAGAGACCTGTTATAAGGCTTTTCATATGCTGAAAGAGAATTCAGATTCGGACTATTCTTGATTTTTAGAGTCTGTAAGTTGGAGAACAACTCTAGCGGGAAACACTTGAGTAGATCAAAATTATCTATTTCAATATTTTCAAACATAGAGGATAAGCAACCCATCAGCTCCAATTCCTTGACCAACGAATCTACGGAGTCCAATTTGCGAATCTCGAGTTCATACAACTCAGAAGGCAATTTCTCTAAACGCAGATCCCGAGAAGCATCATTTAACCAAAATCTGTTAATGATTGGATACCAAGGAAATGGGCCTCCAAGCTGCTGACAGTCAAGGATGTTAAGTTCTGTTAAAGAAGGAAGGTGATGATTCGGCAATGCCTTCGTTAGGCTGTGGCAGCCTGATATGTGAAGCTCTCGAAGAAGAGGGAAAGCTTCCATGTCATCATCAGAAATCCATTCATTCCATTGTGGCATGCTAACAAAAGTTAAAATCTCGAGGGATCCAAATGGCTCCTTCAAGGATGTGCAGCTTCCATAGAACTCGTGACCCGCCACCACAACTCCTTCAAATTCCTGGATGCATAGTTCCTTTAAAGACCCTAACTGTCCAAGTGGAGGTAAAGAGGTGCAATATGCACATTTGAAAAGATCCAACACTACTATATTTGAGAAAGAAATGTCTGCTATCCAATCTGGAAACCTTGTACCCCCATAACCACCAACATAAAGACTAGTCACACCTGTATGGGGCTGTAATTTATCAAGAACGTCTCTTTGGTGCTGTGAGTCATCAGCATCGCCATCCCATCTCAATTCCAACACTTTAACCTGTTTCATACCCTTCAAATTGGCTTCCAAAGCATCTTGAGCGTCCACAACATTTTGAAGACCCCAAATCGTTACTCCCCCTTGTAGATGTTGAAGCTTGCCCAACTCTATAATGCTAGAACCACTCTGTCTTCCCAGAAAAAAATCACTCAGTGTTTGGAGCTTTGTCAATCTATCCATCTGTGAAGGCATCTTCGACAGCTTTGTTCCTAAAATATCAAGATTTTGCAAGTTGATTAACCTTGCCATATCAGCTGGCAACTCCGTAAGTTTCTTGCATTGCTTCAAGATTAAAGTTCGCAAGTTATACAATCCACTCATGGATGCAGGTAACCTTTCAATTGCTGTTTTCGTAAGATTCACATGTCGTAAGCATTTCAAATTTCCTATTGAATCAGGCAACTCAACAAGCTCTTCACAATCTTCCAAGATCAATGTTTGCAGATTATACAAACAACTCAAAGATGCAGGTAACAGTTTGATTGCTGTTTTCTTGAGATTCACATATCGTAATTGCTTCAGATTGCCAATTGAATTAGGCAATTCAGCAACCCCTTTGCAATCTTCCAAGATTAGCGTTTGCAAATTGTACGCAGCACTCACAACTTCAGGGAACTCTTCTATTGATGTTCCCCAAAGGTTCAGATATCGCAGATGCTTTAACTTTCCCATTGAATTAGACAACTCAGCTACGCTAGAATAGCGAGACAAGGATAGCACTCGCAATCGTCCAAGTCTAGGTAATAAATAACGTGTTAGGCCATCTTCAAACCGGTTGTCTTCCCACTGCTTTGGCAACGGTAGAAAAGTGCGCAAATGTTCAGCTCCATGGATTCCTACGAATTTTTTAAGGGAATCAAATGACTTTGGTACATATGAGAAATGACGAGCCTTCGCTGCAATCTTGTTTGAATCATCATCCTCCAACAGGAAGCAAAACTCCCCCGCCACAGAGTTGGCCAAATCATTAATGAGGTCGTGCATAATAAACAATGATAGATTGTCACTAGAATATCGTTGGAAAAATGACCTGGAAACAAGATCATCAAAGCACTCGCCACCTACATCTTCAATCTCCTCATCTCCTTTGAGTGGGACAAGAAAACCCTCTGCCATCCACAAACGTACTAAATCATCCTTGTTGAATCTATAATCTTTGGGAAATAGCGCACAATACGCAAAGCACTGCTTCAGTGGGGCAGGAAGGTAATAGTAGCTCAGTCTTAAAGCTGGAAGAATCGGATCTTTCGGCAAAGTCCACATGTCACTCTTCAACACTTTCTTCCAATCTTTTGCTTCTCTTTTGGAGCGTAGGAGACCCCCAAGAGCTTTTGCAGCTAAAGGTAGGCCATTGCACTTTCTTACAATTCCTCTGCCAATTTCTTCCAAGTCTGGACATGCACCAGAACTTCCATCATCAAATGCCTGTTTTGCAAAAACCAACCAGCAGTCGTCTTCAGTTAATTTCTGCAGATGATGTGTTGGAACAGTTGACTTGACCGATGCTACACTATCATTGCGCGTTGTAACGACGATCTTACTCCCTTGTCTCACAGACTTTAAAGGTGTCAATAAAGAATCCCACTGATCTTGATTCTCACACCAAACATCATCTAAAACAATCAGCACTGTTTTCCCTGCTGTTCTCTTCTCTACCTCATTGTGAAGCTGATCTGCAGTCATGGTATCACAATTCAGCGAACCGACCTCTTGAAGCATATCTTTGATTAACTTGAAAACATCAAATTCCTCCGAAACAGAGACCCATACCTTCAGATCAAACCGCTCTTGAACTCTGCTATCATTGTAGATAAGCTGAGCAAGAGTGGTTTTACCAACCCCACCCATACCCACTATAGGAATCACATCTAGCTTGGCATCTTCAGATAACATCAACTTCATTATGGCTTCCTTATCGTCATGCCTACCAAAAACCCCAGATCCATCCACCAGAGAAGTTGTTGGTATTTTGTATGACAAGGGTTGTTCTCCAATACCCTCTTTCAGTCCAAGAGCATCCTTTTGCTGTACTAAATATTCTAGCAGCTCAAGAATCTCCTCTAACTTAGCTCCCATCTCTTCCTTCTCTTCATGGACTGTATTACGAGAAGATAAAAAGCCTCTAACCTGATAAGTGCTGGTTTGAGAGCCAGCTTCAACCTCCAGTCTCAAGCCTTCATAAGCAACCTCATCCAAGAAGTCCTCTGCTTCATAAACAGCATCTTTGAGCTCGTCAAGCCACTCTTTTACAAACGAGTCACTGATCTGCTTCTTTTCAGCATCATTGAGCACCTTATTAACAGTAATCATCAGTATCTTCAACTTCTTCAGCAGCCTATCATTTAGTTTTTGGCTTTTAAAGAAGTCAACAACCTGGCGAGAAGCCATTCTATCAAACAAAACCTATAGGGAAGCCGAAAGAAAAGCTCCACCTACCAAAGCAGCAGCCATGGTTTGATCTGCACGTAGTACTGTTTGCAAAACGGGTGCAGTGAGAATCAAAGCAAGAAATGGTGATAGAGAAAATGAACAAGAGAGATTAGGATTAACTTTGCTTGACAAACCAAGAAACTGCCTTCTCGTTTCTTTTTATTTACTATTATTAAACCAGAAAGCGTGTTTTCTTCTGCTAATTTCCATGTCGGATCCCTATGGACGTTAAATATTATCCATGCAGTTCATTTGGTTAAAAAGGTTTTGACTTTGTGTTGGTTTCTTGCTTGGATTTATGAGCTGGAACTTCGGAGTGAATATCTAAGATAATTTATTCTCTTAAATATACTGGACCAATGTAAAAGTATAATATTGTAAGATCATTTAAAAAGAGTATTTAGTTTCGATTGATGCATAAACTTGATTAGAAAATACTCCTTGCAAAGTCATTATGTCAGTTCAAAACCAAATACATTGAATAATAATTTAAGAGATTTCGTTTGCAAGAAGCTTATCATTTTATGATCAAGCCGCGTTTTCCATATTTCAAAAGGCATTGGGTTTGGATTCAACCCAGCCATGTTTTAAGCTTCAACGCCACGGCTAATGCGTATCTTACAGGATTGTGTTTGGTTAACAGCCGACCACACTTTTTGATGCATGAGTCCCACACAAATATGCGTTCCAAACGCAGGATAGCAACTGAACGCCTGAACATCTGGTCAGCTCTTTAAAGGACAAGACTCCATCTTGTTATTACTCGGTTCATGTTCTTCGTTAAACGCAAACACTTCAACCACAGCAGCAACCTCAATATATATTAAGGTTGTTGTTGTGATTATAGTTTTTAAAAAATTGAGGTTGCTGTTGTGATTATAGTTTTTAAAAAATTATTTTATAAAAAATATTTTTAGTTGAGGTTGATTTGGAAAAATATATGTTTTGTTAAAATTATGGTTGAAATTAAGGTTGAACAAAAAATAGTTTAATGTGTTTGGTTAAAAAAATGAATCTCAAATTGAGGTTATAGCATAATTAAAAAAATATATATATATTAATATTAATCATTTTTAATTTAAATATTGTAGATGTAATTACTGTTATTAAATCATGAAATAAATAATATTGATATCAAATATTTTTTTTATTATTCCATTAAACAATGTACAATGTCATTACATACGATATCTATCCAACAAGAACTATATTTTTCATGGTTTCTTAAGCGCGCAACAACAAAAACTGAATTTTTTTTTACGTTATCAAACAATCTCCTTCTAATTTTTTGAATAAAACACAATTAAAATAAAAGGAAAAACTGATTTTTTTTAACTGGGTCGGACCCGACAAGAACATAATTGGAATTGCGATCAAATTCCACAAATGCTACGTCATCATGCAATATCCTTCTAATTTATGTAGTGTTATTAAATAATATTAAATACTAGTTTTTTGAGTAAAACACAATTTTAAAAAAAAATTTACAATTTCATTACGTATAAAATTCATTCGATAAGAACTACAGTTTTTATGATTTTTTGAGCGTGCAATAAAATTAGATAAAATATTATCATGAATAAAATTGAGATTACAGTACGAGTAAATTTAATTCACCTTAAACTAATTTTTTAAAAAAACAAAAAAAAATTATTGTTCATGTTCACGTTGTTCGTGGACAATGCGAGTGAAATCAATTAACTGCACTGGTTTTTCATGAAAAAAAACTAAACTTTTCACACCGTTTTTTTTTTAAAAAAAACTATTCACATAAACAGTGAAGAATGAACCATGCTCCAAAATATTACTTCTCAAAATCTGCAGCACAATCTTTGATTTAGTGGGTCCTACCAACTTAAAGTATTTTTTTCTATATTACCAAATGATACTATATGTGGCTGCCGGTGAACCTCACCCGCAGCCACGTTATAACACTCACACCTCCTCTACACTAAACTCAACAGACCTCGTAAAGAACATGAGTTAGAAGGAATCAATAGCATTAAACAAAAGAGTTTCTTATAATGAGCCAAACAATCCGACTGAGACTCGACCAATCAATTTGAAGAATTTGTTTTTATTCAAAATAATATTATTTTAATTTTTTTAAAAAAATTTATTTAGGTTGACTTGCTGACCAAGAAGAGAGGAGAAATTCGAATCTCACTACAAAAATGTGAGCCAAAGTGTAAATAAGCGTAATAATTTTTCGGAAAACTCAGGTGAATGTACTCGAAAGTACAAGAGAGAGGAAGAAAATGAATTGCAATGTTAAGATATCACAATGAAGAAACCAATGGCTGCGAGGAAGTAGACTTTGATGCCATGAAGTTTGCTGGTTGTAAAGTGGGCTGACAATAGGCACTTCTGGCATTCTCACAATTTATTTCCATCTTACCGAACTTCCTATCTAGTTCATCATGTTCATCCGCATCCTGACCATGAAAAGACAATGCATTTAGGTTGTCAATAAGATTCAGCATATATAGCTTAGTTGGAAAGCTACTCCATTATGTAATAACAAAATCAAATTATGCCTAGACAGTTTGAATCCATATCATTTCAATTTAACTCGACATCGAAAACCATATAATCCAAGATGCTTAGAAGGGTTAGAAAGCTTTAAGAGTTTAAAAAATGTAACTATTTTATATTTAATTCTCTCTAATAAAATTAAATATAAAATAGTGGTTATACAAGTTTAAAAAATAATATAAAATTATTTTTAAAGATTCATTTATTCGCTTAAGTTTCTAAGTTAAACTGGTTTTTTTACTGAAGTGAAGAGAAATGCGAGATCGGATTTTAAACAACTGCAGTATACAGCCACTATAATAATGTGGGAAACAGTAAGAGAACAAATACATACCTTAACAGAATAGTGGCGAAATGTAGGAAGAAAACGTATCTTGCAGTATTCATTGAACATTATAGTAAGCAATAAGAGTGGAATTGTGGCTATGGAAGCAGAAGGTTTTGACTTCAGCCCAAAAAGACCAATCATGGTGATTTGCATAAGAATGATTCCGAAGAATATATAATGATGAACGTATGGCCAATACTGTCCGCATGTATCATAAGCAGTTTCGTAAACATCTTCAATCTGCTAACCATGTTGGAAAAAATCCTTGATAAGCAAGCGAAACGACCATACAAAGGCAAGGAAAGAAATCAGAGGAAAAGGTATTTAACATGGTTGGGGAATTAACATTGCTGAAGGGAAATAAAACTAGTGCAGAAACTTACCTGGTTGACATATACAACGTAGCCTAGATAGAAGTAGCCAACAAGAAATGGAAGCAGCAAAGGAGCGACAACTGCATATACCATACCAATGAGTATTGATAGGGAGACTGAAGGGATGATTCTAAAATAGGGCAATGAATAAAGGTAAGGATTTTCCTCGTCTCCTCCGCCAACTGTGTGTGATTTCACAGCATCCCAAACAAGCAAGCCGGGCTGAAGGATTTCCAAAGAAAATCCTGACAACCCATCAGTTAAGATGTATGTCACAAAAAAATCAGCCTGAAAAAAGAACAAATTAGCAGTCAAGCGGAGACTGCAAGTTCATAAATTCATATTAGCTAAGAATTGTTTGCATCATATGCCAGGGAAAAAGAGAATTGTGGTAGATAGCATATAAACTCAAGAAAAAGCATCAAATAATACACCAACTAATTAGATTAAGGCAACCTAGCTTACTTGTGAAGAGACAGCACTGGCAAGATGACTAGGAATACTCCTAGGGTGGGTAAAATATTCTCCAAGTTCATCAAGTAGGGATCCTGATATCAAGCTCAAAAAGAATACATTTCCCACGAGAAAGTAGAAAACCATATTGCAAGCTTTAATCTCCTCCTTGCTCTTCGAAATCGAACCGCCTAATTTAGCCATGCCAAGCATTGCAAAGGGAACAACATATATAAAGCCTTTGAGAATGGCACTTGGAAGATACCCTGTAATAATGGAGCTTAGTCCTGGTCTATTGCAGAACAAGAACAACATGTCAGAGAGCTATACAGAACTCTGAGAAAGAGTTCAAACATTCGATTAGTATTCTGTTAAGTGATTGCTTAAAGTTTATAGCAGATGCGAAAACTAAATATTTCTTATAGCATAAATGCCAAAAAACAAAATTGGAATTGGAATCCTGACATTAGCTCCATAGCCATGGCTGGGGGGAACCATTTCTTAAGTTTCTCAAGTTTAGCTATTCCTTGAACAGCTGTAACTGGGACTGCAAAGAAAATTGTGAGGAGAGATGCTGCAACAACGACCCCGATTTTGCAAAGTGGCAAAATCTTAAAGGGAATTTCCAGACTCCTCCATGATACATCCCTTGGTTCTGGAGCCATTTCCGTGATCCATGTGAGTGGATGTGAGTTCTGTTGAGTTTGGGAAACTAATGCTGCGCCACGTCGGGACTTGAATGTAACAAAGGCAACGGGCAAATCCTAGAAAAATGAAAACAGCTCAAGTTTTAATGGTTAACTTATAACCAAATGTGAGACATGAAGCTTGTAAACTGTTTATGAATCGCATTTATGATATATCGCAGTTAAAGATACAAAGTATAATGCAAGGCAAAAACAAGGCATTTATCTGCATGGCTGTTCAGAATACCATTACACGGCCCATGCCAGTAGATCATAATGCAATGCTATCTCAGACTTGGATCATATGGATTGCCAAGCAGTATATCACTACTTCTGCGCATCTACCCTTCAAGTTAGATTCTTAAATAACTAAGCACATCATGGCTTGAAATTAAGCTTCTATCTAGTAGTCCCCACAGTACTTAATACTTGACAGATGAAACATATTCCAACTTTAAACTTGATACTAACATCCATGTAAACTTCTCTAAAGTTACCTTTCCTTTCAGCATACTTTCGTTCTGTAATTGACGAATCTTATGAACAATTTCTTGCAGCTTTTCCTCAAACAAAGCTATTTTCACATCATCTTCTTGAGATACATATAAGAGTAAGCTTTCCTTGTCGCGTTTCCTAACTGTGAGCCTTCCTCTCAGGTCCTCTATCTTTCTTGCAACATATTTTGCTTGGTGCTGCATACAACAATATCAGAGGAACCAAGCAGAATTGAGATGAAGAATGTCTTACAATAAGCAAAGACAACTAAAAATCTTTCAGCGTGCAATAACGAGCATGCTCACTTGAAAGAACTTAAATCATTAAAAGCTTGGGTTGATGAAAATGTTATTGATAGTGCATAACATTGGTCACTTTTCAATACCTTCTGTGGCAAACTTTGAGAGAAATTTAGAAATATTCTACCACGTAGGAAAAACTTTCATGCTTTACATTTCATTGTAGTTCCACAAATCTACGAAACAGTAGTTATCTACGAATCCCATTCTGAAATTTTTTTTCCGCATTGCATACCTCAGCCTAAATTCATAGTTTCAGTTGCATTAATGCTATAGGGGGCAAAAAAAATAGAAACTCCCCTGAGCTACCAGAGGTTGACATCTAATATCAAGTGTCGAGTAAACCTCAAAGGATATCATGTTTCCATAGTAATGTATTTTTTACAAGAACTATATCATGACATTCTATAGTAATGTATTTTTTACAAGAACTATATCGTGACATTCTAAGGCATATAATATCTTTGATTATCATACAAAGCATATATAATAACATAGAGCAGCTAATCTGCCGAGACTGAGAATGAAATAGAGCCAACGCATTAGTGTACGAAATTCCAAGTTGTTCAAACCTTACCAACAGATCTTCGATATCTTTTCCATCATATATCATCTGATAAGAACAGTAACTGTTAGGATGATGTTTAGAGAAGAAGTGATCAACAGAGCACCCATAAGCGTCGTGTTCATTGCAGAAGGGAACTTGCCGAACAAGAACATTAAACCGATCAGGTTGATGCCTTAGGTTCCGAAGTAGTTGGATCCGTTTAACCGAAATTCCGTCATATTCCTGAAGATGAAATGATGCAGGAAAACACCTTAAATTTCAACTTATCTTGAATGTAAAAGACCAAGAAGCAACGTTATTATCGCAATGATCCACCATTACAACCTGGATAGTTCTGTCGATAATAAACAATAACATGCAATAAGTGGATTTAAAAAAAGTAGTATTCTACATCTGTGAATACATAAACCGAAAAACTAACCTTGTACAACAGATATAATCCATAAAATGATATCAACCACAAGCACGTAAAATGCACCCAAAGCCTGTGGAATGAAGAAAACTTGGTAAATCAATTGAGTATTTGAGTTATAAAGCAGTCAATTGGAAGATAAGCTTAACACAAAATGCCAGTACTGCTATTCATATTCAAACACATGTAACCAGTAAAAATGTAGACATGAACATCAAGTGTCTTGTATGCACACTTGAATGCTTCATATCTAAGTCGTAAGAAACGTAACAATTCTTAGAAATTCAGCATGGTGAAAGAAGTTCATTGAATTTGCAAGATGACAAGTTTCTTTCTTTCTTTTTTCCCCTGCAGAAACAGCAGTTTGTATACAAACTAATAGTTGCATAGACAGACTTCGAGTTTTAGACAAACAATATGCAAAGTAGCAAAATATATATTCTACCCTCTCAAACCTGAACAACCATAAGCAAGATGGGAAACCCAACCTGTTCGAACCTGCACTAATATTTGATATTGTGAAAGGATCCATGGAATGGTAGGTGCTAGATTGTTCATCTTGGTCACCGAAATTGATTGGCAGAAGTACCACTAATCCAATAAGAGAACAAATTCCAAAGAAATATATCCTGCAAAGCAAACCATAAGTAGAAATTAAATGCATGAGTAACTTTCAAGAGCATATTCAAGAAATAGATCCTCATTCTTGGAAAACAAAAACTTCAGAATTCTTTCCAATATGATAATATGGATAAAAATCAAAATAAATAAATGCAAAAGGGTGCTCCATATATAAGATCGAAAGATTGCTCCAAAATCATTCCTGTTTAGTTTATTTAGTATAAATCAGAATTTTTTCAAGTTTTCTTATCTTGATTCTGCCAAGAAAGTACTAAAAAATTTTTCCATCACTTTCTTATAACTTCTCATGCCAATTCAAGAACAAAAATTTTCAAATTTGTCAAGAACATAATCGAGTCCAAGAAACATTACAGACTGGAATTCATGGGCAAAGTTAAAAACACAAGAACACAAAAGAAGCAAACTAACCCAAATTTGAAGAGTCTGATAATGATGAGAGCATCAAGGCCACCAATATCAAGAACTTCATCTTCAGTGACTCGAAAAGCACGAGGAATCCAAGCAACTGAAGGGAGAAAGCGGGAAAGAGTGAAAGACTGCTCAAAGTGAACATGGTGTCGTTTGGAGAGGCGACGAGCGTAGTAAATGGAGGCATTAGAAGGTTGTTTCTTGAAAATGGAGAAGAGTGAGAGAACTATGAATGCCAAGCCAAAGTTAATGGCTGCCGATGCAGTAAGACTTTCTGGATTCATTTTGATCACTCAGATTCAGACTCACTACCATTGGCCAGAGTGGTTCTTAAGGAAGGGATGGGGAGAGAGGAAAGAGTGCCAGGTTTGGCTGTACGTGGCATGGATGCATGCAAAGGAGGCAAAGTGGATGGGGATGAGCGTGCGCAACTGCCTTAGCTTGCATGAATTTTATTAGTTTTGAGATTTTGTGTTAATTAAGTTTGGAATTATTATGAGAAAAAACCTAAAAGAAAATATTATGAGAAAAAAACCATGTGTATTAAATTTAGTTTAGCTTAGTAGGTTGATTTAAGAAACTTTTATTTAGGAACCTGATCCTGAGTTTTAAATTGAATAAAAAAAATCAAATTGTAATCAGGTTTTATATTTTTATTGACTTAGGTAACCAATTAAATTCATTAAAATCAACTTTGATAATTTTTTTTAAAAATAAAATGATATTTTTTTTTACTAAATTGTTTAATTAGATTCGATTGACTGTGTTTAATTTAATATTATATTAAATCAAAAAATTGTCTTTTTTCTAGTCAAAATTTTCATCCAATCTGTTTTTTTTATTTCTTAAAATAAAAAAATCAAAATGAAATGAAAAAGAATATAAAATGGATGAAAAGAATGAAGTTATAAATGAATAGGGAAATAATGTTATAATAATTTATAAAACTATAAGCACGAATAAATTATCTTGGGTAAACTAAGGGACTAGATTATAATTAACTCTAAGATTTATTCATTTTCTTTACTCTCTTTTTTATTCGATGCCATTTAATGCTGATGGGCTAAAAAACATGTTTGGGCTCAATTGATCTGGCAAGATAGCCCACATAAACTCTACAAAGTGGACGAAGAGGCCCATCATAATTTCTATATGGGCCGTAATGACCCAGGAAATTGAGGTGGCTTAAGAAGTTAAAATTGGTGGACGAGAGATCACGTTCACGCGTGCTGCTTCTGTGATGCTCGTTCGTTTATATTAAAATAATCCTTATCAAATGCTACATATTTTTCTACTTTTTTTTATTTTTTTTAAATGACTCAAAACTTTTCTGAGTTTTGGGTTATATCAAACTTAACCTTTGGATTTTTTAATATCTTAAACTATTTTTTAAAATAAAATTCAGGCTTCCCTGTCTAAGTTTTCGTCCCTCATTTTTTTTTTAATTTTAAATTGCATGTTTTTATAATATATGTCATGTTTCTAAACTATCATCTACAATAATAAAATTTAATAAAAATGTCTTATTAAAAAATAATTTAAAATATACAAATAAAAAATATTAATTTTTTCTTTCTTTTTGCCATCATAAAATATACGAGTATATAAACGTTAAAATAAATATGGAATTTTATTTTTATTTATTTTAACGTTTAAACATATCACTCACACTAAAAATATATATTTGTAAAGAAATTACCTTTTTTTTATGTGAAATTGAATATTTGATAATATATAAGGAGTATATTTACTTTTCCACCATGCCTTCAAAGGTATTTGACTTGGTAGAAAGCTATATAAAATTAAATTGTCATCATAGCATGATGTAATGGATTAAAGAAAATGAAAAACTTATTTCTTAGTTAACCCAAAATTTTGATTAGTATTCTAGCAAATTAAAAATAAAAATAACTCGTTTTAGGGTAGACTTTGGTTGATCTTGTGACACACGGGTTAACGTGACCAGTCCATCACCGAGCCTCAGCCTGGGTCAGTTCTGACGACGATGCTCTCCATAGGCAACCTCAACTGTAAGGGAGTGGCTTGACCTGGATCCCACAGAGGCAAAAGTGGATAAAGAGAAGAACAAAGGGATGGCAGGGCAGCCTCGAAGGAAATCTTTGGAGCTTTTAAATGCAATTTCGAGACAACCAATGTAAAATAGACAGGAAACTGTGTTGTTGTTTTCTCAGTTGACTTAGTCTCCTCTAACCTCATTAAATTTTACCAGGAAAAAAAGAAAAAAGAAACTTACCGGAAACAGCAGCGGCCTGGGAAGAAGTCAGAACCCTTGACACCGACCCTTTAGATACCCTTCTCCACAACACTACAAACAAGAAATTAATCTCCAATCCCTTCACACTCACCAACTAGATATTTTCGCCTATATTTCGACGGTTGTCCAAAATGTAAAGGAACACGACAAGTAGATGAAACCAAGAAACTCTAGTGTTCCAGGTCCTCGGTCTTTGTTAACGTATATTACTTGTAGATCCCGTCCAAGAAGAATTTAACCATGGAGGAGGAAACTTCTTTTGTGGAATTTTCAGTCAGTCTTCCCAGTTCTTGATTCTCTTCTTCAGGTTCATAGTCTTATTCGTTTCTTTTACCTCTGGATTATGAATTTTCTTGCTTTTGAATTCTTGTTCTAGTACAGAAGACTTGCTGTGTACACGTTTGTGTGTGTAAATATATAGACAACCACGTGTGTGTGTGTGTGTGTATCTTGTTATTTTCAGGCTCAGTTTCTGTTCAGTTCTTTTGATTTCTTAATACCGACACACTTCCTCTGTCAACTTCTGTAGATTTCTTGAGTTTTGGTTGGTCACTTCTATAATTACAATCCTTAAATACTCTTTCTCCACATACTTGATACGAGAAAGAAATGGAAAATCCTGATAGCAGAAGCATTTCTGAGATTGAATCAGAGCAACAAGCCTCAACAGAAGAGGTGGTATCACTTGCTAAGAACTCAGAATTCGATAGAGAAATATTTACTGAATTTGCAGTTCTACTAGACAAGTTCACACCGGTTCTTGTAGCAATAAAGGATAATGAGAAACTCATGGACAGACCGCCAGTCAAAAAGGGAGTTGAATCCATAGAGAAAGAGCTTACTCGAGCTAAGAAATTAATTGAAGGAGCTTGTTCAAGATCACCCATTAAGCAAATTGTGGTTGTTACTCAAGAACTTGGGAGATCACTAGGCCTTGTGCTTTTTGCAAGCATTGATGCATCCACAGAAGTTAAACAAGATATTGCAGCATTGCACAGAGAATTGATGAATGTGAAGTTTGATATCAGTTTTACACCAAGTCCAAGTCCAAGTCCAAGTCTCGGCTCTAGCCCTTGTGTAATTCATGGTCCAAGACCAAGCAAAGAATCCGGGTTCGTAAGTGAGCAGGGCTCTTTTATTAATGAAATTGAGGAGGAAAAGATTAGTCTTAGCATTGATGATGTAGTGTTACAACTCAAGTATGGCAATGATGAAGAATTCAGGCTTGCACTTTTGGTCTTAAGTGATTTTATTAGGGATAAGGTAATTGATAAAGAGTGGATCCATGAAGAAGATATTATTCCAATTCTGTTTAATCGGCTAGGCTCGAGCAAGCCTCACAACAGGTTAACTATCATCCAGATACTGAGAATTCTCGCCTTGGACACTGATGAAAACAAGGTGAATCATATGAGAAATGTTTTAACTTTTCTACATAATTTTGGTTGCAAGTTTAAGAATTTCCACTTTGTAGCCTTCTCACATTGTCTGGTAGTCTGCAGGAGAAAATGACAGATGTAGTCTGCTTGTCAGGGTTGGTGAAATCTTTGGCACGTGATGCCGATGAAGGGAGGGAAGCTGTAGGACTGTTGTCAGAACTCTCAGATATTTCTGCAGTTAGGCGACGAATTGGAAGAATTCAAGGATGTATCGTTATGTTAGTCACCATGCTTAATGGGGATGATCCAACTGCTTCTCATGATGCAGCAAAGTTGTTGATTGCACTGTCAAGCAATACTCAAAATGTGCTTCATATGGCTGAGGCTGGTTACTTTAAACCTCTAGTTCATTGCCTGAAGGAAGGTAATATTAAAGCTTCCTTTCGCTTAATGCATGTTCTGTAGCATAGTTTTCGTGTTCAGAACTGTGGATGTATTTGATGTTGTTTGATGTGCCTTTTGAGTGAAAAGGCATTTGGGATTTTTGCGAGTTGTGTGAATTCTCAATTGAAAATCGATATCAGTGTGAACTTGATTTCGACCAATTTTTTATACCTTTCAAGCCCCTTGTTGTCTAAATATAATCATCTTTTTTTATATATAGGCTCTGATATGAGCAAGATCCTCATGGCAACAGCAGTTTCAAGGATGGAGCTCACAGATCAGTGCAGAGCCTCCCTCGGTGAAGATGGGGCAGTTGAGCCCCTTGTCAAGATGTTTAAATCTGGAAAACTTGAAGCCAAGTTATCTGCTTTAAATGCATTACAAAATTTGTCAAACTTGACAGAAAATATAAAACGTTTGATCAGTTCAGGTATTGTATCACCCCTGCTCCAGCTACTGTTCTCCGTGACATCTGTCCTGATGACACTCAGGGAGCCAGCTTCTGCAATACTTGCAAGGATTGCTCAATCAGAAACTATCCTGGTTAAACAAGACGTAGCCCAGCAGATGCTCTCGCTTTTGAATCTTTCCAGTCCAGCGATTCAGTATAATCTTTTGCAAGCTCTAAATAGTATCGCATCCCACTCTAGTGCATCCAAAGTAAGAAGAAAAATGAAGGAAAATTGTGCAGTCCAGCTTCTTTTACCCTTTCTGACAGAAAGCAACATCAAAATCAGAAGTGCTGCATTAAATTTGCTTTACACCCTTTCTAAAGATTCACCAGAAGAGTTCATGGAACAGCTTGGAGAATCCTATCTTATCAACATAGTCAATATCATCTCATCATCAGCATCTGAGAGTGAAAAAGCAGCCGCAATCGGCATAGTAAGCAATCTTCCTGTTAGCAATAAGAAATCAACAGAAGTACTGAAAAAGTTACATTTTCTGCCCATTCTGATCTCGCTAATGAGTTCAGGTGCATCAACATCAACAAAAACATGGTTAGAAGAGAGCATTGCAGGCGTACTTATTCGCTTTACCATTCCTTCTGATAAGAAATTGCAGCTACTTTCAGCAGAACTAGGGGTGATTCCTATCCTTTTGAAGTTGCTAGCAAGTGAATCATCAGTAGCCAAGTGTAGAGCAGCAATCTCACTCGCACAACTATCGCAGAACTCAGTAGCTCTTCGAAAGTCCAGAAAATCACGGTGGACATGTATGCCTCCTTCCGCAGACACTTTCTGCCAAGTCCATGATGGCTATTGTGTCGTTAAAAGCACATTTTGTTTGGTCAAGGCCGGTGCTGTCCCTCCACTGATCCAAATATTGGAAGGTGAAGAGAGGGAAGCCGATGAAGCTGTCCTCAACGCCCTCGCAACTCTCTTGCAAGATGAAATCTGGGAGAGTGGAAGCCTCTACATGGCCAAAACGTCTGCTGTCCAAGCCATAATAAGAGTGTTGGAATCAGGAACTGTAAAGGCTCAAGAAAAAGCACTATGGATATTAGAGAGAATTTTTAGCATTGAAGAACACAGATCACAACATGGAGAATCTGCTCAGGCGGTCCTCATCGATCTTGCACAAAATGGCCATCCAAGATTGAAATCCACAGTTGCAAAAGTATTGGCACGGCTTCAGCTATTGCAAGATCAATCTAGTTACTTTTAAGCGGTGTTATTAAACTTATTCCGAGTTGGGTTTTAAAAAAAACCAATAAACAATTTTATTATAAAAAAAATTAAAATTATATCTTTTTAACTTTTTTTTTTCAAAAAAAAGTTAAAATAACATTGTTTTATTCAATTTGTTTAAGTCATTCAACTATGATTTAAACAATGAATCAAGGTTTAATATCTCTGTATTAAATAGAGAATTTACATCGTGTGAGGATTATGTCATGAATTTTTTTTAATAATTTTATACACATTATTTCATTCACTTGTATTCCCTTGATGTATTTAGATAATCTTTTTGAATGGATGAAGCAATTATGTTTTTGATATTATAAAAACTGTGTTTCTGATTTCTGTATTTGCATGGCTGCCATTCATGAAAGAAATTTCAAAATGCTGTGTCCATGTTTAATTTATAAATATTCAATATTATCACACACGCGAGTTGGAATCCTGTAAACCCATCTCTAATCTTGAATACGACATGTCGTTTGCATAAGACATTAGTAAAATAGAAACAGTGTCGTTTAGACCCAGCGCCATCTTCCTCCTCTACTTCACTAAGCAAAAACCCTGACAAAAACCCTAACTTTCTCTCTCTATCTAAAAATGCTCCGTCGAAACATCCGATTAAGAAGAGAGTATTTGTACCGAAAAAGCTTAGAAGGCAAAGAGCGTTTACTTTACGAGAAGAAACGCAAAATCAAAGAAGCCCTAGCTGGTACCAATCCTCTTCCCTTTTTTATTAATTAATTTAATAAAAAAACAGATTTTTTTAATTAATTAATTAATTTTTACAGAGGGAAAACCGATTCCTACTGAGCTTCGAAACGAAGAAGCCGCTCTTCGTCAAGAAATTGATCTTGAAGATGAAAACACCGCAAGTAAGCTTCCTTTATATATATATATATATATATATATATATATATATATATATATATTTATATATATATATATATATATATAATTTCTTATTTAAATTTTTAGTTAATTATTTTATTGTTTGCATAATTTTAGTACCGAGGAGTCATATTGATGACGAGTATGCGAAAGCGACCGAACGAGACCCGAAAATTTTATTGACTACGTCGAGGGATCCGAGCGCTCCTCTTACTCAGTTTGTTAAGGTAATTTGTTAGGTTTACGCGTTGAATTGTGTTGAAAAAATTAATTATGAAATATTATGTTGTTTTGAATTTGTTAAACACATGGATTTGTTTTGTTGAGAATTTGATTCGAATGGTTGGCGGAACCTTGCACAGGAATTGAAGTTTGTGTTTCCAAATGCGGAACGAATCAATCGTGGTGGTCAGGTTAGTGAATTAATCTGTTAATTTTATGCTCAGAGTTGTGCTCCTCCCTTGCATCTAAAGGTGGGACTCATGAATTATTTTCATGGTGAGTCTGATGTTTTTGTGGGATGGAGCAGGGCAGCTACTGGTATAACTAATAATTTCTTTTTCAAGAGACTGACTTGGGGTTAAGAAGATGGTTTGGCATTTGTGTTTTCGCATTTAATGATTTACGTAGAGGTGGTGAAGAAATGTGTGGTTAATAGAATTTTGTTGTGTGAGTGTTTAGAGGAAGTTGAGTTTTGTTAAAGCCTGCGAGTCCAGATTTTCTTGGCTGTGTAGGAGATTGATTCTGTTTGATATGTTAGTGACTTTTTTGAAAAAATGCTCATTTGCAGGTTATATCTGAGATTATTGAAAGTTGTCGGGCACATGATTATACTGATGTGATTTTGGTGCATGAGCATCGTGGTGTGCCAGATGGTTTGGTTATATGCCATCTACCATTTGGTCCAACTGCTTACTTTGAATTGCTCAATGTGGTAAGTAGTTTGGTTATTCTTACATTTTTTGGGAGTATTCATTGGGCTAATGTTTTGGGGGATTTTGTATGCTGAATAAGTGTCCTTATTGTAGGTTACTAGACATGACATTAAGGACAAGAAAGCCATCGGAACTATGCCTGAGGCCCACCCACATTTGATTCTTAACAATTTTAAATCCAAGGTATTAATTTCTCATTCTCTGAATGTCTATTCTTCAGTTTTGGAGTTTGACTTCGTCATGTGCAACTTGTGTTCATTTGAAGATTTGATAGACAATTAGCAGCCTTGAGTTAGCTTGTTGCTTTTGAAAGAAATGGAAATTGTGCTATTTAACCAGTATATAACCAATTCAAACAATTGCTTTATTACTTAAACGTTTTAACCTGTGGATGGTTCCATTGTGGAATTTCTTTTGTTGATATTGACAGCTGGGAGAAAGAACAGCAAATATTCTAAAACATCTTTTCCCTATGCCGAAGCCAGATACAAAACGCATCATTACTTTTGCAAATCAATCTGACTATATCTCCTTCAGGTTGGTTCCCTGTTCTAGTCCATGAAAGATTCTTGTTTCAAGCCAGATACAAAACGCATCATTAAAAAAATCCTGTAATGATGCTTTAGTCTTAGCAAATGACAGGAGGCAGCAGTCATAAGCAATTTGCCTTCTGCTCTACTAGTTCTTACATCACTTTGTGTTGTTGGGAATAGCAATGATGTTTGATGTTGGAAAGTATTCAAATTTATCAGAAAATATCTTGAGTTGACTATCAGAGTGTATATTTAAAGATTGAAAGCTTTGAAAAATATTCTTGAATTACTTGGCCAACAACATAACATGTATCCTGATAAAAAAAGGAGAAAAATAAAAATAAAATAAAATAAAATAAATTGTATTGTTACCAAACTGGTGAACCTGGTTACTGAATAGGAAGAACGTATATATGCACAAACCATTACCTGTAATATTATTTTCCTGTCATGTGTTTGGTTATCTCAAGTCTGAACATTTTCTTCCTGTTGGCTATTGTGTTTTCTGTTTGCAAGCTGTTAATTAGCGAAATTCATCATCTTTTTTGTACCGAACTGATCACCTTTTCTTCATATGCAATATGCTTTGGCTTATTTTTTTATTTGGTATTGTTTAGGCATCATATTTACGAAAAGCACGGAGGCCCCAAGTCTGTTGAGCTCAAAGAAATTGGTCCACGTTTTGAAATGCGGCTTTATCAGGTATCTCTAATATCAATTAGTTCAATGTTTTACCACGCCTAAGATTTCTTGCCTCAAAGTTAGAAATGGCTTCCATGATATTCTAATTTTATTTTTCCGTGATAGAGAAATTGTAGACATCCAGAATCTGATTGATATCAGTTATGGGCAAAACATTATTACGTCACTTATATAGCCTCCGCAATGCCTTCTGATATTATTACTAATCATCAGTGTAATTTTTGGATTATTGATGTTTCTGTTTCTACATTGGCTCTGCAGATAAAGTTAGGGACAGTGGATCAGACCGAAGCACAAAATGAATGGGTGCTTAGACCATACATGAACACAACAAAGAAACGGAAGTTTATTGGAGATTGACATGAGCCTCAGGAACTAATCTCGAACTTTGTACCTTCATTTCTTCTCTGTCTTGGCAATTTTGGCATCAAATATATGCACGAGCCCATTTATATTTGCTCCTGTATAAGTTATTTTCCCATCGAATGAGTAGATATGCATCTTTGCTCTCTCTTGAACACTTCAAGCCATTGACCAAGACATTTACACGCCCTTGTCAAATTTTTTTTTCTGAATTCATGGAGATTTTCGTATTTCAGCAGCAAATGATGATCGTATGGCATGAAAAATAGAAAATAAATGCCCTTGACAGTATTGATCTGAAAAGGAGACCGGGATGATCAATTTCCAGCACCGGGTATGATGGGATGATATTCCTGAATTCCAGGGCACAAGAAACATAATGAACGAGCGGGAAAAAAAATCAACGATGTTCCACAAAACGACTTCAAATGACTGGCAGTGATTTCAATTCTTAGAAGAGTTTTCCGTGACTAGGTTAGCTAGTTGATATGAATATTACAACAAAATCACTTTGCAAGCAAGATTTCTCTTTTTTGCACTGTACAGTACAGATAAACTACTCCACACGAGAGCGCCCTTCATCTTCTTCCTACCAGATACAGATACTGCCAGAAAAGCTAAACAGTTACTTGCCAGTTGGCGTTACTCGTCTCTATCTGCAAGTTATGCTTACAACTAGTGCGATTAGGTGGAGAAAGTAAAGGCTACTCCTCCATGCTTGTTTCCCCGTTTGCACCACTTGGTGGCTTGCCATCTTCATCATTTGGGCAAGCTTCGCTCACCTTTTCCCCATTCAATTGGTTATCAGGTTGCAAATCCCCGTCTTCGCCACTTGGAATAGCATCCATCTCTTTTGATTCCTCTGCCTGGTTGTCTTCACCAATTGGAATATCATCAATCTGTTTCGATTCCTCTGCCTCGTTTTCATCTGGTGTATCATTGATTATTGCGCCCTTTGCAGGAGCAGGTCCATCAGATGGATACGCAATGTAGTGCTCATGCTGATAGCTCATCATACGTGCCTGGAATCAAGAGTAACCATGACTTCAACCACTGGAACTTTATACAGCAGACTAAGATAAAATTTGCAAGTGGATTTTAATTGGCAGCCAACAACAAAGCGGATGCACCGCATCACAGGCTGGAAAAGGTTTCTTCATCTTGCAAAATAAAGATCAAGCTACTTTATGCACGTGACTTAGCATATTATAAGCCCAAATGTTTACATTTGAAGTACTTAAAACATACTTTACCAATATTGCAAGCCTGTCACTGCTTTGTGCAGTACTTGGTGCGACTTGAATGTACCACACCATCACCCAACAGATGGGAGTGACAGTGCCAATGTCTTGGAGGTATTAACAAGAACAAGCACACCCTTTTAAGAATAATGCAGAAGATTTTCTTAGAAGTTGAAAATGAACGGATATGAAAAGTACAAACCAAAGTGCTCAAAACCAAAAGCCAGTTTGATACATCTGACAATAAGCTATTAAAGTTCAGACCAGGTGAAAATCTGATAACTTTAAAATATCTGAAGACAAAGCCAAAGGTCTTGTCAAGTTGATCCATCACAAACTACAACTTGTTAGGCAAGAGTTGATTCACACCGTGTGTGTTTGTGTGTGTGCACTGGCGTTTGCAGGTGTGTGTAAGCTTCATCAGCCTAAAATGCTTTATTCTTTACTCTGCAATATGCACAACTTTCACCTAACATGAGGCAGGTTGCCCTTCATATTTTATTAAGGTATCTTTAACAAATCATTTTCATAAAGGAACTAAGTAAGGCATTCTCCCATTTTCTTACCGGGCTGTGCTAGTTTTGGGTGTGTGGCCACAGTATAAGTTTAGGTTTTAAGACAGCCAACTTCTCAAGACTGTTCCTCAACTTAATGAATTGAAGAATCAACCATAAAACAAGACGCGAAAGGTATATGAAGCAAAGAGCTATATACCTGATGCAATTGATTCATTTTATCCATTACAATGTGGCCCATCTCCTCAACGCTGCTAACAAAATAAGGATGTCCAATGTCTTCAACTTGCCGCTCTGTATATGTCGAAACTTCACCAAAATTCAGTGCAAGGCGATCAGGTCTCTGAAGCAAATGTTGAAATGTAGGCTGCAGTTCATAACATTGTTCAAACAGAGATCTGCGGCAAAATACATAAAGTCCAAGTCGGGCACGGGACATGGCAACAACCAATCTTCTAACATCACGAAGGTGACCCACAAAGCGAGAACGCACTAGAGAGAGCAAAATAAAATCATTTTGCTGTCCTTGAAACTTATCAACAGTGGCGACCTGTACATGAGCATTGATGGTGATTATAATGATATTGAACAAACACATACGCACATATGGTACGTTGTGTGTGTGTGTGTGTGTGTGTGTGTGTGTGTGTCTATATGAAAGCCTGCTGCCTGAATTGCAACAATGGTGTTAAGAGTAACAAGATGGCATTGGTGCAACAAAAGATGCCCCATGGATGGAATTGGTCATTCCATGTGCACCAACTCACATGTATAACTTTTATTTGGCCATCAAGCAACTAGATGAACCTCATTCTAAGCAAAAGTATATAAATATGTGAAAATCAACCTTTAGAAAAATTACTCATTATTCATAGTCATTATGCCTAGTTAATGTAAGAGAAGCAATCAAGCATCTTACCTTGCAGGGTGGGCCTATAAAGTCATAAGGGACGCATCTTCTGTTGATAACATCACGAATAAGAAGTTTTTGCCCATTGTAAGTGGTCAATATGGAGATCTTGTTTGCAGGATATCCGAGCAAACGCATGTATATATAAACACTAACAATGTATTCAGCCTCTCCCTCATTTTGATAGAACCAGGGAGAAGGAGCAGTCTCGCCTCTCCCATGATAATCAGGCACGTCCACTAACTGGTAATCATAGGAGAACCCAGCATTTGCATTCTTAAAGATAGCCCCCTCCTTTACATAAGGAAGGTCTCCCAAATCTCTGTATCTCCAATTGTAAAGCTTAGCTATGCTTGGCCTGGCTCTACCCTGGGCATTGAGCTCAATATAAGGAATACCCAGCCGAACAAACCTAGTGAATAAGCTCTGATCCATGTGGCTATACTTCTGAAAAGCCATGTTTTTCACAACGGGAGGCAACTGGTGATGATCACCAATCAGTATGCAGCGTTTAAGACGTGCATGACCATCCTCCTGCCTCTGAAGTAACATTGGTATGAAAGTTTCAATCTCCAATATTTGGGCACTTTCTTCCATCAGCAAGTTGTCATACTTAAAACCCAACTGGAGGAAGTCCTTTCTCTTCAGAGCTGCATGTGTGCAGGTCATTGCCACTATCTTTGCCTGTTTTGTCATTAGGTAATTTGCTCGATCAGCTGTTGATTTGAGCAATTCAAAAGCCCTACACTCTTCTAGTTCTTGGAACATAGTCTTAAGATGACGAAAGCACCCTTTTGCTGCCCGCATGTCTTTCTCAAATGATTGACCAGTAAAAACTGGCTGAGGGGTGTTGGAGAAGAACTCCTTAAAAGGAAAACGGTCCTGGACAAGTGTTGGTTTATCTTCGTTATCCGCACAAGTAGCAAGGAATTGCTCCCAACGTGAATATACATGCAGTAACCAAAAGTATCCAGCAGTTTCACAAGTATAAGCTACATCCTCAGGAAGTTGGAGAGATCTTGCAAGCCTCTCCACTTCGCTAAGCAATTCCAACCGTCGAACAAGCATTGCATTGACACGCCCTTGCCTACTGAAGTCAAGATCAGTTGCTAGTTCTTGTTCACCTTGACCAAGTCGAAGAAGATACCGTGCTGGCACATCTCTCTAAGAAAACGATGAAAAAGTTCCAGGCATTAAACCAACATATACACGAAATAAGCTTTTCTAGATACAGAACAGGCTTTAATATCAAGAACACCAGTGAATGCTCCATATCAAGAGTGCAAAACTCAAGGGATCATATTCACATTTAACAACTATCTAAATTACTAGTCTTGATGTCAATATCCACATGAATATATTTCAAACCTAATACCTGCATTATCTTCTCAAACAGGTCATTCAAGGCCTGGTTGGAATGGGTGATTATTAATGTTCTCTGGGACGGACAATTATGATATAGAACATTCATGATTTGCACGGCTGTATCAGTCTTTCCAGTACCAGGAGGCCCCACAACCATGGTTAGTCCTGGCTGGATACCAGACATGATCGCTCCAATCTGCACAAGAAAAACAAATGCAATCATTCAAAAAGAAAGTAATAGCATGTTTCTTATCCATCATTATCCACTTCAATGCTTGTCAACCTTGCAAGTGAAAAAAGAGACCATGATGCCAACATTTAGAAGAATCTGTTAGATTATAAACCCCCAATGTAGACACATAAAAGCTTGAGAAAATGATGGACGTCAAAAGCAACAAAAAGTTCAATTATCCAGTAAATCACAAATAGTTGAACTGTTTCTCATTGCAGAAGTAATGTGTTTCAAACTTGGATTCGCACCCATTTTTACGAACAATAAAAAGCAAAGAGAAAAGAGAAACTAACAAAGGATTCCACCCATTAAATAAATACCAAAAGATCCCACAGACTAGGTAAATGAGTTGCCATTCACCTGTGTCGATGTAAATCTGACTGAGTTCTGGTTTGGCTGATCTTGAGGATAAGGTCCTGGATCAGGAGGAATGTACGCCTCAACAATAAGTTCTTCTTTTTCCCTACCAGAATCCACCATATTGACACCATTTTTGGAATCAATAGTAGATTTCTCATTCCCTGGAATTGCATGAGTGTAGCCCTTCAATTTTTCTGGAAGCCTAATTCGAAAAGGAGGTCTTGGATTCAAGTTAGCCGAACCATCTGGATTTACAAAACAAACCTGCAGAAAAGAAAGACGAGTACGTTGTAAATTTATGTTTCTCTTTAGAATGAACAAACTACTAGGGAAAATCAGCATTCACCATACACCATCTTTTTAAGGCATTAACCTCCTTAAAATGTGTTTGAATTGTCTCTAAACAACAGAAATTTATGTGACTTATAAAATTTCCACCTGTAAAAGGCATTGCCATTGCAACCATATAGCTCATGAATGATCCCACAATCAAAAATTTCGCTGTAGACTACAGAAATGCTTAAAACTCATGGATAATGAAGGCCTACAAGAATTAATGTCTGATTATAGTCTTAAATTATATTCAATATTTTTTTGCAGTGCTATATTTGCTAAAGAGTAGGCAAAAGTAGCTTTTATTAGGAATCTAATTACATTTATATTCCATAGGGCTTCATGTAGTCTACTTTTCCTGTCATTATTGGGTATAGATTTTTCAATTTTCTTATAGTTTTGGTACCTATATAGAGCATCATATTTACACATTTAAAAACAATTGTATGAATACTGACTGATCAAATAAAACAAAATAAAAGGAACAGAAAAGGAAGAAAGCTACAAAACCTCATTTGCACCTTATGATGATAAACAACTTAAATAAAGTGTTTGGAAGGGAGGGAGATGACTCCCTGATGCGGACGGCAAAAGAAGCAAGAATGATGACTTTTTATAGGCAAGGGTATTTCTGTAATTTTCATTTTAGATGGGAAATCTGAAAAATTGTCTAAGTCTAGGTTATTTTCTATTTAGTATTCTATCGGTTCTAAAGTAATTAGCTTCATCAGGTTTTCCTATTCCAAACAGGAATACTTATGTTGGAGGTTCAGGAATCCATGTCCTTGTTGGATTTGGACAACTAAAACTCTATAAATAAGCATGCAGTCTATCAATATTTTAGAATGCAATGATATCAAATAATTTCCATCAAAGCTTTGATTGCATGACTCAATCTCTTCTTAGGAGCGACTCTTAAGAACCATAGGTGTGACCCCTAGAACCTATCTACATCCTTCCTTGTATTCCTTCATAAATTCACAACAATACAGCCCTAAACAACTGCTAAAAGTCAAGATTCAGAACAGCCCCTAAGCTGTCCTGCATCACTTCCCCTATCTCAGCATGTTAGCAAGGGCCTATATATGCAAATAAAAGGGGAAACAAAAACCAAAGTCCAATCATAGAAGCAAAGAATAAGCAATACGAACCTGGTGATCTGGAAAACTCTCCTTTAAATGGTCTGCATCCAAGAAAGTATCTTTGAAATCTACTTTCTGAAGATGATCAGGCATTTTGGTCCATTGTGCTGCAGAAGGATCCCCATAGCCCAGAAAAATGTTGTGCAACCAGTCAGGAACAATACAATATTCATTCATAAGATCTCTTATAGATTCTAAGATTGCTTTGAAGTTATTTTCCTTAGGTTTCCTCCTCATCAGCACATTAAATGTCCCATAAATGTCTTCAGCACCTCTCTCTGCAATATCAGTGACATCCATGTGGTACTGGGCTGTATCTAAAGCAACGGTTACAGTTCTAAGTTCACCTTTTGGTGGTTTCCACTCCTCCCTTTTAATTTTTCCTGTGAAATCGTTCATGAGTGTTCCCTCCTCATCACGGATCTCAATAATTTCACATCCCCGCACATATTGGAGGCCAAGCCTCTCTGGAACACTGGCCTTCTCAGCTTCCTCGGCACTTAGAGGCTCAAATGACGGGCAAACTGAAAGTAAGAATAAAACATCATGCTCCTTCAGAGCATTCCATTCAGATCTTATTTGTGTTTTATAACTCGAAATGCTAAAAGTAATTTTTGCTGTCACAGATGATGGCTTGACTTCACCAATATTTGGCTGTTTGACCTCGGTGATCTTAAATTCTTTTATTGGCACAGCCATTCTTGACCAACCACGAAAAGCAGTTTCTCCCTCGTTATTAATGTATGGAAGGAGATGTGGTGTGGCTTCCTGAATATCTTCCCGAATCTCATATGTTGATTCAAGCCGGAAGAGATTAAAATTTCTTAAAAGGTAATCATGAAGTGTTAAAAACTGCAGATTAAGTTTAGGAAGTGCCAGACAACCTTCTCCTGAATAGTTAATGCTAGGCACAACACTCTCATCCCACATAATCTGTTCATTTGGATAAAGTGGAAGAGCATTTATTGCTTCTTTTTGAGACTGCTGTCTCTCAAAGAAGGAGACCATGACTTCAATAAGAAAATCAACTCTTTCAGACCAGGGATCTTCCGCGGAGACCAGTTTGAGCTGATAAAAGAAGTTAAAATGTCAGTGAGTAGATGTCTACTTGTTCCAGTATCAGCACACTTGCACATTGATCAATGTAAAAACTAAAATGCAAAAAGATCTGAATTTTTTGCACTATGACATCTACACTTCAGACTTGAACAGACATGTGGCAACAAAAAAGCCAGCAAACTGACAGCTGATTTTTGACAGGCTGTCTTTTATATACAAAAAGGCATGGTCGGTTGGAGTTAAAACATTCTCGTTAGACATAACATAGACAAAGAGTTCTTCTCCCTGTGATTGATTGTCTACCTCTGGAGCTTTTACATTCGATTTATAGAAGAAAAAAAAGTATTATGATTATCTAAGAACTCAGTGGCACCCCCTTTTTTCTATCTGATTTGGCATTACAGCTTCATATGTATTGAACTTTTAGCATTTTCCTTGCATATGTACTCCACTCAATGATATTCTTAGTATATTAGCTATCAAAAGTTGAGGACTTTGATTTCATGAAAACAATAAAGCTATGAAGTTCTACTTAAGTTCCAATTACCAATTAAACAAGCAGCAATTTACTTTAGGCAGTTACAAATAAGTTCGATTGAACATTAATAGGCGCATTGCACTATAAGTTGCAAACAACTCTATACCATAGGAAAGACCAATCAAAGTAATAACAAATGACAAATGAACATACATGGAAGCATAACATGATGACAATAACCAATTATGAAATAACACTAGCATGGAGTAGAAAAATCAGCTGAGATAAAATGGAGAACATAACCTAGTTGGAGTACATATCATCCTTCACATACCTTACAGCAAACCAAGTCCTTCAACTCTTCGGGAGAGAGCACAGACAATTTCTTGGAGAGATCAGCTCGCTTGTGAATTGCACCAACGTTAGACAATGCAAGTTCTCGCAGCTACAACCAAAGTGGGTTGTTTAGAAAATTAATACAAAGAATAGAAATCAAAAGATAATTAATGTCACAAGAAAGATCAACTATAAAAAGCTGCATCCTTTTGCAACAGACAATAGTTAGAATTTCAGCAGTTACATATGAAATACCTTGGGAATTTTCTTAAAGGCAAGGAGCTGGAAGGCTTGGAAACGCTCATAATGAGATCGAACCACTTCATCATCTGTTAATTGTGTGCCATAATAATCATTAATCTCAAACCGCTCATAGAACTGCAGCAAGTCAACCAGTTGAGCAAAGAGTTTCCCTTTTTCATGTCTGTAGAGAGCACTTAAATGACATTTCGCAACAACAGCAACATCAGCTACAAGAGGCCTCAGATACCTATACATGGTGGAAAACGAAGAAAAGGGAAAATAAAAAACATAGAATGAAATAAACTGGTGTATGGAGAATATCAACATCTTTAAAGCATAAGATGCACTTGTAAAGCAAGATTGGTTTTGAATTAGAAAAATTCAAGACATGAACTATATAAGAACCGGCCTGTAATAATTAAAAAACTTGAAGAAGAAAACAAAGCTAAGTGAAAATGAAACAGAGAGAGAGAAAGAGGAAGAGAGAGATGAATATACCTCCTTGTTGGCAGTTGACTTAACAGATCAATTAGAAACTCCATAAACCTCTCACAATACAAGACTGCAGCATCATCAATTTCATCTTCGTTTGCAGAGCTTTTCTGGGGAAAAACTTTGAAATCAAGCACCTAAGAGAGGGATAAAAACATAATAGGTTAGCTTTGCAACAAGTTTAAGGGGAAAAAACAGATACTGACTGCATTGTGTTTTAAGGTAAGACTTTACATCAAGAAACTCTTCAGTGAAATTCCTCAAAAACCTCACTTCAAGCGAGGTTGATGGGTTGAAAACTTCTCCTCGTTTAGTTGCCTCTTCAGCCTCTTTTCTTATTGTCTTTCTCCATTTCTTAATCAATTTATTATTAAGACAAAGCTCCATCTGCAACAAAAAGAAACAAATTATAGGCTTAGTAGGCTACACAGCATACAAGCAAGACTGTTAGCAAAATAGGATTACACAGAGCACAAAAATCTCACCTGAAAGCGGCCATATGACAAACTGTGCCATGACTCAAAACTTGCTATTCTGAGGACCGTCTGACTCACCATTTCATCTTCCAAACTCTATGAGGCGAAGTTGTTAAATGACACAAGAAGAAAAATTAAAATTAGAGCATGATCCACTATTCCTCAACAGAACAAATGAGCCATTCCAAAAACAAAAGGGATAGAAAAGATCTACATGATGTCTAGTGCACTTTGGTACTCAATTGCGACGCAAATGAGCCATTACATGATGCTACATGGGGATGCATGGTATGCCAAATTCCATCACAACAAAAAAACCTACCAGAGGAATTATCAAAATAAAAGGAAAAGGGAAAAAAAGAACTTGTAGGAAAGCAGCATACCTGAAAGGCATTAATCATGAAAACTAGGTAATTTGTCTTCTCTGCTATACTCAACTCTCTCCCCTGAAACAGCATTTAAAACATCATCAATCAATTTAACATGGTAGTTCTGAAGCATCACCTGCTTTTACAAAACATCTCATAGGAAATTAATGAAGAAAAAAACCAAATATAATTACCAACAGAATTTGAAATAAAAATTGTAACACAGTAGACCTGTTTATTAGAATTTAATTTTTATTATGTCCCTCCTAGCAAAGTTTTAACACTGGCAAATTATATGGTCAAAAACTTAAAGAAAAGGTCACGAACCTCCTTCAGGTGAAGAACTCTATCAAGAAATCTTTTGAAGACATCCTTCCGATCATAAAAGCATGACCAAGCTGCCACATTTTCTCGAAACTGCAATTTACAAAGATAATATTCATGAAAACATTAATTCTTTCATCCAATTAAATTCATACTCAATAATAAAAAATAGAAAAAAAAATATGGCATGATTGCTATAACAAAAGAATACACCAAAACCAAAATTTCCTCTAAACATCTTCCCCAACTTTCGTTCTTCAACCATCAAGCACAACAGTAGCAAATGAAAGATACAAAAATAAATAAATAAAATGCAGAGTTTCACTATGAACCCAAGTCCTCACTTGACAAAACCTAGTACATCTTCTTGACTTCAGCTGACTCAAATTTTCAATTCATCAAGCTTCCACTCTCAAAAATTCCATCTCAAGATCAAGTTAAATTATCCAAATATAACACTTCAAATCAACTTAAGAATTACCTCCCCGTTTCCAATTTCTCATATATTTAAACAAACAGAAAAAAATACAAAAAACCCATTATTCCTTTCTCATTTTCAGTTTCCACAGCTAGCCCCCAAAAAAACCCTAAACTTCATTACTAATTCACATGCAGCGCAACACACAAAAGCAAAAAACCTTAAATAAATCACTAACCTTCTCATTAATCATAAGAATCATAGACATAACATGCTCAAACGTTGCCGTTTCAGGATCAAAATTGGGCCATAAATAATTCTCCAAATACTGACTAACTTCCAAAATCATCACTCTCTGCAAAGGCACAGTCTTTCTCCCTTCTTTCACCTTCAACTCCGTCTCATATATCTTCTTCACCAGTTCCGCATCAAACCCCCTCCTCTCCTCCTCTTCCGCCAACATGTCTCCGCCATCCGCGACAGCAGAAGTGGTCGTTTTGAGCCAGTTTGCGGAGGCAATCTTGGTCAATCTGTCGCGTTGGATCTCGGAGAGAGTGATTGAGCTGGGGAGAGTTGTTGAACCAGGTTTGGAATCGGCTGATTTGGTCTCGGTTCGGGTTGCAGAGAGGTCGAGTGGGTACTCGGCCACGTGGTGGCGCTTGAAATCGTAAGCGCCGGTGCCGTATACTTTCGTCATTTCTTAAGTTACTGAGACGAGCGCGAAATTTAGGTTTTTTTGTTTTCAATTCAAAGGTGACATTAGGGATTTTGGGAGTAGAGAGAGAGAAAGAGAGATAAACCCTGGTGGACTAGTGGCGGTGAGATTTCATAAAGGGAGAGATGGGTTATCGGGTTTTACTATTGGGTAGTTCTTATTATGGGCCATTTTGGGGTCTAGGGTTCGAATATAATACTTGGGCTGGGCTTGTGCATGCTTTCTTTTTTGTTTATAGGATTTGTTTGTTTTATAGCTGTAAAATTCATACCGCCGTTGAACAACCGGAGGCTTGATTATTTGGATTAAAGAAAAAATTGAAAAATAAAAAAAAATTGATCTCATGAAAAAAAAACTTGGGATAAATTACTGATTTGGTCGACTTGTACACTATCCTGTAAAAAGCTCTTTACTAGAACAATTTTTCTTAAATAATAGATGAATCAATAATTAAAAATACAAATTAAACCTTAGATTTTTATTAGATAATTAAACAATACAGTTTATTTTAGGTAAAATATATTTGGGGTACTAATATCTTTCTTTTATATAATCAATCCTCATACCTGATTTTTAAGACTAGTTAGGGTTTCTAATAACCAAAATATTAGGTGGTGATTTTTATTTTTTTTTCCACTTAAAAAGACAAAAATTCCTTGTCTGTTTATATTTAAAAGATAGATACATATACCTGAAAATAAAAAATCACCACGCTGCACATGTAATTTAATTATATGAACAATTCATCAATAAAAATAGCGCAAAGGAGACGAAAACAAAATCCTAGGAAGACTTTCCCTTTTTTCGGAGTCAATAAAAACTGAAAAAAAAAGTACAAAAAGAGAAGGAAAAGTTTATATATATATATATATATATATATATATATATATATATAGAAATGGAAATTGTTACTGAGATGAGCTTGAAAACTCAATTTCAAAAAATAAATATCCTTATCTAACGGAAATTCAAAAAATCAGACCTTAAAATAAATTAAGATTCAATTTTTATAGAGAGGTATTGAGTATTATTACTTTGAATTATTAAATTTATTTTAGTATTGCATTTAAATAAAAAAGTTCAAATTAAGAAACAATAAAATTTTAAGATGAAGAATTGATCTTTGATAATAAAAAAAAAATCTCAGTTGCATCAAGTTTATATTTATATTCTTTTACTTTAAATATTATTTCAATATATGGTTACTACTTTTATTAATTTATATAAGAGAAAATGTTTTTGACTCTGCGAAGAGAAAGGTCGCCTTGTGCGCGCGCGCGCGCGCATTAGTTCTCATACAGGATTAATGTAGTGACTTTAAGCTACTTATAATAGAGCTAGCCGTGAGAAAATATAAGGAATACGAGAGATAAAATATAAAAATCGCCAATCATCCTGATAAAACAAAAACAAAATCCTGAATAATTTTCTTGCATGAATGTGTCTTGTTATCGGAGGTCCGCTATACATTACTCTCAAGTTCTAACCAAATCACTCTGATTTTCTACTAAGAGTGTATAATTGAACAATGTTTTGAAATTTCGTAGGAGAGCAATTTTACACACAACCATCTAGTAGGTAATCCAGTGATAAGAGTTTGAGACTAAGAGATTTAATTTGTTCTCTCTATAATCTCAGGTTCGAGTTCTGTAGTTACTAATATGATGATCACTAGAGGTTTACGTTAATTTCAGAGCCCGTGGGATTAGTCGAGATGCGCCTAAGCTGGTTCAGATACCCACGCTAATTTTTAAAAAATTGACACATGAAGCAACAAAATTATGTAACAAAAGGGAAAAAAAAGACAGCAGATTATATATGGCATCAATATTAACAAAACACGAAAATATTTATAGCAAGAGTACCAAAGAATTATTCATTTATTTAAAGAAAACTACAAAAAGTTGTGTTTTCTAGCAAGCAATTTATTTGGACTCACAGCAACATTATTATCTTATTTCAACCAGTCGAGTCTCTTTATATAATTCTTGTTATCATTGCTGAAATAGATCCCATCGTCTTCTGTCTTCCAGTAGCAGGAATTAGTATCACAACATGTGCTTGATTCCATGCCATCAGTGAAAACATTCGCAAATCGATGCTTTTCGGCCCATTTGAAATCACAATGAAATATAGTTTTGCCAAAACTTGCTAGACCGAACTTGAAGTTGAAGTCTCCTCCGATATAGAGTGTATGGTTTCCAAGGTCATTATCCTGAGACCAGCAATGAAGGCTCAGTGGGTTCTTATTGCTGCTAAAGCCATTGATTATATGAACCCTGAACTTGAAGCAAAAAATTGATTTATTATCATTGAAGGATATTGGCTTGGACCCCCATGCAAGAACAGGGTAAGATATTGCTAGAATGAAAAGGAGAGGGAAGGAAGCGCTCAGGCTGGAAGATGCCATGCTTGCAAGTATTTTGTGTATGAGCCACTTCACGGTGCTGAATTTATATAGAAAAGTAATGGTGGTGAGGATAGGACACGTTTATCCGCAAAATCCATCATTTCTTTTAATTTTACACTTACCTTTCGTGGACGCCTTTTCATTTGTATTATGAAATCTAGAAGAGGAAAACATGAATTAAGATAAACACCAATAAAAAAAAAAGAATAAAATGTATAATTAACATATAAAGTTAGAAATCATAACGCCAAACTTTTTTTCCAAATTATTAAAAATCATTGATGTTAACCCAACCAAATTTAAATAAAATTTAACCGGGTTAATCGTATCTTAAAAAACATAAAAAATATAGTCAAGCCAACTAAAATTCACAAAATCAATTATTTTCTAATTCAACTTGAAACTTGATTCAATTTAGATATTGGATGTAAACCCTCAATCGGAAAATTTCACAATGTTTGTAAAATCCGGTAGAAAATCTTATCATGTTAATTAAATAATAAAAAAATAAAATAAAAATAGAAGTAAGTAGTTGGGACGAGATTTTTAATTTTTAATTATTGATTTTTAACATTAAAAATGAAAAAGGAGATAAAGCTTTCATGTCATGAGACCCCCATTAAAATTTCTCAGTGTCGGTGAAATAGTGAAGAATTTACCCCGCGTTACCATAGGACCAAAAATAATAAGACCTTGACTTGTAATAAAAACTCAGAACGAAAAGAAAAATAAATAAATGTAATATGTAGGGGAGAGGATGACCTCCATAAATAAATAAAGGTGTTTTTAAAGTTGAAATGAGAATTATGATTTTTTGTTTAAAATTCATAATATTGACGAAATTGATAATGAGTTTTGATGGATAAAAAAATAATTTAAAATAAAAATATTTTTTAGAATGAAAAAATAATTCCAAGGAATTATAATGGAAATGAGGAGTAAAAGTTAAGAAAGAACTGTACGAGAAGGGTATTAGTGTAAACCCCGATAAAAATCAATAACATTAATGTAAAATTAAAATAAACCTATAAATAAAATAAATAATAAAAAGCAAAATAAATATATTTTGAAATAAAAAAACATTTCCGAGAACTTAGTGGAAAAATTGATATGAAACAAGAAATTCAGATTTGAACGTTGATCCGGGTTAACAACTAGACCGGCTTTAAAAACTTTGCTTCTTCCTAGCTATATCTATAGTGAAAGCTGCTGGAAAATTAGTTAAGAAAAGAGAATAGAGAAAAGCCAAGTTTAACGCCACAAAATTCTAGAGAGAAAGCATGATTTAGACATGGTAGATGAGAGAATGAGTGATTATCATCATCAAACACAAGATTAAAAGAGGAAAATCACAATAGCACTGTCCATAGAATCCTAACTAATTTCCCCATCAGTCACTCCTCTTCTCCTTGATTATGTAGGACTTTAACCTTCTGCTCTCTTCCCACGAGTAACATAACATGTTGGGCATGCAAGTCCTTGATATCATGGGGCCGAGCTAGCGCTGCTAGCTAGTTCATCCGGTCCAGTGCCGAAACCAGTTTGCCTGACATTTTCTGAGAGCTTGTATGATTGATCATATAAGTAGCCATTCTTCTTAATCTAAAACTCACGAGTTGTACAGGGTGTTGGTATTGCCCTGCGCTTGCTTGTGAGTCATCAAAGTTTCAGCCGCTAACTAGTACAGTTTGGCTACATGAATCAGTTATACTTTCCTTGATAATGTTCTATTTTGGGCCTTCGAGCAATACCTTCAGGCTTCAATCACTTGTGATTGCTCACCGTATACGTGTGTGTCCATTTTACTCTCTATATTATCTCGGACCATGTCTCTTTTTGTTGTTCTATATTGGCAGCCTTAAAATATGTTCATTTCTGCAGTCACCGGAGCAGCTACAGGCCATTATCTTATATTTTACACTAACTCAACAGTATATAATTCTTTTAAATCAAAACTTAAATCAGGGTCTCAACTGATCTTCTAATCCCTCGACTTATTAAGCAATGGTTGCTTGGCCCTGTGACATTTCTTTAAAGTAAAAGTTTCTCATGGTAAATTGCTGGTAATGTAGCCGTCAGGCTTCCACAGCATATATAGCCTTGTAATAAACATCACCAAATTCGGCGCTCGCCAACTTCTCAGCCATATTTGTATTACTTTCTTGGCTTTATTTGCATTTAGGAAGCTACCTGTGACCTCTCTTTTCAGGGATAAAGCAACCACATGCTTATGCATCAAACAAAAAGCAGACTCTAACCTAAAGATGTTTCTGTATCTTTGAAAGGTAATCTCACTCTTCCTTTTCCTTTTTCTTTGTTTTCTTAAAGTTGCTATCAGCTAAGCCATGTACCTCACTAATCATTGATTAGTTTCCCTCGTTGCCAAAGCAGGATTATAAAAAAAAGAAGAAGATAACAGTCGATAATATTATTAAGAAAATGGCTAAAAAGAGAATAGCGTAGCAAGCAGAAGTTAAAGCTGAAAAGGAAAGAAAAAGGAGGAAGCAATTAAGCTTTAGAAACCAGGATTATATATTAATCCAGTTGATTAGGAAATCAACTTTCAATCCAAACTAAGGAATAAAGCATTCTCTTTTAACCTTTGTTTGGTATGGCGTAACAAACAGAGATTGAGTAAAATTTAAAAAATCTTTTACTTAAAATTAATATTTTTATGTTTTTAAATTGTTTTGATTTATTAATATTAAAAATAAGTTTTTTTTTAAATATTATTTTAATGTATTTTCAACCTACCAAATATAAAAAATATGCTTAGAAAGATTATCTAATTCTCTGAAAAGAATTAATTTAAACCCTCTAATTGTTTCTGTTACACCGACGTATTTTTCTGGAGAACTGGTAAATACTTTGGCTATAAAAAAAATATAAAAAATATTTTAAAAAATAACAATTATCACATTTCAAACCAAACATCCCCTGTAATAAAGAAAATTAAGAAGCTTCGTGATGAAATGGACAAATCTTGTTTTTGTTTTTTCTTTGGTATTTATGCTGCAAGTAATTAAGCAACAGTAACATGAGCTTGAAAATTGCTCCTTTTTTGGAAGAACCAAGAAAGAGTAACATTATCTTATGAATGGATTTTTTTTTATAGCACAACCTATATTAAATTTAAAAGGTTGCCTTATTTAATAGCGCATCACTTTAAAATACAAAAAAATAATAATAATTAAAGTGGTGATCTATTAGAAATAATGCAGCCCTTGCAAATACAAAAAACATTAAAGGATTGCGCTAATATTTCTATATTTCTGCCTAATTCTGGAACAAATAAATTTAATTATATATATATATATATATATATATATATATATATATATATAAGGGTTATGCTATTTCTAGGAGTACAATCCTTTAAATTATTTTTACACAGTTGATTTCATTTTCTGATTTTTCTTCGTGTAGAGCCAAAAAAGCCAATTTTTACACAGTTGGCATGCATTAAAGAGAACCATCGATCGAGATGAGAGGATAATAATAAAACTAACATTATTTGAAAAGACAGAAAAAAGAAGAAATTAATTGAATGAATATGGGGAACAAGATAACATGGGATATTTCGCGGGGAATTTTGGCACTTATACAAGGATGTGTAGCAGAATCAGGCTAAGTACAGAATGTGACATGCATACAACTAAGGTCTGTCTTCTAGTTTTTTGCAAGCTCACATGGTGCATGCCAGGATAACTTGCTTGCCCTAGCTAGACCTGCAAAAGCAAGAGCCAAGCCCATGTACATCTCCTGTATTTTTGGACTGCTTACTCTCTTTAGCCTTGAAAAGGTTCTTTGTGAGTGGAAACAAGGCATGGAACAGCTCTCTGTACAGTGGTCCACTGGTGTCTAGAGACCACGCTCCATCATCAGAGAATCCAGGATTGAAATTTGTCCAGACTAGTGAGAACCAGAGATGAAGATTGTCAATTGTAGAGGGGGAGTCTTGAGGACCCATGTTGATCAAGATTATATATATACAATCTTAATTATAGTAAATCTGATACAATAAATTGACTCGGCAAATTCATGAATTAAAAACTGGCCTGGATTGAATTAAAATTTTAATCGGTTTTAATATTAACTCAACAAAATCAATGTAATTCAAAAAGAATTAATTCATGATTTAGTTGACTCAAATTAGTCAAAACTAATAAATTGATAAAAGAAAAAACTAAAACTTAGTTGTTTTTTTTTATAAATAAAATAAGTCCAATTAACCCAATAATTAAAGCAATTTTTTGAGTCAAAACTCAGATCTATATAAATAATACCTTGATTATATTTTTCTTTCTTTCCAAGCAAGTTTAATTATTATAGAGTATCTTAATTTCTTTTTTAAGATGGTGGACACTTATTTTTCAAGTCACTTAAGGCATACCCCAGAAGATCTCTAGCCTTAATCCAGAGCTTGATAAGTGAATCATAACCATCAAATTATCAATGTTGACAAGTCCACAGCATACCATTTTATAAGTTACAATGGAATTATGGATGGAGCCCATTAATACATAAATTAACTACATGAACATTGGCAAGAGATTTTTGGTTAACAATGTCTGAAACGAAACCGCACTGCTAGCAGCCATTGCATTAGAAGTCTCAAGAGCTGTGACCTAGCTATACCAAAAGAGAGGCAAAAAGGTAATCATTGTCGGTGGGAGTCTACAAAAC
>Ga0325410_1000275_pt1 | contig 51359 bp, 26 predicted proteins | sample PopdelMetagenome_16_FD_206182 | JGI IMG/M metagenome (GOLD analysis project Ga0325410, IMG submission 206182) | Populus deltoides microbial communities from Bellville, Georgia, United States - Xylem-PdIQD-R3 | ecosystem: Host-associated > Plants > Phyllosphere > Stem > Wood/Secondary xylem...
GTGGATTGGTCTGATAATACTTGCGTTAATTTTTAATGTTTTTTTAACTGGTCCAGAATTTTTATAAATTAACAGTAAAGATCTCTAAAATTCACCACCCAAAATTTACTGGTTGCTGTGACAGAGTGTTCCATCACCGTCAATTCAATTAAGCAGAGAGCAGTCATATCAGATTGGTCCCCAGCATGAACGATCTATCGCTGATTGGTTGTGACCACAAAACAAAATCCACACGCTGATCAGTATAGAATAATATAAAATATAATATTTACTATTAATGTCAATATAATTACCACCTGGAACTAAACGATGCACTCTGATAACGTGTGATTGTGCGCCGTGTAATGTTCAAAACTTTGATTAAACGACAAAAGATACAAATCCAAACGCAGATGCTTTTTCCTTTTCTTTTCTTTTCTTTTCTTTACCGAAGAAGGCGCCTTCACACATTCAAATCCCCTAAACGACACCCAGTCGTTTTCTAATCTCAAACTTCATCGAGGTTACTTGAGATATTTTGATATTTTTTCAAGGGTATTTTGAGAAACGAAAACCATCCACGGCGTTGATATCTGCGAAATCTTCAGTTAATTCTGCAATTTCATAAATAGGGAGCCAGCCACTTATACGTGGATGTGGTTGTTAGTTTTTTTTAAAAAAAAAACTATAAATTATAACTTCTAAAAATAACATATAAAAAAGATTATGATATTAACTCTTAAAGTATGACTCGACATATAAAAATTAAAAAGATATGATCCAAGAAATGATTAAATCGATAAATTTAGATTCTAGTGTAAGACTGTCTAATTTTACGACAATAATCATAATTCTCAATCCGACCATTAAATACGGTAATAAAATGAACATAAATGCTCACTTATTAGGATGCAACTGGTCCAGACTCAAATGGTAATAGCTAAACACATCTCTTACACATTCATGAAGAGGGAAGGAATACCCCATCTCGTACATGTAGAGAGGTGCATCGATTTTAAAAAGACCCCGGTAGATTCTCAAGATCGTTTTATTGATACGCTTATTAGGGAGATGTATCTAGGCAATGTATTCATCAGGTTGTTGGAGAGCCACGATTTCCACGTCCATAGCACTTATGTTGTTAAGAATGTCATCTTTAGGGATTCGAGGCAATCTCCTTCTCTTTTAAGGGTCTTTAGAAGGGATATCGGAAGGACTCCTACGGTACCTCTTCTCTTAAACACTTTTAGTATAAGAAATTTTTTAAAGATGATTCTTAAAGTTTTTTCTCGGGTCAAGGAATATATGACTTAAGGTCTCTTCTACAAGAGTAGTTTTTTCTCTTTTGTTTTTACAGATCAAACAAAATCAAAGTAAAGGAAATGAAAAGGTAAGAATAACCAGGGTTATAAAAAAACCACTATATCCCCACCATCGGATGAAAACTTTTTGTGTCATCACATATCTTGAGAAGATTACTCAAGTGCTATATTAAGTGCTAGTAGTCATATTGTTCCCCAAGACGAATCTTCTACCAGTGGAAAGAATCCACCTGGAATTGAGGATCTCAATGGTGTTAGGAGGGACACATAAAGACTTTATAGGAAGGATAAAAAGAGTCTCACGTGCTACAAGCAGAGTTTTTTTCAAAATCTGTATGTATAATACCCAACAATTTAGGGGAGACTATTAATGGATCAACATATATTACTTTTTGTTTGTTTGTTTGAAATTACTCTCCAAAGGTCTAACCATGAGAATGTTAAGACCCATCATCCCTAGGCTCAGCCAATAAGTTCAGACGCCTATAGGTCTAGTGAATTGCTAGATTTTTTTTTCTTGAGCTCATCCAAGCATTGAGCTCAAAGACCTATGGGTCTGGTGAGTCACCAGACTCATCGTTCTTAAGCTTAGCCCTCTGAGCCCAAACACCCCTTGATGGATCAGAGTATTTTATCCTAATAGGAGATGCCAATATTTACTCTACAAGGAAAAGAAACACCAGGGCGTATAAAAAGAACGAAACAAAGATGATTAGGCCAGGTTCAATTTTTCTCTCTTTGGTTACAAGGACTAGTCTATCTTAAAAGCTTTTTTCTAAAAAGTATAATCGATCTCTCTCTAAGTCAATACTAATTTAATTATCAAAGAGTCTCCAAATAGATAAAAAATGATCTTTTGCAAGTAATGATGATGGTTTACCATGCCTTCACCATAAAAGGGTGGGTCAAATTTCCAGAACCAGGAAATTATTAACTTTAAGTCAGGCCCATGCTCGACCTTCAAGTTTATGAGATAAAACAGAATCTCATCAAATGAAAAATGTATCAAATTATTTTTTTTTAAAAAAGTTTTATTTCTCCAAACATAATTTCTATGATCTCCTTATATGTTTTCATTTATCGACTAGTGTAGTGATATTCTTGGACCATTCTTTGGACATTGAAACTAAATTTGGTTTTTCAAGTAGATGAAAATTAAATCATTCATCTTAGAACTTAAAACTATAAAATTTATGAGGATTTTATTTCTTTTATCCTAGATTTAATTATGGTAACCTACCATCCATCAAATTAACTTTTTTTTTTATATACCTATGAATAAAAACAACTTTCATTAACAACTATCTTAGTACAAGTTTAGAAACAAAAGTATTTCTATATAATATTTGAAATGAAAAGAATATAGGAAATTTATATATATATATATATATATATATATATATATATATATATATATATATATTAAAAGGCCTTGGTATTTCACTATAGCAATAAACAATGAAATGTCAAGTTATTTTTCACTTTAATCCTTAAAAATCATTTTTTTAGAATTATATATATATATATTTTAAATTTCAATTTACTTTAATTTCATCATTTAACATTGAGTTTATTGGGTATTGAACTTCATAATTTATTTATATTTTTTTCTATAAAGTTATCATGATCTTATGATCTGAATCACGAGTTTTGCGGTTTAGCTGTGTTGATTTGGATTCAGCCGGTTGACTTAGTTTTTTTTAGTTGATTTAGTTTTTTTTTTATTTTATTCTTCAATGTTTGGTTGATTGAGAATTAGACTTTATAATTTTTTTTTCCTGTTTGTGTTCAATAAGATTATCTTGGTCTTATGACTCAGGTCATGAGTTTATTCGGTTGACTCAAATGATTTTTTATGCTCTTTTTTATTTTTTTTTTAAATTTCATCGTTTAACATTGAGTTAATTGTGAATTGAGTTTTATAATTTGTTTCGATTTGCTTTTTAAGAGTTTATCCTAAGCTCGTAACCCAAGTTTGAAAGATTAACCTGAGTTCACCCAACTTCATTTTTTAGTTGAATTTTGTTTTCATTTTCGTCCTTCAATATTAGGTTGAAATTGAATTGAATTTAATAATTTTTTTATTTACTTTCTATAGGGTTATTAGGGTCTTATGATCTAGATAACAGATTTAAGAGGCTAACTCGAGTTGATCTATCTAATATGTTATCTTTTCAATTCTTAAAAAAATATTACCTTAATTTTTTTATTCAAACTACTTTTTTATCCATCGTCTAAATTTTTTTTAGACCTGTCAAGGAAACCAAGTCACTTCAAATTAATTACTATATTATTTATTTTTCATTAAGAAACATATTACCAATAACTTAGATATTTTTTTACACGATTGTTTTTTAAATGATATCCATCATAGCAAGTACAGTAATTTTCTTACTACTGTGTGGTGAGAAGTAGACAAGACATAATAATAAGATAAATTAGTAATACAGCAGACTGCTCTTGGACTTTCTAAGAGACTTTCTAGAATCCTTTCTTCGAGTTTTGGGACTTGAAGCATCCATCTCACACACACACACACACACACACACACACACAAGATTTTAAACCATTTTTTTTTTATTAACGAAGGACAGACCACATTGATGGGTCTCATCTCATCGACGGAAAATACACATCTTCGGTCAGTGCCCTGGTCTACAAATAAATAAAATATAATAAAATAAATAAAAACTCCTCAAACCTTTATTAAATAAATTTACAACCCCCAAAAGACGGGGATTCGAAACCCTGAAGAACAAAGAAAAAAATATATTATGCTAATTTTTATTAAATAATACACTATATAGATGTAGATCTAGAACAGAGAGAAAAAAAGAAGCAAAAGAGGGGGAGAGAAAAGGAATAAAAAGGAAGTTTAATATTATGCTAATTTTTAATATAGCATATGAAATCATAAAAAATATTTTAAAAAATATAAATTTAATATTTTTTTATATAAAAATTAATTTAAAAACAAAAACCACCCGTAATTCACACAGGAAATAAAAAAGTTTTCAGATCGGTTATTAGATAAAAACATGACAACAGCGAGTCCAAAAACTAAAATAAAAGGAGTTTTTTTTTACCAATACTGTTAGCATTGTTACAAAAATATCCCGAAGTTAGAATGCTTAAACTTTTTTTTATTAATGGATGTGTTTAAAACAGCTGGTACATACTTCGATTAATCTTATGTGCTCTAAAATTAACGGTTATGTAAATTTCAATGACTCTGAGATGTGCATGACTCAAACCAATGATATTTAAAAAGCAAATCTAAAAACTAACCAATTAAATAATATTTCTCAAGATCTGAATACCTAAAATTAATATTACGGGGTGATTCTAAAGCTGATTTTCCTTTTGTTGCATATTTTTTTATATAAAAAATAATTTAGTTGCAAAGCATTGTAGATTTATATGTTGGATTTTTTTGTGGGGTAAAAAAAAACTATACACTATAGATTTTTAACTTTTAATTAGATATAAATTATAATTAAATAAATTATATCTCTGAGAAAACATAAACTCACCTCAACGAGAAATGGTATAAATACATATTAACAACAACGAGAGAGAGAGAGAGAGAGAAAAAACAAGCAAGACGAGGTCTGTATTCTTCTCTCTCACTCACTAACTACAAAGCTGATGACAAAGCACATTTTAATATTATATTATTATATTCGCTTCTCTTCTGTTTTGTTTTTAGCCAGAGCGAAGGGAGAAAAAAATCTCACAGAGACGCACGCATTTAATATTCGGAACAGGATTATCCCATTTTTTTTGTTCTCATCTTCGAAAAATTTGAGCGCTGGTTGGTCTCTTCCCAAGTTCAAAATTATTCTTCGTTTTCTTTCGATTTAAAAGCTGGATTTGGTGCTGTTTTTTTGTGTGCACAAAACCGCTCTTGAAGCAGTTTTTTGTTAGAGGTTTTCGTCGCTGCTTCTTCTTCTTGTTTGTGGTGTGTTTTTGGTCCGAATGCGTTTTCTGTTTCTTTTCTTTTAAGGTTTCAGTTTGAAGCAGAAAGCTTTAGCAGCATTTTCTTTCTTTCTTTCGGAATTTTGTTTTCTTTGAGAAGCTTAGCTGGTATTTTGTTGCCTTTTCAAATCTTATCAAATTGTAACATGTTTTGGATCTAATAATACCTTGATATATATATATATATATTGTTTTTCTTTTAAATTTTGGTTCCAATCAATACCTACTTTTGTGTTTGTTCTGCATTTTCTTTTGCACTTTCCGAGCAACCAAACAGGAAAAGAATTTGATGCTAATGTAAAATGTTTCGACACTGATCTTTGGTTTTTTATTTTGCAGGAAGTCTACGTGAGCCTGTTTGATTTCAAAAGGTGTGGCTTTTCAGCTTAAGACAGTTTGTGATAGTAGTTCAAATTTGTGGTTCCAAGAGTGAAGGTTCATTAGTCAAATATATATACAGTCTCACTATGTTTCGAAACGGAAACAATCAAGGGATTTTTTTTTTTAATCTCCACTAATACAAGAAAGTTACTCCCTCATTTTTGTTTTTAATCTTTTGGAGCTGTTTCTTTCACTACTTTGACTCATTGATTTGAAGGCTCAAAAAGCAATGCTATAGCGGTGTTGAGTGACATCCTTTTGTCCTCGTTACAGTGTTTATTGTCCTTTTCCATTTTGCCAGTGTTCGTGGATACTCTTTCCTTGAATTTATAAGCAAGAGCAAGTAGTTTTTTTGTCAAATTTCTGCCAGTGGAATCTGGTTCTTGCCTTTCGGGCCGAAAGGATGTCTAGATCCTGAGGATATTTTTGGGTACCATTTTTTGATCATCAAAGGATGCCAAATACAAATTTACAAGCTGTGAAATGGGTATTTTTTCTTCTTGAGGGATTTGTTAAATGGTGAAAACGGTCTTGTCAATGGAGTGGTCTGCTACTGATATATCCGGAGGGGTATAGGTTTATTGTCGGTGGTACTTGTCTTTTGAATCCAACATGGACGGGACAGGATATTAATGCATGAAACGTCTTAGCGTGTCTTGTAGACATGCTTTTGTTGTTGTTGTTGGCTCTATAACTCTAGTGGGGCTTTGATTGAGAGAACAACTGGAGGTTTCTGATACATTAATTTTGTGGTGGTAGTGATGAGTAGAGAACAGAAGAAGGGGAAGCAAGAGAAAGGCGGCTCGGATGTTGCTGTGAAGGTTGTTGTCGCAGTTAAAGCCTCCAAGGAGATTCCTAAGACTGCTTTGGTCTGGGCTTTGACTCATGTCGCGCAACCTGGAGACTACATTACTCTTCTTGTGGTTGTCCCTTCAAACGCTCCAGGTATATTTTCCATTTCCTTTCATTGACGTCATGCCACTGTCTAATCTTGATCAGTAAACTTTGTCTGGGATGTTTTGTAGTTTGATATTTCATTATTGATTCTAATTTTGCTTCTATCATTTCCTGTTTTAGAAGGTACTTTGGGGTCTAACTTTCTTAATTAGTTGGTAAATATGATTGCCTTCACCATTTCTTCAGGTCGAAGATTATGGGGATTCCCAAGATTTGCTGGTGACTGCGCCAGTGGTCACCGGAAGTCTCATAATTCGGGAGCAACCTCAGATCAGAGGTGTGACATTACAGATTCCTGTTCCCAGATGATCCTTCAGCTTCATGATGTTTATGATCCAAACAAAGTGAGTGCCGCAGTCTAATTTCTTGTGGGTGCTAAACTCCATATGTGCCTATGCTGATACTACATTTCGTATCCTGATCCCCGTTCACAGATCAATGTGAAGATAAAAATTGTTTCTGGATCACCTTGTGGGGCAGTCTCTGCAGAAGCCAAGAAGGCGCAAGCCAACTGGGTTGTACTAGACAAGTAATGCTCCAATCTTCATTGAGTTTAGTATCATATTTCATCCTTGTCAGTTAAAAAAAAAAGACCTTTAAGATTTTAAATTAATTAGTTCTTGCCTCATTCAAGTTCCCAATACTGATTTGCTCGTCCAGAATATATGTTGATGCTTATGATTCATGATTCCATGTTTGGGCTTCTTCTATAGACAGCTGAAGCACGAGGAAAAACGCTGCATGGAAGAGCTGCAATGCAACATAGTGGTTATGAAACGATCCCAGGCAAAAGTCCTCCGCTTGAATCTGGTTGGAACATCAAAGGAACCTGAAGTTGTGGGCCCATCACCTTCCAAACTAAATGAAGCTTCTGAGCAGCATTCAAAAAATAAGAATAATTCTTCAGGCTCCATTCGAGGACCGGTGGTTACTCCAACAAGTAGTCCAGAGCTTGGAACACCCTTTACTGTGACTGAAGCAGGAACTTCATCAGTCTCAAGTGATCCGGGAGCTTCACCATTTTTTATCTCAGAAACAAATGGAGAACTGAAGAAAGAGGAACCACTGGTTATTAAGGAAAATAGGGATCTTGATGAATCTAGTTCAGACACAGACACTGAACATTTATCTTTGGCTTCAAGTTTAAGGTTTGAACCATGGGTAGGAGAGTTACTTGGTTCTCATATTCAATCCTCAAGTCACGTAGAAGAAAGCTCTCAGAGAAGTAATTGCATGGCGCAAACATCAGCAACAGAAGCTTTGCTAGAGAAGTTCTCAAAACTTGATAGACAAACAGGAATTGGAATGTCAAACTACAGGACTGATCTAGACTTGAGTGTAAACGTGAGAGAGGCAATATCATTATCCAGAAATACGCCTCCTGGCCCGCCTCCTTTGTGTTCGATATGTCAGCATAAGGCACCTGTATTTGGGAAGCCCCCAAGGTGGTTTAGCTATGCTGAGTTGGAGCTTGCTACTGGAGGATTTTCGCAAGCCAATTTCTTGGCAGAGGGTGGGTTTGGATCTGTTCACAGAGGTGTATTGCCAGATGGTCAGGCAGTTGCTGTCAAGCAGCACAAATTGGCTAGCTCACAGGGGGATCTAGAATTTTGCTCAGAGGTGGAAGTCCTTAGCTGTGCTCAGCATCGAAATGTTGTTATGCTCATCGGGTTTTGTATTGAGGACAGGAGGAGGTTGTTAGTTTATGAATATATATGCAACGGGTCACTAGATTCTCATCTGTATGGTAATTTTTCTTTATCCCTGCATGAAGAGTTTGATGCTTGTATAACTGAAAACACTATTTATGGTCCTAATGAGGTGACGTTTTTTTGCATAGTAATAGATACCTTTAATTTAAAGTTAGGTTTGTGGATGCCAATTTTGGTTGCATTTTACTAAGAAAGCTTTATTCTTTAGGGCATCATAGGGAGCCATTAGAATGGTCTGCACGCCAGAAGATTGCAGTAGGAGCTGCTCGAGGGTTACGTTATCTTCATGAAGAATGCAGAGTAGGTTGCATAGTCCATCGTGATATGCGGCCAAACAACATTCTCATAACCCATGATTTTGAACCCCTGGTATGAATATTCATAGTTTCTTTCTCAAAATCAGGCACTTATAAATGTAAATGCTAATCACAACTGCTTCATTTTTGCATCTTCTCTATCATCAAAGTCCTCTTCTTTTTACCTTCCGTTTCCTAGTCCAGCATCTCATATTTTTTAGATACAACAGAACCGGAGTAGAACCCTTGTAGACCTTCACTCTGCTTTTCATGTATGCAGCACCTCCGTGCTTTACAAGCTTTTTTAGGTGTTGTCTTCCTTTGAATTTCTCGGATGTTTTTTGAGATATTTTTATTGTGTTTCATGATGTATGAAATGTGTAATTCACTTGCGAACCTGTTGAATTTATTGACCTTAATTCAGCTTCGATTTCTAGGTTGGAGATTTTGGCCTAGCAAGGTGGCAGCCTGATGGCGATACTGGTGTTGAAACAAGAGTGATCGGAACATTTGGGTAATTTCAGATAGTGTGCCTTGTTGCCTTTTCCTTCCACGTGCAATTGCAGTATAGAATAAGATGTTCTTCTCTGCTGCAGGTATTTGGCTCCAGAATATGCTGAAACCGGTCAAATCACAGAAAAAGCTGATGTTTATTCCTTTGGAGTGGTTTTGGTCGAGCTTGTTACAGGACGAAAGGCAGTGGACCTCAACCGGCCAAAGGGCCAGCAGTGTCTCACGGAATGGGTATGCTATAGGGATCAGTTTTTCAATCCTTAGCTTTCTCTTTGTAATCCACAACATCAATTCTAGCATTTTCTTGTTCTTTTAGGCTGTATGTTTAGTGTAATCTCGCTAAGACATTGTCAAAATGCATGACAGGCACTGCTGTTAGAATCAGAAAGATAAAATCATTTCTTGCTTCCTTTTAGGCTGTAGCTTCTTTGTTTTTATATTCTAATTCTTAATCATATTGATCTGGATAGGCGCGCCCTCTATTGGAAGAATATGCCATAGTGGAACTGATTGACCCACAGCTTGGCAATCACTATTCAGAACAGGAGGTTTACTGCATGCTCCATGCAGCATCGTTATGCATACGACGGGATCCTCATTCCAGGCCTCGTATGTCTCAGGTAAACAAAACTTTCAATTTGAAGAACATTCTGGCTTGCCTTACAATTCATGGATCTGAATGAGCATGTTCTAAGGCAATCCCTTAGACAATGGAAAATCCAGATAAGTTTGCTTTGTTGTCAAATCTGCATAGAAAAAAATGTGAATCACTCAAAGTTACTAAGACATAGGGGATTTTGTTTGTGTGCGCACGTTTTTGAAAATATCACGTTTTGTGTTGGAAAACCTTGTGGAAACGTGCTCTTGTTAAATTTCGCTTACGGGAAAGATCTTGACAATGCTTTACTTTCTCATGCACAGAGCATTCTGTTGTTTTGGATAGTTATAATCAAACATATTTTTTCTTTCCTGTTTGTGTTGTTTGGGAGAAGGTTCTCCGCATACTAGAAGGTGACATGCATGTTGACACGAATTGCATGTCAGCACCCGGGTATGATGTGGGGAACCGGAGTGGAAGGATTTACATAGATAGAACAGCAGCAGCAGCAGCAGCCATCAAAACATTATGGTGTTCTGCTGTCAACGAGTGAGGCATTGGAAGGATTCAGTGGGAAGCTCTCCTTCGACACCCTAGAGCCAACTTTCCGGGAAAGGGATACCGCCAGGAGGATTTCATGCCAAGATGATTTGTAAAGTGCTAACCCTTAATGAACCACATATGGTATGCTAAATATGTCGCTGGCCCATTTGCATTTTGTATTTGTTTTGTTTTCCTTTTTTTGCCTTGTGTATGTTCAAATGCCATCTTGATTTTGCTTTGTATAGTAGAAGGGAAGTAGGGGTAGCAATGTTCTGTGTAATTCTTTGGTAAATGATAGGAACTGATTCAAATAGCAACGATGCAGAGTATTAGTGAAATACGTAATGCTTCGAATCAATGGAGCAGCAGCTTCTGGGAATCTGTCTCTTTCTCTGTGTTTGTTAATCTTGGGCGGTTCATTAGTTTTGAATCTTTGAAAATTGAGGTCAAGAAACAGACAAAACTAATCTTAGATTTGTCCTAACCTCAGGAAGCAACCACAACCAGAAAACATGAAACAGTAGGGCATTAAACGAGGAGGGGTTGCAATGGTGAAAGGAAAACATTTTCTCACCTCGTATGTAATTTCTTGAATTTCAAATTATTGGAAATGCAATAAATCCAAGCACTGAATTTGATGGCGACGAAAGCCTTGTAAATTCATGACGACGCAGGTTATCGTTCCTTGGTACCAAAGTGGTCGGTCCCATAGTTTGCTCTTCATCTCGTCACCCACAGGACCAAGTTGGTCGCCGTATTGTCTTTATCGTTACCTCTGTTTGATGATTATGATTTTCAGCCAACTCTAACCTGAAATTGAAGGGTTTTTTTTTTTTAAAAAAAAAGCGCAATAGGAATATTAAAAAAAAAGAGCGCAATGGGAATAATTTTTATAATTTTTTAAAAGTAGCACAATAAAAATAAAATATTAAAAAAATAACACTTTTGAAAAAATATCACAACTTATTAAAAAAATCAATTTTTTTAGAAGTTATTTTAAGTTTCAAAATAAATAAATAAATATTATCTAATACCTTTATCATGATAAAGATGATATTTATTTATTTTTCAAAGATAATATTTTAAAATATAATATTTCATTTATAAAGATAATAGATAACATTTTTTCTTTCTAAAACAATTTCAATCCTATCTTATATCAAATTTATTTTATTTTACATCAAAACCATAATCTTTTTTTTTTTAATCTATAGGTTTGTATACGAATAAAATATTTATTTTGATATAATATTCTAATTTATTTATTTATTGAAAAAACCAGTTTACCTAATAATAAAAAAAATACAAATTAAGAATTATATTCGTGCTAGAATTCTATTAATTTGTGTAGAGCTTAATGGTGACGATATGTACTCGGCACCCAAAGACTACACCACGTGTCAAGCATTCATTCATTTGGTTAGGTAGTGTGGTCAGTTTGTGGGCTCCTAAATTGAGAGGCTCAACCATCTTTTGTATCTGCCCAACAAAATATTGTTTTGTTTGTGGGCTCCTGACGTTACTGTAAGTTCACAAGCATTCATTCATTTGATTAGTAATTTAATAATATAATTTTAGCAAGAATTTTTAAATTTGTGCATTTTTGGAAAATGACCCTAAATCTTAGTTTTTTTCTTCAATTACACCTTAATTGAACTAATATGAGCTTCAAGTTCCAGCAAATATTTTATGTTGATCCTTCATCTTTTAATATTTTCATTTTTTTTTATCAAATTGACTTTACATTTCAATTTGTTTCTTAAGATTGAGTTAATTGGACTTCTAAACTTTGTTATATTTTCTATTTTGATCATTGATTTGCAAACTTAACCATTTTTGCTATGAATTCCAATTTTTTTCAATTTTTCTCCTTTATTAGCTCCAATTGAATGAATTGAACTTCCAAACTTTTCTCCTTTTCATCTTTAAACTTTAGTCTTTCAATTACTTCAATTATAATTAATTTCATACATTTATTTTCAATTTTCTGTAATTAAACACCAAATTACATACCCCTATTATTTCTTAACAACTATAAATTAAATTCTTGTATGATTCCAACCCAAATTCTCTTTTATTTTGAAACATTTTTCTTTGAATAATTTTTTTTCTAAACTAATTATTTTCCTGAAAATTTTTAAAATAATTTTGAAGATTTTTTTTAAAGATTTTGAAGAGGTAAAATTCAAGTTATGACATTTATAATTTTTAATTATTTAGCTAATTTCAACCCTTTTCTAAATATTCTTTCAGAATTTTATCCCTAATTGTATTTTTCTTATTCTTGCATGTTGCAACCTTTTCCAACTTGGTCATTGGGTTTTCAATTTTTAATTATTTAGCCAATGTCAACCTTTTCCTTAATTTTACCTTTTTTTTCTTATTGTTTTTGAAATTTTTTTCTTTTTCTTATTTGTTTTGCTTCTTTTATATTTAATTTTATCTTTTTTTTTCAACTTTCATCCTTCAAAATTTGATTGATTTTGAATTAGGCTTTTTAATTTATTTTGGTTTGCTTTATATAGGTTTTATCAAGATCTTAAACAAACATCCCCGTATTTGGTTAGTGTTTAATTTTGTGAGTTTTTATTTTTGTTATTATATAATTAAGTAAAAAATAGTTTTTTTTTAAAAAAAGAGAGAGCGAAGTTATTAAACCAAGTAAAGTCTATGACCTGAGTCATAGGTTTAATAGGTTAAGCCACGAAATCCAATTCAATCCAATATGTCATCGTCTCATTACGTAGAAAAAATAAAAAAAAGATATCATCTTGGATTTTTTTTAAAGTCAAACATGTTTTTTTTGTTAATTGTCCAGGTTGCTTTTAAATTTGTTAAATCGATTAGGTCACATTGAGGGAACTCCCAGACAATTTAATTTTAAGCTCGAGTTAGGCAAGGAGGTTTTGATATTGACCTGTTAGTCAGGTTTAACGACACTATTAAAAAGTTTCTCATGGACTAAACATTTTTTTTTACATTCAAATAATATTTTGTTTAACCTGCAACATATTGCAAGATAGTTATCTAGTTAGAAAAACTAAAAGATAAGGTGGATATATTGGTCGCCTCCTCACAAAGCACTGTTATTGGAACAATACTTTTTTTAATTTTATCCTTTAATATCGATTTTATTGACAATTAAATTTCATGATTTATTTTGATTTATTCTTTATAGGGTTATCTTAATCTTATGATTTAGGTTGTGGATTTGGCAAATTAATTTTTTTCATTTATCTTTTTTTTTAAATTCATGTTTCAACATTGAATTAATTGGAAATTGAGGTTTATAATTTATTTAATTTTCTTTCTTTTAGATTATCTCAGTCTCATGACCCAATTCGTGGGTTAATATAGATTGAGTCAAATCAATTTATTTTTTAATTTTATCTTTCAGCATTGAGTTGATTAGAAATTATGATTAATATTTTGTTTTGATTTGCTTTTTATGAGGTTATCTCAATCTCATGACTTAAGTCGTGGGTTTGTTAGATTAACCAATGTTGACTCAAGTAATTTTTTTGTTGTTTTGTAATTAATATTTTTTTTCATTTTTTTCTTTCAACATTAGGTTGATTGATAATTTAACTCCATAATTTGTTTTGATTTGCTTTATATGGGGTTATTATGGTCTCATAATCCAAGCTGTGAATTTGACAAGTTGATCTTGGTTGATTCAGGCCAATCCAATAAATTACTATCTCAATATTTTTTTAAAAAAAAAGACGCCGTTTTAAAATTATTTTATCAAATTATATTTTTATTGGTGAAACCGTCAAATTAACTAAATTACATCATATAACCCCTGAAGACACGATTTAAATATCTTTTTACAGTCAAAGAAAATTTGATCTAGCTCTTAACATATTGCGAAACAATAATCTAGCAATTGTCTAAACCTCCAACCTCAGTGACCGCTCATTGTACAGATTACTAATTAATTACTGTGGAAAAAAGTTGAGGGAGGAGAAGAGGAAGAACTAAGAAGCAATGAAAAATGGATATTACATATTTTGGATCCCAACCAACCAAAAAACAGAAAAATGTAGAAAAAAAAATGTTATTCTTCTGTTCTCTAAATGTCTATATTTGCTGGACGTCTGAAGAAGAAGACAAATTATGTCAGATTGTTGATGTTCCCACACGTGTCTCTGTCACCATGAATTCTATTTTTCTTTTCCTTGTTTCTCTAGTCTTTTCATGCCGGGTTTGGCATCATTGTCAAGTTTCTTTGAAACTTTTTCTTGCTCATGATGTTCGCTTAATTTTCTCCTCCCCTTTTGACCCAAATCGGCATTCTTCTCTTCATTCTTACAGTAGGGAAATTTACAACAGTATCCTCCTCAGCCACCCACCTGGCAAAAAGAAGGGAGAAATTTAATCGATAATACCTGTAAACATTCGCATTGTTAAAAGCTTATCAATGCAAAAAACAGTCAAAATCAAGGTTAGACCGACATCATCATGGTTTTTCGAGGTAAAGAAAGAAACATCTAGGATTACTCTAGGGGATATCTAGTATAAAACCTCAGGGAAAGAGTTGATTGTAAGGTAATACGAACATAATCATGATACAAGTTTAGGTGCGTGTCTACTATTAAAAAAAAAAGAAAAGAAAGTTGATTGTAACTGGAAGCACCTCAAGGGAACAAAGAAGCTAAAAATGGCAGAAAGGAGGATGTTTCTACTTTCTTGTCATGATTTTGTCTTTGCTCATTTGTAAGGAAAAAAAAAAAAAGGGAAAATGCAGCGTATGATGTCATTAATTCGATCGGATTAAGGTAAAATTCGAACTTAATCAAGTTCTGATCCGTTCACCATTCTTTTCTTCTTTTTTTTTGTAATTAAGAATCATTAATTATGAAAACAATTAGATTTTATTTTAATCTATTTATGTTAGTTTCTTCAATCGCACCATGATGGTGCTGTGTAGCTATCAAAAGCTCTTCTCATCCCTATCCTCTCTCTTTTCCGCCTTATCCTTGGACGTGCTGCTGGCTTTATGGTAAAATAAGTCTGCGATTTTTTTAATTGTTGTTTATTGCCACCCCAATTATTGAATTAATTAAATGTTCATCCAATATTGGAAACTATTATGAACAATTGAAATGCAAAACAGAAAAAAAAACAAGAGAAATTTACTGTGATTGGGGAAGGAATTATTTACCTGAATTGGGTGACAAAGTGGTGCAAGAAGATTGAAGCTTCCAGCCTGGCGAGGTCAAGTCCAGGACATAATCTTTGTCCTCCTCCAAATGGAGTGAAGCTGCCATTAATGCTCATATCCTTGTCCTGCAAGAGACCGAGCAAGTTAAAATGCTAGAAATTAAAGACACCAGATTAAATAATAGCAAGAACTAACTATTTGCAAAGCAATTGATGATCTCTTACTTGCCACCTCCATGGATTGAATTCGTAAGGCCACTCATAGTTGTTTTCATCAAGATGAACTGACCTGAAATATGCAAAAGCACACCAACCTTTGGGTATCAAATACCCTTTAATTTCTGTGTCTTTCATCGCCTTTCTCATCACCCCGATTATTATGTTTCCCATTCTTAGAGTTTCTGTGATCACCTATATATAATTAGGGAAGAAAACAAATTTATTGTTAATATTTTCACTCATTTTAATTAATTCTCCATCAAATAATGAGGATTGAAAATGGTACATATATATTTATATACCGTTTGAGTAAAGGGTAGAGATAAATAATCAGTCCAGCACAATGGCTCCCCATGCTGAGCTTTGAGACTTTTCAATTTCATGTTCTCCTTCTGATCAGATTCAATCATCAGATGTATGAAAAGACTGCCTCAATAAAGATAAAAAGGAAAAAAAGAGAGAAGAAAAAAGTGCTGTGATGGTTACAAGTCACACGTGGAGAAGTCACAAAGTCGACATTGATAGGGCACCTAACCATAAAAGTGACCCTTAACTAGAAGCACTATAATTTTGAGAACAATCCCTACACGTTTCCTTGGTGAAACCCTAGGATTCTGTTCTTAATTTAAGGAGGATATACTTTCATTCGGATAATGGGTTCGAATTTAGTTATGTATTTTGAATTGAGAAACCTTAATTGTTAAAAAAATTTATCTACTTGTTTGAGTTATTGAAATGAGATAGTTTTTTTTTTTATCAGTGCAGTCAGTTCTGTCGGCAGGCAAACCCTAGTAGCTGTATGGAAGACCTGTGAGAAATTATGGCATAAGATAAGAGTGTGATCACAGGGAAGATGTCCCCAGAGGATAAGAAAGCTGAAGAACAGTATTATTATTATTTGCAAGGGTAGTCAAAATAAATGGTCATATATAAAACTCAGAAAATGACAAATAATAAATAATAAATGGACACCTAGCTAGCTAGCTATATATAGAGAGCTAGAATTACTGGAGCGTACTAGTCGCTGGTAAATTAAAGAAGATTGCCATGTCATGAAAGAGAATGCAAATTAAAACCAAGATGGAAACAAGAAATCAAGTCTGAAAGAAAATGACTAATTATTAAGAGAAGAACAACTGCTAATTAATAACTCCAAGAAATTAAGTTAAGAATATATATATATATATATATATATATATATATATATATATTGAAGAGGGGAGGTGGGAAATTAATAAATTGATGAGCATGCATACCGTCAATTGTTGCAGAGCAGCAGGGCAATCTGAAAGGTACTTAACAGCAAGAGTCATGAGGACCGGCACTGAATCCTCACCGGGTATCATCATATCGATCATATTATCAGCTATTAAATCATCTGTTAATTGTTCACTTGCATCATTAAGCAACACTTCCGCTACATCCTTTGGTGCCATTGAAACAATCCCAGCTCTACCTTCTCTTTTACATTGGATGATTTTCTGCACTAACTTCACCATTTTCTTCTTCGCCTGGAAACCCAAAAGCAAATTCATTTTTCATCATTGGCCACTTGTATATTTTTCAATCTCTTCGTACAAATTAAGAGAATGTGCGTGCGTGTGTGTGTCTGTGTAGCGTATCGTTGGCTATTAACTTGCCTGTAATGATCGATAAAGTTGACTTCCAGGGATGTTTAAAGGTAAGGACATGAGACCAGCAATGAATTCTTGGAACTGTTTCTTTAGCAGCTCCATTTCTTCACCAGGATCCAAACTAATCAATGCCTTGACTAATACTTGAAAGGCAATCTGGAGACATTTATACAACAAAGGGTTTTTACTAGGTAACTTTTTGGGGAAATTAAAGGGCTGTAAATATATGTTGTAATCATCATGAGTCTCTTTTACGAGACAATATGATTCATGCAAGCCCCATACTCCACTAAGCTTGGTTTATTACTTTCTAGCAAAATCATTCCAAACTTAAGTAGAAGCCGGAGATAAAATTCAAACATTAATCGTTTCTAGAGAGAGAGAGAGAGGGTGTGTTATAATTGCATGTACGTCGTCGTGATTTAATTGGGTTCTCTTTTATGTTTTTTTCTTCATAAAAACATGTAAAAAAAAAAAAACATAGAAGAAGATGAAAGATGCCAGAGATAGGGTTAAGAGCCCGACATCTTTTGTTTTATCTTGTGTCTAATTGAACTCTTCTCAAAAAGAAAAAAAGAAAAAAAAAGGCACCGTCATAGAATCAGAGAATATCGAAGAAAACTAGCTAGAGATAGATTTCAAACTCCTAAAAAATAGAATTCAGCTCTCTAAACCGCGCACACACAGAAAACTAAGAGAGAGAGAGAGAGAGAGAGAGAGAGAGAGAGAGAAGAAGCTAGGGGACTAACATTCTTGGTTTCATCTTGTATGAAAATGGGCTGGTCTTCTCTCCATTTCTCCATTGATTCTTGAACATAACTTTGCATGTCTCGGGTGATTTGAGCTTTGAGATGAGGGGATTTGAAGAAGGCACCTATGAGACCATGAATTCTCCTTTGTAAGCTCCCATTGATGAGCAAAATGGAAGATTTTCCCATCAACTCAGTTAGAGATTTCGGGTAAGAAGGAACGAACACCTTTGCATCACTTTGTAGTATAAATTTGCTCACTTCTGCATCTGTTGATACTATAGTCGGACTTCCAAATATATGTGACTTGAACACCTTCCCATACCTACAAATTAATTAAAAATGGAAAATAAAGTAAATTTTTGGTATATACTAGCTAGCTACAAGGTTAATTTTGTGGTTAACAAGTAACCATAACCCTCTTCTTAAGCATCATTTCTGATATGTTACTTTCTAATCACAAATTAGCCTAATCTAATCTAATCACCTGAAAAGATAATTAACCAAGATTAACCTTACATGTATGTACCTAAAAAATATACGATATAAAAAGAAAATCAAGTATTGATTTGGGATGTTATATCTAGTGCTGCTAGCTAATACACGTATCCTTAACTGCTACTACTTCCACTTACATGCGACGGCGTTTATCCATGAAGCTTTCAGGGCGGTCTGAGTAAGCACATGAAACGAAGTCGATGGTTTCACCGATAAAGGGCCATCCAAGAGTGCCTAAAGGAAGTGGGGTTTTGTACTTTGATGATGATAATCTGATCGTCATCATACTACTGCTACTAAACCAGCTGCTGTTCCTGTAGAGAAATATTATGGCAGTACTGGACAACAAGATTGCGAACGCAATCCACAATAAATTGTCCGTGTTAATATTCATGATATTAACTTAATTTCACACTCGTATCCTATTCCTACAGAGCTCTCTGTCTCCCTCTCTCTCTCCGCCCCTCTCTCTTTCTCTCTCTTTCCTTCGCTTAAATACGGTTTCCTAATTATGGCGATGATGAGTATACTTTATATATATATATATATATATATATATATATATATATATATATATATATATATATATGAGAGGATGATGAGTAAGTATTTGTTTGTAAGGAAAATATATATGATATGAGAGTGTACGTACGAGCACGCGTGGCGTGGGGCAGAGAGAGAACAAGGTTGGAGGTCAAGGTAGTGTGTGTAAGAATATTTGTTTTCTCGATTTGTATAATAATGAGGCGATGCTAGCTTGTGATAAATATTAGCTACTGCTAAGCCTAGTATTGGCTTCTTTAGCGACAGTGGGCCTAAATGATGCCCCCCTCTACCATGAAAAATCACACACACATACTAGTTGGATTACTTTTAGCACTAAAAATTTATATGGTTGTTAACTTTAGAACTCGCACGTGAGATAATTCAGGTACGTATAAGCTAGTCTAAACACTCATGTTAATCAAAAATATTAAAAAAAAATAAAAAAAAACATTCTTCAAAAACTCATAAATAAGTATCATCATAAGTTTGTTTTTTTTAACTATACATGAATCTTAACAGTAATTAATTAATTGAGGAGGGAATTCATTGTTTCCCTTTTGAAAAATATTATTTACTTGAATAGTTTTTTTTTCTTTTGAGAATTATTTTTTTTAATGATTTTTTTTATCCTGGTCTCATAATCTGAATCGCGAGTTTGGTGGGTTAGCTTGGATTTTTCTATCTTTTTTTTTTTCAATATCATCTTTCAATATTTGATTGTTTTGGAATTATGCTTTATAATATGTTTTAATTTACTTTTTATGAGGTTATCCTGGTCTCATTACCTGGATTACAAGTTTGGAAGGTTAACAGGGGTTAAATCAAGTCATTTTTTTATGTTTTTTTGTTTATTTTTTTTTAATTTCAACCTTCAAGATTGATTAGGAATTAAACTTTATAATTTATCTTGATTTGATTTTTATGGAATTATCTTAGTCACATGAATCGAGTTATAGGTTTGGCAGGTTAACCCATATTGACTGGAATTACTTGTTTTTTTTTTTAATTTTATCCTCCAACATTATATTAATTTAGAATTGAGTTTTATAATTTGTTTTGATTTATTTTATATATGGTTAATCTGGTCTAATGATTATAATCATGAATTTGACAAGTTAACTTAGGTTGAGTTGAGTGGATCCAATATATTTTTGTTTTAATATTAAAAAAAAATAACATATATATATATATATATATATATATATATATATATTAGAAGAAGAAGAAGAAGAACCAGTCCCCACACGTCCATAATTGTCTCGTGGGCGCAGTGGCTTGAGGCGTCCCTTTAGGAGATGCAGCTGGTGTCCTCGTGCATTCATGTGAGGCTCAATAAATCCTACCACATTCTCCATCACCATCCTCATCATGATCAATATCAACTTAATTTCCCTCAACTTTTGTCCCTCTTGCACGCACGCACACACCTAGGCCAACCCAGCCCCTCATCATGTGTTTCTTTCATTACCATCGATCGATCCTCTCTTTAGTTTTTCTGTGGGGGGGAGAGAGAGAGCACATGCGATTACCCTTACCAAAAATACTTTAGTTTATGTCAAACGTTGTCTTGAACCCTTCTTAGCTAGTGTGTTAATTCAATAATGGCTGTGTCATTATTGCCCTCAAGCTTGTTTGTGTGTCATAATTCTTAAGGGTGGATGATATATAATTATTAATAATAATATCTAAAATATAGAAAGCCATGACTTTTGGGGCTAGCTAGGGTGTATTAATTAATCTACCTCTTTAATTTTCAAAAATCTCTCTCTTCGACTGTAGTAGTGTTGATCAAATAACATGGATTATGGAATTAATTATAAGTTAGCCCGTTCTTGACTGCAAATGTAATTAATCTAATGTTAAGCTCCATTACTTGGCTCTCTCTATAGTTCTCTGGCTACCTCCTTCAAGCTACCTAACTCATCATACACTACTATCCTTTTATATAACAAGATTAATCATTATACAATATTGTTAATATATTTTATTGCATTAATTAGATCTCTCTCTCTCTCTCTCTCTCGTTTGATTTGCTGATTGCTAGTTTCTTTATAAAAACCCTTCAAGATCTATTTAGAATCTTTAAGAACATACATGGTGGGATATATATATTTCTGAATCCTTTTGAAAAGGTTGGAGTTTAGGACTTATATTTCATGAGGGGAAAGAAAGAAATGATTAGGAGGTGGGAACCTAATTTTTTTTTTATATTAACGTGGATGTTCTGGCTAACTTGTATGTACTTCGACTAACATCATGGGCCCTGAAGTTAACAACCATGCAAGACTCTAATGACCCTGAGATTTGTGGGACTTCAATTAGTGACCTTTAAAAAATAAACTCATGGTCTGACTAGTTAATTAACAGTTACCTTCAAGGTTCCTGAAACCTAATCTTATTTGATAGTTGCAGACTTTGGTTTGATTTTGGTACTTTGCAATGCTTGAGGTACTCTCATAAAGTAAGTTGGATATTCGTAGTGATAGGGTGTGACCACATCCTCTTTGGAACTTATTCTATGTCAGCATGTGAATATCTTTTTTCTAATAAATTAGAGAATATGCTTCATTCTTTGAGTTCCTAGCTAGCACTAGAAAGCAAGCAAATTAAATGAAATCCATGGCTACCTTTTACCAAAAATGTGGTCCAAAGATTTATTCCCTAATCAATCAATTATTTAAGACACAAAAGAGGAGGTCAGGCTCGCGATAAATACAGACCCAAAAACTCAAAACAAGTGATGAAGCCTAAAGCATTAGAGAATAATCTATCTATCTATCTATCTTGGCTCTGAAAGCCTCGTTGCTTTACTAACTTAATTAATCATTGGAGAATCCCACAACCTTATTTTGCAAGTATTAGGGCTTAAGTCCATCGGTTCCATAATACATTTAAGCCTAAAGCATAAACAAGTCACCGAGTTCCTCCAAACATCTAAAATTTAACATCACTAGCATTATTCTCTTCTTTTTTTTGTGTGTTGAAAAAATATTGCTTCATTCCGCATTGAAGCGCGGACACCATGACTAAAGTATAAAGCTATATGGAGTATATGATTGATTGATCATATGATTGCATGTACAGAAGCTAGTTTGCGGTCCGTCAGAATCTTGCATATGATGTCATGATTCACAGTATGAAACCGTCGTCGTGTCAAAAGAAAACAACAATAATCACAAAAGACTGCAATTTATGAAGATGATCAAAGCTGTAGAAAATTCATCTACAAGTAGGACTGTTAATGCATATCGATATTCAGCATGCAGATAGCAATTGCTAAATTACAGAATCACAACCGATAAAGAGGCCATCACCTAGTAATGGCCCAACTAAAATGGAGTCGAAGGAGGATGAATTTAGGACAGTCATGTCCTTCAGCATCTTTACATGAAACTCCTGCCACCTGGTGGTTGAAATCCAAGATTTCTTTCCATTGCACAAAAGTCAATAAAAAAAAAAATCCATTCCTAGTGATGTAAATTGGAAGAGACGTATGGTCGACTTAGATGCTTGGGATGGATTTTGCTCGAATGAATTGTTTGAGAATAGCTTTCTCATCATCAATGCGCTTTCTCTCTTCTGAATCTTTTGGTTTCACTTTTCTTTTTTCTTCCAAGATCCACTTGAATAGTTCACGCTGCTGATCCTCTCGAATAGGTTCACATAGCTTCACTACTTCAGAAATGGTAGGTGATGGTATGGGTGTCTCAGAAACTGGAGCGGTTGTACTAGGAGTGGATGAGGGAATTTTGCTTGAAACTTCCTCCTCTTGGACTGTATCCTTTTTCTTCGTTCTCATGAACAAGTAAGCTGCAAAAATTACATTAACCTCACTCAGTCCACGAAGAGAAAAGCAAAGCACGATCCTGAGAACTACTAATCAACCAATTTAGCTGGAAATTTGAACTACACGACATCCCCAGCCCACAAATCTAACATTTACACAAAGAAGCCGCACCAAATGTTGCAGCTAGTAACCATATACATGTAGAAATATCCAAACATAGGCTACCAAGGGTACAAAACAGATCAACAAACTACACCTAAACACCAATTTTGGGAGATGGTTGTGAGAGCGTGTACGAGATGATTTCACTTGTCCCATGTCATCATAAAGCTCTCATGGGTAATAATCACTCCATTCTCCCTGCTTGGTGCAGCATTGCATCTGATGATACTCCCAACCAAGGCATCCATGAAGCGTGTACCTAAAAGAATTGCCATGAGAGGTGCTAGTGCACTGCCTACTGCTTAGTAGTTGATGAAAAGTTCTGTAACTATATGTAGTTAATCAAATCCAATGTCAAAGGATTGCTTCTGATGCTAGTGATGCTGTCAGTTAATAAACCATGGAAAAGAACTCAAGGACAGCTTTAGAATCCATCACATGTGGTTTCAACTCTGATCTTTAAAAGAAGAAAAAAAAATCATACTTTATCACTCATCAAAGGCATATATATATATATATATAAAAAGCTTGTCACTTCCATTAGCAGCAAGTAAACTCTTCAAGCAACTGCACTAAAAGGATACTCAAATCTGGAGGATTCAGAATTTCTACAGCATATAACCAAGAAACAATTATCAATGGAGAACATTAATCACATAGCTCCAAATATTTATATCCAAGGAGGATTTGAGAATTCAGTACTAGTGTGCAGAAAGGTTTTGAACATTTATCCCCAATTAGATGTAAAGATCATACTAGAACCATCAAAACATAAGAAGAAATGTGTAATATGAAGTACAGCCTTAACACAGCATCTTCAACATGGATGATTCACTAGGCAATGTACATAAATTTGATTGGACTATACTACCTTCAACCATGTTCAACCATCACAGTAGCACATACAATATCCACCCACCCATTCATGTCAAGTCCAAAAAGGGCGCTTAACAAATTTATGAATAATGTGACATCTAAACCAACTCATTAGTTGATCTTTCAAAAAGAACTGATAACTATACTGAATTGGAATGGATTTAAAAAAATTCCTATGTACCATTGTGGCTAGAATTTCCAGGTATCACCTACAGATAGCAGTGAAAGTGGACATCTGGTAAGGCCATTTCTAAGTTTACTTGAAGATACTGCAGTTCTAGGTGTTTTCAAGTTACCAATTGATAAGATAAAGTTTACGGCGCATTAGATACAAACACTTAATAGTTCACAATCCTAAAAACATCACCGCTATGGCTCAATTAGTTAATTTACAAAGATACAAGATAATACATTAAGTAAATATCCTCGACAGTCCATAATCACTTAAAAGGGCTGTCACCGTTTGAATAATGTATTTTCTTCTCTAAAGTAACAAAATACTTTCTGAGTCCTAACTGCACTAATCATTTGTAATTGCTATAATCATGAAAGAATTAGTAAATCATAAAGGTCAAATAATTTATTCAGGCAATAAGTGAACATACTAAACAGTTTGGAACTGTATGCCTTCAAGTGACTATAGCAAGCACCAGTCATAAAGCAATATCAGAAGATTGATTCAAACAACCACCATATGCCGGAAAAAGCAACTGAAGTGAAATAACACAATTTCTCAAGTGAATAGAAAAGGAATAACACTCCTTATCAGTTTCACATTAACAACAAAGAGCATCGGCACAGCAGGTAGAGCCTGTGCCTCCACATACTTATAGTACAAGAAATTTAACACCATGAAATGCACAAAACAAAACAGAAATTTAATTAGACACATCAAACAGCTGTAACAAATATAAATAAAGTTGTCGAAGCAAATGCATGACCAGAGAGCAGGGGAAGCATATGATAGTCATGCGCACCATTTATGACACTTCTAGAGAGAAAAACAACAGAGCAGAGTGCTAAGCCCATGATGACATAATATAGTCATCTTTTCTGAATCAATTTAAAAGTTTCACTATGTCAATATAATGACAATCATCTACATTTTCCTATTTCAGATAAAAAGAACATGTACACAGCACAATCTTTTGATCCTTCCATCACCTTGTTCAGTTACATCCTAGCATCAATTAATGTCATAAACCAGAAGAAACAAACTGCACAATTAACTTGATGGTAGGCAAGTCTCCGGTAACTGAAAGGAAATATATGCCAAAAGAGACACTGGTATACATGATTTGCAGGACCCCAGAAGGCAGAAAAAAAATATTTCTTTCCAACACTTTAGCCTCACAGTTAATCAAATTTAAATTGTTTTCAACCTGCACCTGAACCCAATAGCTGAAACTCGTGACAGTAAGCAAAAACCCCGACGAAGCCTGTAAATTGTATTTGTTGTTCATTAAGATGTTGATGTTACCAGTTGTATGCCAAAAACCAAAAAAAAAGTGTCAAATAAATTTCATCCAGTACTTCAGACAATTTAACTGCCAATATCTGGATTTTGGTTTCGTAAAAGGCCATCTAGAAATTTGAAACATTTAATTACCAAAGCTATTTGACAGTTTTTCAGTTATTTGAGACCTGAAGGATGTGTAATGAAAGTAAGTACAGAGTCTCAATAGGCGAGAATTAGGTGCTCCTTGGCATAATACATACATCCATAACTCAAACAATGAGCCTGTGTTGCATAGGCATTCACAAATTGAATGGTCTAGCTAGTATAAACTTGAAACTCTGAGAAACCTCCAGAATCCCCCCCTTTTTTTTTTAGTTAATGATCTATGAGAACCTCAGTTGCAAGCTAATCCAAATGGTGATGCCATATCACTGTAGAAAATCAGTTTAGAGGGAGGGGTGGACCACCAGGGAAAACCATTTTGCTATGAAACATCAGACTTATCAGCGCAATATGCTAATTCTCTATTTGGCATGTTTGAACATTGACACCATGGACACACTGATATTTCATCACCCACTTAGATAAAAGAAATGCAACTGCTGAAAGTCAAATATACAAGTCACACTCAAACATCTACGAAACTCTATTGCCTCATATCAACTTCTGATTGTCAACAGAAATCATAATAAGGGTATTCCTAGAAAGCTAGGATAGACAAAGCACACATGTAATATGCCAGAGCTAGGGTGATCAATCATTGGGTAACAAACAGTAACAGCAGCAAACCCCTCAATTCCACGATTGCTAAGTCATTACTCAGCCTGACAGCTGAACCATTCCCAATACGCAGCAAGAAACATTAAAATTCATCAATCAGAAAATTTACTCTCAGCCAAGCAACTATTGAAATGCAATACAATTATTATAAGATCCATCTAAATCCCTCTATTTTACAAGAAAACATCGAAAAATGTAACCAAGATTCAAGAAAGAAGATTCAAGGAGTCATTTCAAGAATCAAGACGGTAAAAAGTGGTAGTATATAAATATTCTTCGATTCCCAAACCGGAAAGATAAAAATTATCCAGCCCAAGTATAAAATCGAGTGAGAGAGTAAAATGGCAAGATAGAAAAGACCCATTTCGGAAAATCCAAAAATCATACATTAGAATTGAAAAGATAGAGAAAGCGAGCACCTCCAACACTGAGATTGACAGTCAAAATAAGGGGCCAAAGGAACTTGTAACGCCTAGCGAAAGACTCCTTTGGAGGCTGAGGGGGGGGTGGAGGTGCGGTAGACTGAGACCCCATTTTGTATGATGCAGCTGCAGCAGCAGATGATGATGATGATGATGTCCCTGTTGCTGTTGTTGGTGAAGACAAATCCTTTGCTTTTAGTTGCGCTGTTGTTGTTGTTTTTGCAACAAACAAACAGTAAATCGAAAGTTTAAAAGACCCAAAATGATTCGATAAAAAAGAAAAGATTTCTAGAAGTGATAATTTGTTACCTTTCTTGGGTTTGTTGGTGAAGAGCTTTAGACCTTCTTCTTCCGCCTTCATTCTTCCTTGTGCTTCGACAGCAGGATTATTGAAAACTGCTACTCCTAGTATTGCCTTCCTTGTAGGGGGTGTACCTTTGTCTCTTCCTACTTCTGCCAAATTGAAATGTTGGTTAACTAGTTTTGTGACCTCCAGCTAAATAATTTTTTTAATGTAAAAATATTCATGTGAGTGTATTTAAAAAAAAATTAAAAAAATCTAAATTTTAATGATAGATTCGACTGAGTAAAATAAATCGGTATCATTTAATAAGATAATAAAAAAAAAGTTAAAAATAATCATCAGAATCTAAAAGAAAATACAAAAAAAAATAAAACAAACAATGAATTTTAGTTTCAAGCCAATATAAAAGATTAAAATTAAAAAAAAAAAGACTCAAATCAATTATGATGAACATGCAAAATCTACAACTCAGTTTATTATTGGCTAACCAAGTAAGCATACTAAACCCTGTGAGCCAAATCATGTAAATGTGATAACTTAATAAAAATCAAACCGAGAAAGATGATGATATCCATTTCTAAATTAACTTAATGTTAAAAAATAAATATTAAAAAATATTAAAAAAACAACAAAAAAAAACCCAAGTCAACATTGTCTAGCCCGTCAACCTTGTTTAGCCCGTCAAACTTGTGATCTTGATGATGAAATCAAGGTAACTGAATAAAAATAGAAATCGAAGAAAGAAAATCATGAAGTCTAATTTTTTTTATATAAAAAAGAACTTGGAATGATGAAAATGAAAAAGAAAATCAATAAAAAAAAAGATAAACCCTAATAAAAAAAGAATGATGTTAACTCAGGTGAAGTTCTTAAATCCACAATTTGGGTCATGAAACCGAGAATCACCCAACCGAGAAATAAAATGGAGTCTAATTCTCAATCAACCTCATGTTGAAGGATAAAATAAAATAAAAATCAAGTTTACAAAAGGACCTAAAACAAAAAAAAAATGTAATCAAATGAATGAAGACCAAATAAGAATTAAAAAAATAAGAGGAAATTGATATTTTTGGATTTAAGGGTGCAATTGAATAGAAAATTTAATTTCATAAAAGGATCAAAAACAAAAAAAATTAAAATAATGAGGACTACATTTAAAAAATAAAATAATAGGAAAATCTAGAATTTTTTATGAAATGATAAAATTGAAAACAATTTGAAATTTTAGAAAAGAACTCATAACAAAAATTTAACAATAAAAAGTGTGAGGATCGGATTTGAACAATAAAATAAAAGGATAACTCTACAATTTAGAATGGATAACGCAAATTTTGTGGAGAAAAAAGAGAAATGAGGCAAAGAATGAAGAAAAGGTCGTTGATGACAAGCTACCAGGAATAAGCGTACACACATTGCCATATTAGGAAGAGCGTGTCGAGCTATGTTGATCGCCACCGTGAAAGGCCAGGTTGGCCATCATAAGAGGTCGTATATTTTGTCAGAGCAATATGGCCTCCCTCATTCTCTAGCATGTGTAATGCAAAGTGCTAACCATTTTTAACTTGTCCATTAACTTCATCCCACATATTTGTTTCATAATTAAATTTGGTCCCTTAAGCCCTAGTTACTCTAAATCAATATAATTTAGGCATATTTTATCAACCAGAGCATCAATCAAGCACCAAAACTTTTTCTTGACATTGTGAGACCCTTGTATCCAGGCAAAAAAAATAAACTATCAATTCAATTCGGAAAAAAAGAAGAAGGAAGGATTAGATTTAAAATATAAAAAAAGAACAATAACCAAAATTAATAAATAAATAAATAAATATTTGCTCAAAAGTTTTAAAGCCTCAAATTTCATTCCTCATTGTTTTAATTGCTCTAAACCAGTAAAATTGAATTTTATTTCGCAAAATCAAGCATCAATTGAGTAACAAAATATTTTATCAATACCTTTAGATCCTTATTTGTAGGCAGCTAAAACAACCCATGAAGTCTAAACCCAAACGATTGTAATTTAATTAAAGGACTAAAAAAACAAATCAAATGACCAAATTGTAAATTTTCAAAAGACCAAATAAATAAATAAACACTAAGAATTACTGTTGTAATCCATATTAATTTGTTTACGATTTTCTAAGGTTAAATATGTTTTTTTTATAATACCCTTATTAAGCACTTGCTTTTTTTTTTTGTTTTTTTTTTCCTTTTAAATTTATGGGGTTTTTTCCTCTTAAAGTCATTGAAAAAAAATATTTAGTAAAATATTTTGAAAGTTATTTAGAAGCTAAAACTCAGAAGCTATAAAATAAAGTTTTTGAATCTTATATAACATTTTACGTAAAAGGTTGGTATTTTAACAGAGTATATGTTACCAAGATATTTTTTATATATAATTATAATGAGGCAAAATTAAAGCAAAAGGCAAAAAAAAAAAAACCCTGAAAACTCCCTTATTTTGCCATGTAACACCAAAAAAAAGTACTCATCTTCGTCTCTAAACCTTTAATTAGGTTTTTCTTGTTGGAAACTATCGCACCAACACAACCACCACTTCCTGCCTATGACTAAGGGTGTGTTTGAGAATACAATGCAAATCGTGTTTTTTTAAATTTTAATTTTTTTCTTAAAATAACTTTTTTCTTATGTTTTCAAATCGTTTTGATATGCTGATATCAAAAATAATTTTTAAAAAATAAAAAAACTTCATTTTGATGCATATCTAAGCAGAAAACATTTTGAACCGTCACCGCTATCATAATCCCAAACACACCCTAACCATCACGCTTTCACCACTTCCTAGTCAAAAAATCAAGGTAAACATCCTATATTGTTATTAATTTTATGGGTTTTTATATATAGTTAATTTATTATTGGTTTAGTTGTGATTAAATTACTATTTAGGATTAGTTTGAAATTAGAGTTTGTTGAATTTTCTAAAAATTAGCTATGAATTTATGCCATTAGAAGAGATTTTATACAATTGAGCATAAAAAATAATATGAATTAGGTTGAATTTTGATCAATTATGCTTTGTGTTGAATGTTTGGATAAGTTGTTAAATTTGAGGATTTTTTTTGAATTAGTTGAAATTAGCGATGAATTTATGGGATTAGAATTGATTTCATGCAATTGATTATGAAAATAACATGAATTAGGTTGAATTTTGATCAATTACGTGTTGCGTTGAATGTTTGGATAAGTTGTCAAATTTGAGGATTTTGTTTCAATTGTTTGAAAATAACTATGAATTTGTATGGTTAGGGTTGATTTCATGCAATTGAGCATGAAAATAACATGAATTAGATTGAATTTTATCAATTATGCATTATGTTGAATGTTTGGATAAGTTGTTGAATTTAGGGATTTTGTTTGAATCAGTTGAAATTGGCTATGAATTTATACAATTAGGGTTGATTTCATGTGGTATAAAAAAAACATGAATTATGTTCAATTTTGATCAATTATGCATTGCATTGAATGTTTGGATAAATTGCTGAATTTTGAGATTTTATTTGAATCGGTTGAGATTAGTTATAAATTTATGCAATTATGATTGATTTCATGGAGTTTTGTTTAAATTATGTCCAATTGACCAAAATTAGTTTTATTATTTCTCTACAAAATGTCTTACAAAACCATTTCGATGCAATTTTAAAGCAAATTTGTTTTGAAAAATTCAAGCAACTCATATAAAGTTTCATGAAGGTTGAATCTTAAATTTTGGTGAATGTTTTTCCTTTAGTAAAAATATAAGGTGACCTTTTGTTTTCATGATTTGTTGGTCAAAAGGGCTTGGGTTTCAACTCAAGAGTTTTAGAGAGAAAAAATACATCTTTAAAGCATTCATTCTACTTGTATGAATAATAAAATATAATAATAATCTTTTAAAGATCTCTTTTTGCATGGTAGAGCATTGCTTACAAACTCAGATTACTTGCCTTTGATTAAAAATGACTTTATCAGGCATGTAATATAGGTTTAGGCTATTAGTTATGAAAGAAAATGATATTTATAAGTTTAAGAGGTGTTTAAGGGCTCTCAAGACTAAGAATCACCAACAATCTTTCCTAGGCCTTTCCTTTTTTCTTTATGATGGCCTCTTAGATTTTAAAATTTTTCTTGTAAAATGATCTTGTCGTGCCCTCTAGTGTCAGGCTTGGGTTACTTGTCTTTTTTTTATCATCATCATCATCATCATCAGTGCATGACATGCTCAATTTTTTTGAATATTTTAATCTCTACATGCCCATCAATTTTTATTTAGTCACTTTTGATTTTTTCATTGATAATTAAGGATCATTTTGTGTAAAAATTTCAAGTTTAAATTGCTTTTATAAATCCTCTTACTTTTCCCAAATATAGGGTGTCATCCAAATCAGGATTATTTTAAAAGAAAAATTTTACTAAGCTCAATGGGAACTTGTAAAGGATATTTTTCAAGTATCGTGAAAGCATTATTAAAGATAGTCTTTCATCATCTTAAACACATGTGTTTAAGTTCAGTAAGCTTTGCTTTCATTCATTGTGATTAGTTGGACATGCAAAATGGTTTCCATCAAATTAAATTATGAATCATTATTCAGCCAACTAAAACTCAGCTTTAAAGTTAGTTTGAATCATTTTTGGTACATTTTTCAAGTTCTAAGTGTGGTGAACTCCAACAACAGTTGAGAGTAACGTTGCATTTAAGGGGCATCTTCATGGCTAAAAATCCAGTTTACTTTTTTGAAGGACTATGATACATGAAAATTGTTATCACATGAATGTATCAGTTTGGAAAAATTTGCAGTCATTGACAATAGATGATTTTATAAACTCGTTTAGATAAGTGAGAATAATAGAGTGATGTTTCTCCATCAAAATAAAAAGAGTGGGCAATGGTGCAAAAATACCACAATTGGGGGGCGCTATCAACAAGGGAAAAATTTCATGGCTAAGAAAGATTGTCACTTCTTAAAGAATAGTTAACTAAGTAGAGCTTCATTTATTGCCTAAAGGTTCAGGTTGGGCGATAAAGAGATCAAACACATTAGCCTCATAGGTAAAACCCATGTGAGTTGAAAAGTCAAAAGACCAAGAGAACTCATCTAAAAAATTACAAACCTCATCCATCAAGCAATAGAGAGGTGGCAAGAAAAAGGGGTCTACATTTCCAACTAGGTAAGGATGCATGCATATCATTTGATCCCAAATCATTGCATAGTATTTTTATAGAAAATTTCTAGAAAACAAATCCTCAATGAAGTCCAACCCTGCCATCAAAAAGGACATATGTTAACCCTGCAATTAAGAAGCACTAAGAAATTAACCTTGCCATCAAAAAGTCCAACCCTGCCATTAGGAAAGACATGTGCCAACCCTACAATCAGGAAACACCAAGAGATTAACCCTGTCATTAGGAAGTCCAACCCTACCATCATGAAAAACGAGTGTCAACCCTACAATCAAGAAGCACCCAAAAAATTAATCCTGCCATCAGGAAGTCTAACCCTACCATCAAAAAGCGCCCAGAAAATCAATCATATGTAGGTCACCTGAACACGGACCATTCATGAGAAATCCTAGATATTTTTCGCACCACATGCAAGTTACCCGATCATAAACCATGGGCATGTCACTCAAATATAAACCATTCATGAAAAGTCATACATATTTTCACGCAAAGAATTGACGCTTGAATACCCAACACCATTTCCTTTTCTTTACAAACTTACTTTCTAAAGTCCTATACAAGACTTTATATCATAATTATTGTAAAGAGAGGGGTAACTGTCATTACTTAATTTTTTTACCCATTTTTTTACTTATTTCAAAAAAATCCAAAAAATAGCAAAAAACAACAAAAAATTCAAAAAATATAGTTTTGATGTTTTTGAACTATTTTTGGCATTTCCAGTGTCTTTTCAAAAGAATTCAAAATTCAAAATTTAATGTGCTCATTTCAAAATCATTGATCAATTTTATTGAATCGACGTTGACATTGCCTTTAAAAAAATATATATCAAAATACAAAAAAAAATAAGAAAAATAAAAAAATAAAAAAACAAAAAATATTTGGACAAATGGACCAAAAAAACAAAAAGAAAAATGAAGGGCCAAATTTTTTTAGTTGTTTGAGGACCAATCAATTAAGAGAAAAATGACAAGTTTGTTTTGCCTATAAGTAGATGCTTGTACCACACAAAAATGGAGAGCATTAGCCAAAAGAAAAAAAAGTAGAAAAAACAAAAAAAAAAACAAAAAAAAATTGTTTCTCATATTCTCTCCCCTCACACACAAAAAAACCTAACCCATTTTCTTTATACCCAGCCGCTAGCCACCACACAAAAAAAAAGGACCCACAACCTCTTTTCTACTGTAAGTCCTTTCCATTAACACCCAAGCTTTATTCTAACGATGATCCCTTTTTCATAGACTAGTGACTCTTCAGCCTCCTTCCATTTCATTGTCCAGCTGCTACCCACTCTTCTTTTCATTAAGAAACTCTTGTTATTATCAAATGTCATTCATAGCTTTGATGAATTTTATTGAATCATCATTTGATTATTGTTATCATAATGACTTATTTGCTCCCCAGCTGATCTAGATGGCATTTATTATCCCTCTTAGGATCCACTGCATTACCCCTCAACTTTTTAAAGATGACTTATAAGAAGTATCAATGTTATTTCTGTCAAAGTCTTTACAAACTCGGTCAATAACTTTTTTGTTTGAAAATTGCTTTCTTGCTTTGGAATCAACTCATAAATTTCAAGGATTATATACATTCAAGTCTAATTGTTGCAAAAGAAATCATGATATGTAATTTTAAAAGTGTTTCTCTAATCATAACCCCAGGACATGTCATTCAATCCTAAGATACAACTTTTGCGTGTTTTTGGTTAAGAATTGACAAGGTAAAGGTTAAGGAAGACTTGTTAGCTCAAAGTTGGGCTATCTGTGGCTCAAATTATTTTTTTTTTCATATTTAAAGACATAAATTCATCTTATTTAAGCTTTAAGAAATTGTTTTGAATTTTCTTACAATTCCCAAGGGGTATAATCTTTAGAAAAAATGATAATTTAATCTTTTATTATAGCAAGGTTGGAATTGGTGAAGGTACATGATAAGAGGACCTTTTATTTTTGTGGGTTGTAAAGCAAAATGCTAGAGTAATTATCAAAGTTTTGTTTGGAAACATTTGTCTTTTTTTTTAACATTTATGTTGTTAGCATGAATAATAACGAGTTGTTTTGTTTGCAATGTCATGATTTTTATGGAAATGTTCTTTTTGCATTTTGATAAAGCCATTGATTGGTCTAAGTTGTTCGCTTGCTTGATTAGAAAGTCTTTTAAAATGCACGTAATGCAAGTTATTGATTTTAGCTATTAAAGAATAGGATTTGAATGCTCAAAAAGTGTTTCAAGGTTCTAAAAACAGGATCACTGTCATAATGTCTTTCTTTTATTTCATCTTGTTTCTTTGACTTACTCTTTTTGATTGCTTAGATGGGGCATTCTCATTTTGTTTTAACCTTAACTTGATCATTTGTTTTTCCATTTGGGTATGCCTCCTGACATTTGGATTTCTCAAGCTTTTGGCTTTTTCATGAACTCTCTTTGACCTTTGATCTTTAAGGTTTTAGACAAGGATTTAAAAAAAAAAAAAGAGAGCAAAAGTTGCTACTCTTTCTCTAAAATGATCAACTCATTTTTCTCTTCTCTATGAAGAATCCGTGAGCTCCTCCACCAACCACTATAGTTGTCAACACACCCATATTAGCTGAATTGGTGATCTTCCTACATCACCAGCACAACGTAGCTCATTCCAACCACCACGACCTGTGTGCACGATTATAAACAATCACAACCACAACTTAGCCTTACAACACACGAAGACCACCACGATACTACCACCGTAACAATAGGACTAATAGCAACTAGCTACTACCATCCATCACCAGCCCTAGCTCTCCCTCACAGCTTCTCCCAAAACCAAAACACCATCACCCAGTAACAACCCAAATACCATTGATAGTCTCACCGTGGTAGCCCATTTAAGCCTTTACCATCCCTTATGCCCACCTAGCAGCCAACCATAACAACAATAACCAGTAAAACCCATAAGTATCACCAGCCTCTTCCTTGTAGGCCCTCATAACAACGGCAACAATAACAGATGAGGAGAAAGAAAAACATATCTGTAAATAAAAGAGATGAGAACCAAAGCTTTATGGTGTGATATTTTCTTTTACTAGTAACAATTAAATTTTAAATGTTTAGAAGATAATTTTTTGCAATTAATTTGAATTCGACACTTTTTACCCTCTCATATTTGATAGTTGGAATTGTAACCTACACATGAGACACTTTTTCGGTATTAAATAAATTAGTTTTCATCCCCAAAAACAACAAAAAAAATATTTCTTTAAAAATACAATTTTATTTTAAATTGCATATAGCCAAGTCTTTCAAAAAAAAAAATTTGCATAAATAAAAAAAATATAAGGCATGATTTAACATCTTTAAATATAAAAAAATCAAGAAAATAGTTTTGTTGATATCTATTTAATAACCCGTTTATAAAATCCATGAGAACTTAGCCTACATTTTAAAAATTCAAAAAAAAATATTTTGTTTGTCTCAATATCAAGGATTATGAAGTTATATGTAAGACATATTCCTGATATTAATATATATATATATATATATATATATATATATATATATATATATATATATATATATATGTTTTTACTCTAGAACGGCTAGGCTTTATTCTAATAAGATAAGGACCTTTTTATTGAGGATGACTTTTCTTAAACCTTAGACAGACCAATGGTTAGAAAACACAACAATATTTTAGTTTATATAACATAAATAAACAATGCAGCTTATCTAGGTAAGGTGTACTAGGAGTGATATGTCTTTTCTATACACAATTAGTCCTCTTATCCCAACTCTAAAATTAGTTAGGGTTCCTAGTGACCAAAATATTAGATGACGACTCCATTTTTTTTTTTACTAATAGGAAACAAGAATTCCTTGTTCTTTTCCCCATCACTACGAAGATCCCGATTTGAGAGAACAATCACTGCGATGCTGCACATGTACGACCCTTTTATTGTAGGGCTGGGGCCTTAAGCTCGCTTGCTCACTCGCGATACATGATCCAATTACTCATAAGGGCTAGAATTTTTCTCTCAACAGGTTTGGAGGCACGACTAGCACCCCGTCCCTTGGAGAATCACTCCTTCCTTTCTCTTCTTCTACTTTGATATCTTGTGTTGTTTCTAGTGTGAATTTTTAATTTCGACGTGACTCATCAATCAGCTCTAGACGAGCATCAATATTTGAGAATTTCGTATTGAGCTCATCTTGTCTTGTGGCTTGCAACTCCTTTTGTATTTGCCTTATATTGAGTTAGGTTATTGTTCTTTGCATGACATGTTTTTCATGAAGCTCATATTGAAGTTCGTCGGTCAGGTCAGGAAGTTGCATTATGCTAATCTAACCAGGTTCATGTGGTGTAATTCTCTGACAAGGACATTTTCAGTAAAAAATAATTTGAAATTTTTTTTGAAAAATAGATTATAAAACAAAAACAAACACTCACCAAGTTTAATCTTATCAAGGTAACCATAACACAAAAACAAATATAATATTTATTTTTCATCTTAAAAATATTTCTTGCACGGTTTTTTCAACCTCATAGTTTTTTTCCCTTATAAATTCAATTGCAAGGTAAATACAATTATTTTTATTGTTGATAACAATATAGTACACAAAGTTTATAGCTTTTTACATTGTATATATCTTTTTTACTAATTATTTTATATAGTTTGAAAAATCTTATGATTTTAGAATTTAATTGTTTAGGATCTCAACTAATTCTAGTTAACAAGCTGTTTAAGACCACTTTTTTTACTGTAATTAAATTTAATTATAGCATTTAATTTAAATTCAATTGATAAATAAATTGAATTTACATGTTTCAAAAAACTAGAGGGGTTAGTCTCTAATTTATTTTTATATCATTTTTAAATATTGAATTTCATTTGAGATTCAGTTCTAAAAATAATTTCAAATATTAAAACCTTTAAATTGAATTCATTTGAAGGAGATTATCCTCTTATTTATTTTTATACTATTTTTAATTATTGAATTCCATTTGATACTCAAAATATAAAATTTTATTAAAACATTTAAATTAAATTCATTCCAAATATACAAGAAGTCTTTTAAGAGCTTGGGGGGACAAATTTTAACACGATCATAATAGTACAAGGACCTAATTTTGGAACCATCAGGTTTGTGTAAGAGTTGAAGGATGAAAAAAAAGCCATTAAACCGACTTGAAGAAGGCTCAAATAGAACCGACCGAACCCAACAGCCAAACACTCCTCTGTCCTATCCAAACCGAAAAAACAAAGGAGCAAATGGCAACAGCAGTAGGATCCATGAATGTGGATGTGTTATCTAGAAGAGTAAGAGTAAGAGCTGCTTCAGTGGACACTCAACAAAGACTCCCTTACAATCCCAATGCTCCGAGAAACCCCTTCAAAAGCCTCAATCCTAAACCCAACAATTTTGTTCCCACAGGTACTGCTCCTGCTCCCTCCTCAACTGTCACTTTAACTGCTCAGACAGTTTCTGGGCTTCTCCAACGCAAGACTGTTATTGTTCAAGGTACTCCTCAGTTTCACATTTGTTTCTCTCTCTCATTACTCATGTTCCTCTAGCCTCTTATTTATCATATATGCGTGTAAGAAATGGAGGGCTTTTGTTTCTCATGGTGTTGTGGTTAATGCATAAGGAGAATTCAGCCGATAATAATAAAAAAAAACTTGCTTGTTATTGGTGTTAATGGGTTTTCTATGATTGCCAAGATTATGTTATTTTGGTCTTCTCTTTTATACTTTGGTTATTTGCCCAGATAAATAATCAAGGAAAGGAAATGGTAGACAATAGAGCATTTAATGGAAACCTGTATAAAGGACCCCATATATAATATGCTTCTATGTGTATATTGCATTGGAAAATTTTCTTATTAACTGCTTAAATGCAGATTAATGATTTGTCATTCCTAACATGTATCGATGATCAAATGAAGTATTCAATTATTTTTATCCTTTTCAATTGGGATTTTTTTACTTTTTAATTGGAATTTATGTGAAATTGTAGAACAATTGGATGATTCATATCTGGGATATGAGAGGTGGCTGCCGAGTCCGCCCAAAGTGGAGAAGCCTCGATCAGTGTTTAATGCTGCGACTTTGGCATATATTGGTGATAGTATATTCGAGGTATGTTCTAATTTTGTTTGTTTCATTTAATCACCATTTTGGACTTTTATATACTTCAGATTCCTAGCTGGGTGTTTGAGTGTGTGTTATTATATGCATTTTACATTTTGTTATAGTGAGAGGATAGTCATAATTTGGAGGGTAAACATGGAGATGTGTTGTGCTTGCAAAATTGTGTATCAATGCTTTATATGATGCTTACTTATATCAGAAATGGAACGGTAGAATGTTTGCAGATGCATAGCATCCTGCTCATGGATTCACGGTGGTGTTTTTCAGATTACCCTTGCATTCTAATCAGATTCATTTTGTATTCATCACTCCCCTTTTATTTTGAATTTCAGATCGTTTAATTTTTTTTAGGTTTTTATTATTTTTCTGGCACTTGTTTTGTACGCATCTATGTAAATGAGCTGCCTTGCACCTTCTTTTGGCATTGTACGAGTTTTATGTTTATTGTGCTGGTGGGTAGAACGCTGAATCACACATTAATGGCTTGCCCTGTTGGTAAAAATAAAAATAGAATAACTCATGATGTTGGCAAGATCACTAGGCATTAAGGCATGATGAACTCATTTAACGTATTGGCAGATATAGTGGTTACTGACTTGTTTAGATGATTAACTGAGAAGGCATATTATATTTACATGGTTAATAACTCAAGTAAATGAGCTGACTTGTTTCTGAACACATGCTTACAAGGTGCATGATAAATTTTATGTTTTCTAACACAATTGCTGTTTTTTCAGTATATTTAACCTTCCCATACATCTGACTCTATTGGTTGTTATATGATGTAGCTATATGCTCGTAGGCACTTTTTGTTTCCTCCATTGAGTATTGAGGAACATAATGACCGTGTGATGGCAGTTGTACGCTGTGAAGCACAGGTACAATATTTCCTACACGATATTCTCTTTTCTTTTCTTTTCTTTCTTTCTTTCAATTTTGCTTCACAATTTTTTTATTTCTTAAATGGAGATTTTTCTATGGGTAAGATATGCTATTTCTAGTCCAATCAAGTAACAGATCTGTAATCTTGTCCGATATCCCTCTTTTCTATTTTTTGGGGTCGACAAAGTAGATTTTACTTAACTCAAACTTCTCATCTTCTACCCTTTGTATCCCTCATTATTCTAACTTCTACAGATATGGTGGTCAGCCTTGGCTGTCATCAGTTAACTTTAGTTAGTATGCATGATCTGATAAGAAGAAAAATAAAATATGCTAACCAATTGTATTTTCAGTTATAGAGTATGCAAGTTGTATATGGTGGCAAAGGACTTTAAGGTTATGATTCGTATGAAATAGTATCTCTTTCTCGTACTGTTTTGGATTCTACTTTATTCTGAAGTTTTTTCTTCCTGATCCCTTATGTAGTTTTAGGAGCTTGGCAGTGTTTTTTTTGGCAATAAAGGATTTAAAATGGTTTGATGTTCACTTAGTTTACTATTGGTTTTATTTCTCTTTTTCCTCCTTGACGTTCCCTGGCACTGGGCCTGTATGAAGGGTTGCACGATGCCCCTCTTCTTCCTTTTTACAATTCATTATTGTGTGATTTCTTTGTGGTTGCTCAAGCTCAAATTCTAATATATTTGATTGCTGCAATCAGGACGCGTTGCTCCAGAAGCTTCTTAATGATAATTACCTATCAGAGGAAGAAAGGTATGTAGAATAATTTTTGTTCATTTATTCTGTTTTTTCTGCTGACATAAACCCTTACATGCTTGCTCTCCTTCAAATCAAAACTAGAAAAGAGCGGTTGACGATGGTTCTTAATTTTTTCTTAAATAAATCAGACATGTATGATCTTCTAAATTTGACTTCTTGTGCTTTCCTTTATCCCTTGATCTAAAAGTGGGTGTTGAACTCTACTTGGAATTTTGGGCACCCTTCTATTTTTTATGCCAAGAGCACATGTTCCATGTGAGGTTGCACCTTTTGTAGTGAAACGGCTGACTTGGTTGGAGAATGTTTACTTGGCATTTTAGCTGAGCAATAGAGAACTTCAAGTCTCTTTTAGAAGATGAAAATGGATAAGACTTCTAAAATTGAATAGTAGGAAAGGATCTGGTTTATGTGGTAATGAATCATAAGATATTTCCATTCAAAATCCCTATGAGTCATTCTGATCAATTCTTCCTATGGATGTAACTTCTATTGCAAACCTATTTATTGAGATTCATGAAACTAAAAAACATATTTATTTGATAATTGCAGTGGTTGTGCTTATATAGCATATTATCTTATTTAGGAGTGACAGTTTTGGGAGATGATGAATTATTATTTCTTAAAAAAAGTGGAAAAGTGAAGTGGAATGTGTTGTGAATATGTTTATAGAAGAACACATCAAATGCATAGCATAGACAAGGCCAAACCCGCAAAAAAGCTTGAAATGCATAGCATAGACAAGGCCAAACCCGCAAAAAAGCTTGAACACATCAAATGCATAGCCTGATAAAATAGTCATAACTTTAGATCTAACTGTTGGATCAGACTTAAATTTTGCCAACTGATTCTAAAGGCTCTGTTACTGATAGGTTTAGAAGAAAGATTCATCTGAGTTGGGAACATGCCCATATTCAGCCTACAAGTTACTGTTCAAGATTTTCTTTATTTTCCTTTGTAGTATTTGGATTTTTTTTCTATTTAGATTAAAACTTTTAATTTAATTAGGATTTTACTAGTTAAAATGTTTTTCTTGTATTTAAACAACTTTGTAGACTGTTTTTTTCGAATCAAATTATTGAATTTCAAACTTTTCATAATATATCAAAGTTTTCTCAATATTTTATGGCTATAACCTTTGGGCTGGAGAACTCTAGTTTTTATCCATGCTATATACCGCATCAATTGGAGTTAGAGCAGGCTGGTCTGTTTGATGGATGGAGACAGTAGTTACCCACCCTGCGATGCAGGAGTGGAGGTCATCTAGGGTATTGTGCAGGTTCAAGAGCAGAAACTAGATTGTTTAGAGCAAACAATAACAATAATGTCAAATAGCATGGTAAATCTAGTTTGTTTAATGAGAGGCACGAATAGTGATCGCGAAGAGGAGAGGAACATAAGTCTTCGGGCAAGCCTATCCCCATATCTATTCCTAAGGATTCACCTAGATAACCAATTGTCTATGTTGAGGAGGGTGTTGGTGAAAACAGACTCAATGGGGGTTGTAGGGCCTTGGCATTCCAAGAAAAAGCACCACAATATGAGAGAATGAGTGAACGAGTTTTAAATAAAGGTAAAAATTCCTATGTTTAATGGAGATTTGGACATAGGAGTTCTTTGATTGGATCGTTGAATGTGATCGGTTAAGGAATACAAAGGTATCATAGAAAAGAAGATGATGAAACTATTCTTGTATAACATAAAAGGCAAAGCTTCTTCCTAGTGGAAGCGTTAAATGAACACACGATTAAAAGAGGGGAGACAACCTGTTATGTCATGGACATTTATGAGGCAGATGATGCATGAAAGATTTCTCACTTGATTACGAGCAATACTTGTTTAAACAATATCAAAATTGTTCGCAAGAAAATAAATCCATTACCGAATATACTGTTGAGTTGTAAAGGCTAGTAGAATGTAATTCATTTTAATAGAGGGAGAATCAATAGGTGGCAAGATCTTTGAAGGGGCATAAACCAACAATCCGAGATAAGATTGAAGTACAAATGTTGTATACACTTGCTAAGGCAAGGAATATAACATTAAAGGCTGAGATGTTGATGAAAGAGAGGGCTAGTGGTAGCGGAAAATTCAATCATTTTAAGAGGTCGTATAATGAAGTAAACAAATTCAGTACCATTGATAAGGGAAAGGAAATACAAGCATCAAAACAACCTCTAACAAGACCAGACATTGCTAAACCTGACAAAGCTTCGGGAAGGTAAGTTGATAAGAACCAACCAAGCAACCCCTATGCCAAGCCAATGATGGGCAATTGCTTTAAATGTGGGGAGGTAGGGCACCATTTCAGTGATCATAGGAGATAAAAATAGGTTAATGTGATCGAAGGACAATATCAGTTCATAAGACAAGGGTGAATAGTGTGAACCTAATGAGGTTGACCCGAAGAAGGATTGTAGTTGGCATATGTGTGTGGATAGTTGTGTCATCAACCAAATAATTGTAGGTTACAAGTTTTCGATTCCTCGATTAGATGACATGTTGCCTGATTAGTTACAGGGAGTGACAATTTTTGCAAAGATTGATTTAAGGAGTGAATATCATTAGATATAATTTCGGCTAGGGGATGAGTTAAAAAAAGCGTTCAAGACAAATAAAGGATTGTACGAGGTGGTTATGCCTTTCAGATTTGTCTAATGTGCCGAGCACTTTCATGAGATTGATGAATAAGGTTTTACATCCTTTTATAAACAAATTTGTAGCTGTATATTTTGATGATATTTTGATTTATAATAGTTTTGAAAGTGACCACGTGACACTCTTAATGTTGAAGGTTTTATTGGCAAATATACTATATGTGAATTTGAAAAGTGTAGTTTTACGATGGATAAACTACTTTTTTTAGGCTTCTTTGTTGGTGCAGACGGCATACATGTTAATGAGGAGAAGGTTAGGGCTATTAAAGATTGGTAAGTCCCTAAAACAGTCAATGAGGTGTGTAGTTTCCATGAATTGGCTACCTTGTATCGACGTTTCATACGAAAGCTCAATAACATAGTTGCATCAATTACTAAATGCATGAAGAAAGGAAAGTTTGATTAGAAAGATGAGACAAAAAAATAACTTTATTTTTATCAAAGAAAAATTAAGTAGTGCTTTGGTTTTGGCACTTTTGAATTTGAACAAATTGTTTGAGGTCGAAAGTGATGATTTTGGTGTTAGACTTGGTGGTGTACTATCCTAGTAAAAGAGACTCGTGGCATTCTTTAGGGAGATGAGTGATGCTAGAATGAGGTGCTCCACATATGATAAAGGAGTTCCATGTTGTTTTTCAAACTCTGAAGAAGTGGGAGCACAATTTGATATGCAAGGAGTTTATGTTGTATTCTGATCATGAGGCGCTAAAATTTTTACACGGTCAGAAAAGAATCAATAAGGACATGCATGTAAGATGGGTAACTTATTTGCAACAATTCTCAATTAGAATTTTGAACGAGATTGGAGTTCATAATAGAGTTGTTGATGCTTTGAGTAGAAGAACAACTTTACTATTACTTTAAAAAGAGAGTTCATTGGGTTTGATTGTTTAAAAGAGTTGTATGAGCATGATAAGGATTTTGATAAGTTATGAGAGAAGTGTTAGAGTCAGAACCTGCATGTTGGTGACTTTCACTTTCTTGATGAATTATGATGAATTCTTGATGAGAGGTAATTAACTTTGCATTCCTTGTTCTTTATAATGAGAGAAGGTGATTCAGGATTTGTATGGAGAAGGCTTGACTGGTCATTTGTATAGACTATTTGTCCAGATCAAATTATTGAATTTCAATTTTTTTTCAAAAAACATCAGTTTTCTCTCTATTTCTCTATAATTTCTGGTTGTAACCTTAGGGCTCGAGAATCAAAGTTTTTATTCACGCAATATGTTGAGTCAAAAGCTATTTTGCTTATCAAATTGTTGTTAGCGGATATAAAAGCAACCATAACTTTAGATCTGATCAATAGATTAGGGTCAAACTGTTCTAGATGATTCTACAAGCCCCCTTACTTATAGACTATAAAATACAGCTTTATACGAGTTCGGGAACATATCCAAATTTAGCCTAGAAGTTACTACTCGTGATTTTATTTATTTTTCATGTTGTATTTTGATTTTTTTTCCTATTTAAATTATGACTTTTAATTGAATTAGGATTTTACTAATTATGATATTTTTCTTGTTTTTAAATAACCTTGTAGACTATTTTTTCAGATCAAATTATTGAATTTCAAAAACAAATTTGCAAAAAATATTAGTTCTCTCTATTTGTCTAGTTTCTAACTATTTCTTTAGGGCTTGAGAACCTTAGTTTTTATCTACATTATATGTCGTATCAAAAGCTATTATGCTTATCAAATGGTGAATGGATATAAAAATAACCATAACTTTGGATCTTGCCATTGGGTCAGGCTTGAATTCTGCCAGAAATTTAAAAGATGACTTCATTTGAGTTCAGGAACATACCCTAATTTGGCCTAGAAGTTACTGCTCGGGATTTTCTTTATTTTCCTTGTATTTTGATTTTTTTTTCTATTTAGATTATGCTTTTAATTTATTTAGAATTTTACTAATTAGAATATTTTTCTTGTATTTAAATAACCTTGTAGACTATTTCTCCCGATCAAATAATTGAATTTCATTTTTAAAAAAAATATTAGTTCTTTATTTTTCTATGGTTTCTGGTTATAACTTTAGGGCTTGAGAATCTTAGTTTTTATCCATGCTATCTAACCAAAAATTATTATTGTCATGAAATGGCTGTTAGTGAATATATATTTTTGTTGTGGGTGATGAGAGATGTTAGTTAACCTGATACATTTCTAGTAATTGTCATAATTACTTGAAGCTAAATTATTTGTTGTGAACTTTGATGACATGTACCTTAACTTTCATGGTTAAAGTATGATTTTTCAAATATTGTAATTGATGGTGGCCTTTTGAAACTTTTTAATGTAGGCTTATTCTTCGTTGGGGAAAGAATGTAGGTTCGACTAAAACACGGACAAAAAGACGTGTTGGGGTAGCAGTTTACAACCGAGCATCTTCACTGGAAACATTAGTCAGTATCCCATATTTTCTGGTTTTAATAGGATATAAGCATAATATAGTATGCTCTTTGAATGCAATTTGGTTAATTCTGGACTCTATTGTCTTTATAAATGGAAATGCTCAAAGAACATTAGCAATCTTTTTAGCAAAATGTTAGTGTATGGTATTTGCACTATAATTTCTTTAATTGCTATGGTTTTCTTCAAGAATGAATTTGGTTAGCATAAATTATGGTGTGGAACATTTAGTAAATTAAATTATGGACCACGTAGACTAAGCAAAACTCAAGAAAAAAATTGGTGGTTTCAAAATGTGCTCTTGATAATCGACAATGATTGACGTCAATCATGATCAACTATGATTGATCTACCTTGATCCAGTTGTGAATTGTATTTATTTTTCCTAGTTCTGTTAGAATTTATTTACTAGTTAGGTTATAAAATTTTAATTTGATTTTCCTAGTTAGAAGTTAAAGTTTTGTTTGGTTTTGGTTTTTCCTAAATAGGTCAATTGGTCAGTTTAAGTTTTTATATAAATAGTTTCATGTATTATTTTCATAGAAGAGATTAAGATATACTATTGACTTTAGAAATTTCTTCAAAACTTCAGAATTCTCTGTGGTTTCGGGTTGTAGCCTCACGGTTTGAGAACTTCTAATAAAAATGTCATAAACTTCTAATTTAACACGTATAGGATAAAACCAAATGAATTTAGCAAAATAATCCATAAAAATAACAAAATAGCAATACCAATTAATCAAGAAAGTGGAGGAAGTGCCTAATCATCACTAAATATTAAATCCAGAGGAGCGGTACTTGCATATTCTTAAGGATGTAAAGTTGATCTACTAGATTTGACCATAGGACAAGCAGTACAATATATTAAAAAAAAAAAGATGATGACAAAGGAAAATGTTTATTAAAAACTAAATGTTGGGGTGCAATGGATCGGGCAAGGTGAGCTACTGGATAGAGGGTCTTGGTATCATTGTCTTGCCGAATAGAAAGGTGCTTAAAAATTTTCCTATTGATAACTCATGGTTTAACAATAAAGAGTGCAGTTTAGTGAAGGATACTAGTTCTATCTAAATCATCAGTGTAGTTACAAAATCCTTAAACTTTGAACGAATCCCTATGAATAGGTAAATGTTGAAATATGAAGGATCAAGAGCTTTACCAACAGCTACAAGTTCATCACTATAAACCTTTCCATGTTGTAAGTATGTTGTGATATTTTCATTAGGTTTCTGATGCATTTCAATCAAGGAAAAGTGCATAGACATAATGCATGTTACGAAGGGGGAGATTAGCGTCGATGTTAGAGTGCTCCAAACAGCATGAGATGTGGTACAACCGTTATTGAAAGACAATACCTTAGTAGAAAGGGAGAGGCTTTGATACCATAATAGAATAGGAGAGAACAAAAGAGGAAAAGATTGTTTTATCATTCATAACACGTGTTACATAAATATAGTAAAAGATAGTTAACCCTAATAGGCTTTGTATAATAAACCATAATATAATATAGTAATGTTAATACAATAAATAATTGGGTTTAAAATTTTGTTTAATCATATTGCTTCAATATGCAACGGTTTCCAATTTGAATTGTGTATAAGGTTAGAATCCAAAATAGAGTTGATGATGCTTTGAGTAGAATTGTGTATAAGGTTGGATTCAATTGTTTGAAAGTCTTGTTAAATGAGCATGATGAGGTGAAATATGAGAGAAATGTCAAAACCTGCCCATGATGATTTTCACATTCATCATGAGTTCTTGATAAGAGGTGATCAACTTTGCATTCCTTGATTTTCATTATGAGAGAAGATGATTCGGGGTATACATAAAGGGGGCTTGACTGGTCACTTAGAACGAAAGAAAACTATGAATGTTGTTATTGAGAGGTGTTAGTGGCCTTCTTTGAGATTAGATGTTGGTAAGTTTGTGCAAAGATGTTATATTTGTCAATTTGTCAAAGGGAAAACACAAAACACAAGTTTATATGTCTGTCTATTCTTAAAAATATATGAACAAACTTGTCTATGGATTTTGTACTTGGACTACCTTGTTTTCATTGACACAACAAGTTCCTTAGTCATTTTTGGCAAACTTTGTGGAGGATATATGATTCATCTTTACAATTTAGTAGCATAGACCGCAAGCAGATGGACATAAAGAGTCACTAAAACAGACATGCAGTAATTTAATTAGCAGCATTTGTGGAGACAAACTTAAGTAGTGGGATTGTGCATTGGTAGAAGCAAAATTTGCGTACTACAACACTAAACACATTGCTATATACAAATCTCCATTCGAGATTGTGTATATGCAGTGTCCTAGACATGTACTTGATCTTGTACCACTTAAGTGTTGGAATTAGTACAACTACTAAAATGATGGATATAAATGCACAAGTTATACATGCTCAGTTGAGATAAAAGTTGCAGCAAACCAACACCAAATATGAGGAGGTTGCTGATAAAATTGTCGCGCTAAAGCGTTTAAAGGAGATAGAGTGATTGTATTTCTATGCAAGGAGAGCTTTTTATTAGGGATATAGAGCAAGGTGTAGGGAATAAGAGTATGGTTATAGGATAATAAGTAAGATCAATGACAATGCTCATATTATCAATTTACTAGAAACTATGGTTATTCTAAGACTTTCAATGTTAATGATACATATCCTTATTACAGTGATGAATCACTGTATCCAAATTTGAGCATTGACTTGAGGTTAAGTCTTTCGGATTGATATGAAATGTTTAGTAGATTCAATTATGATAGACAAAGCAAAACCTAAAAAAAAGTCTAGACGTGTGAAGTTCATCTCTCTATAATCGATCATGATTGAAAATCAATCATAATCGCCCAAGATCAATTGATCATGATCGATTATCAACTATAATTGACCATGATTGATTGATTGTGATCCACTTGTGAATTATATTTATTTTTCCTAGTTATGTTGGAATTTATTTCCTGGTTAGGTTAAGTTTTAATTTCATTTTCCTAGTTAAGGAGCTAGAGCTAGAGTTTTGTTTGGTTTTGTTTTTTCCTAAATAGGTCGTTTAAGTTCTTATATAAACAACTTCATGTATTATTTTCATAGGAGATATTAAGATTAATACTATTGAATTCATAAATCTCTTTAGAACTTAAAGTTCAGAATTTTCTCTACATTTGGGTTGTAACTTTGAGACTTGAAAACCCTTAACTCTATCCTTCTGCATTACGCTGCGTCAAATTCATAATTTTGTTGTGGGAAGGAGGTATATATAAACACGTTGGCAGGAAAATATCCGACTATTTTGGCATCCAAATGCTTGATGTAGAAACTGTTATAAGTTGGTGTGTAGTTGGCTTATATTTTATTGAGCCATTTGGTATAGTCATATGTGATGATTACCTATTACCTACTTGTCTGATTGATTACTTATCCAATTTTCTAGCCATGTCCTGTAGTCATTATTCATGATTGAGAAGTATGTTCTTGGCTTGTTTTAATTTATACTAGAGAAATCTGTTCTTGGCATGCTTTAATTTGAACTTTGCATGTTATAGGTCGGTTTTCTCTACCTGACAAATGTAAGTCGTTTGGAAGAAGTCATGCTAAAGTTGGGATTCTCAACTGATTCTTCTACACAAATGATTCCGGAGGAAGAAAATAGTAAGTCAACTATCTAGAGTGCACCTTTCTTGTTTGTAAAATCGAATTTATATCGAGCACCTTGCCTCTTAACATTTGTATTAAAACTTGTGCCATGATGGCATGATAAACATGAAATGGGGATCTTTTGGCTCTTCTTTGCACTCGCCTTATCTCTCTAGGTGTACACCTTTGTTTCTCTTATCCTCACCCCCCTTCCATACTGTGTAGCATCTTCTATTCCTCCTAACATGCCATGCAAATATTGCACCGTCTATCTGCATATTCCTTGTTCTACATGCTCACTGGCAAGTCTCCTTTTTATCATGCTTGTGTTGGCATTATCATCTAACCATTGGTAGCGTCTCCATCAACTGGGGCTTCTATCATTGCCCGGCATCCTCGTCTTATTGAGACATTGTTTGGTAGTAGACTTGGCCTATCAACTCGCTACTGATAGGCTAGGCCATTAGTGACAGGACACGTGTATAAAAAATGAATGAACTATTCGTGATTATTGTATGAATCCATCCACGTGTTATTTCACTATTGGCCTAGTCTATAAGTGAGTTTGTAGACTTAATCTTCCTAATAATTACTCTCTTCTGTTTCTCTCACGCGGTCTTTCCCATCTTTCTAAGAATTTTAGGCCTTTATATTATGTAACGGGGGCTGAGTACCAGGTGAGCTAACGTAAACTGCATTTCCAAGTAATTGCTTAAGGACCAGGAGGCATTTTTTTTTTTCCATTTCTAGCACAGCCTTGAAGTATGCATAATCCAGAATAAAGAGTACTGATTTTCCAAGAAATATTCCAGCTCCCGAAGATAATATTTTTCGGCTTGCCTTCCTCTTTTAATGCTGAATTCCTCTCCTAGTGAAGGAGCTTATAAAGTCAAGCCTGAAGAAAAAAATTGAGAATTTTTACCTTTGACTGACGTTGTCAACTGATTGGAACTGCATATCTTCTGGTGTAATCAATGTTTCCACATTGTGTATTATGCTCTGAAGCTGATATTCAACTCTTAATCTCAGCAATGCAGTATTGCATCCGATGCTCTGAATGGTACTTTTTATTTTTCTTTCTACTCAACCTCAATGACTACTCAGATCATTCAACGACCATATATTTCCTTTCTTCGAAGCTCAAGCATATCTAGGGGATCTGCTTCATTACCCCGATTTTATTTCATGATAGCTTGGTCCCACTCTAATTAGCTTCCCTTCCAAGCCCTATTTATTATCATCTGAAGAACTTGTTCACTTGCCGCACCAAGCATTTTAGATTTGTCTCCAGTCTCTGGGCTTGTGAACTGGTTCTGCATAGTGAAAATCAACGTTCTCTGATCACATGCACCTTTAGCTCCAAACTATGAACCTTCTATCTCTATCTTTCGCTCAAAGAACTGCCTTTTGGCCTGATTATCAACTGATTTTCTCACTCTAGACGTTGTTCAGATGTTTATCCCATGTAGCGGTTGTTGGTCCAAGGAAGGAATGAGACTCTTCAATGTGAATTACAGTAGTTTGGATCGTTTGGAAAACAACAAAAGGTTGGCAAGTAGGGTAGTCAATGAAACAACATTTAGAAAGTTTATGGTGATCCTTCCTTCTTGTATGTGCGTAACTTGTAGCAAGGTACTCAAAAATAGGAATGAATGATGATAATTTCCCACCCTCAGGAACGAAAGGTATCTGCAAACCAGAAATCTATGGTGTTAAAGAGTTGTTCCCTTTAGAAATGGAGATGGGAGAAGGGAATTCGTATAGATGAAGTGTCATCCTCGTACTCAAATTAAATGTAGCTTTGTCCAATTAAAGCATAGGAATGAATGATGACAATTTCCCACCCTCAGAAACGAAAGGAACCAGTTATTATTGCTCATAAAGATTTAGGAAGCCTTTATAATTTGTAAAGACTTCATAATTGAACCTAATAAAACAATATCAAGCTTTTACTAGATCAGTTCATACGATTAAAAGTCCAATCCAATGAGGTGGTGCCATACTGAGAGGGATGATAAGAGGTTTAATATTCAACAGGTTGGCATTGGGTCAAAATATTTATGGCAGGCAGCGACAGACAAATATATGTGATCCATTGAAATCCGGCAGATAAGGCAACAAATGCCATATAAGAAGCCGAATTAACAAAACAAAACTATAGATTTTCTTATAATACACGGTAGGTTGTTACATTATTTTTTTCTGATATTATTTTAATTTTTTTTATTTTTTTAATGATATCTTTGTTGATTTTATTTTTTTAATATTGATCTAGTTGAGAATTTAGTTTTGTGTTTTTCACATGTCTTTTTTATGATTTTTTTTTGTTTTTTTATTTTTTTTTACGATTTTTTTCCAAAATTATCTTTGCCGATTTTATTTTATTAATATTAAGCTAGTTGAGAATTTAGCTTTATAGTTTTTTTCTTTAAAACACTGTGGATTGCTATAGTGTTTACCCACATGATTTTTTTTAAATAATTTTTTTCTAAAATTATCTTTGTCGATTTTATTTTTTTGATATTGAGTTGGTTGAGAATTACAACTGTAGCTTTCCTCACAAAACATTATAGATTACTACAGTGTTCCCCTACATGGTTTGTTTTTTTTCCTTTTTTTTGTTTTTTTTTCAAAATTATCTTTATCGATTTTATTTTTTTAATATTGAGCTAGTTAAGAATTTAGCTTTATATTTTTTTTAAAACATTGTAGATTTCTACAGTGTTTCCTCACATAATTTTTTTTCCTTCTTTTTTTAATGATTTTTTCCAAAATTATTTGTTGATTTTTTTTTAATATTGAGCTGGTTGAGAATTT
>Ga0325410_1000276_pt1 | contig 51276 bp, 35 predicted proteins | sample PopdelMetagenome_16_FD_206182 | JGI IMG/M metagenome (GOLD analysis project Ga0325410, IMG submission 206182) | Populus deltoides microbial communities from Bellville, Georgia, United States - Xylem-PdIQD-R3 | ecosystem: Host-associated > Plants > Phyllosphere > Stem > Wood/Secondary xylem...
AAAATAAATACTATAATTTGTACAAGAATTTACCTCCCCGGCAACGGCGCCAAAAACTTGACACGACCAAAAGATTGATGTCTTCTCCCAAGTGCAGGAGTGTCGAAGTAATAAATAACCCGGCAAAACCGGGGTTGAACCACAGGGAGGTTAATTGTATAAATTATAAACAACAATAGTAACAACAACAACAATAACAACAACAACAACAACAACAACAACAATAATAATAATAATACTAGTAGTAGTAGTAATACTAATAATAATAGTAGTAGTAGTAATAGTAGTAATAATAATAATAATAATAATACCAATAATACTATTAATAATGATAATAATAAAGATTAAGAAAAAAAAGAAGTTGATGAGAACTTGAGATGGAAGATTAACGTAAGGATTAAAGAATGATAACAACAAATGTCAAGGTTAGAGGATCCACTAATGATATTTCAAATAAGTATAGTATAAACTCTTATTATTCAATTGGAAACCACACACAAAGGAGGTTCCAATCAGATTATAAATTGTTAACATGATTACATTAGTTATCTTATTCGAATAATGCTAATACTTGTAAATGTTGTCAGGCATTCATGATTATAACTTATGTTAACAACAAATCAAGTTCCTTTCATAGCTCAGGTGTCGGTTATACCATACAATATGGGCTATGAAAGTGCCAAGTATTTGTTGTACCAAGTGTTATACAACATAAATCTAGAATAACCATTTAACAAGCAAAGTATTAAAAGTGAACAAGATAACAAATATAAAGCATGTTAGTATCCAACATTAAAGTCCATGTTAAGTTTATATTATACTTATTCTTACACCATTAGTGTACCCTTTTCACCTTGACATAATTAACCTAACTAGACATGATGAAAGAAAGAAACATAAATAAACAAGATAAGAACATAAATGAGAAAGAAGTTAAGTAAAGAAAAGGAAATGAAAGGCATAAACAAGAGATTAATATAAACAAAACTTGAGTATTACAAAAGAGAGAGCAAGAGCATGATCTTGATCTGAACACCAAAATGCCTAAATACACGGCAAATGCCTCCTTTTATAGGCCAAAATTCAGAACTATTGATTTGTTGACTAATTGATGAATGGGTGGCCACATCTTGACTTGATGACAATTCTTATCTTTTTGTCTGCCAAAAACGTCATTGATAACGTCATAATTTGAACAGACTTCAATCATGAAAGTTCTAGGAAATTGTCTCATCTTTCTAGGGTAAAAATTTAAGATCATTTGGACTTCTAGAACTCGAGATATGGGCTGCACACTGAACAGTGTCTGCGCTACAGGACAGATTCGGACTTCTTTGTTATTGCTACAATTTGGACTTGAAAACGGCCTTGTTAAATCTTGGGCTCCACATGAAAGTTGTAGGCTTATGTCTTACCTTTCCATCCATATAACGTAGACCTAAATCCGAGATCTACAACTCCAGATATGACCCAATTACCGAACAATTTTCTAATTTAGACTGCACCAACATCTCTTTTCTAAGTTTGGCCATCTCTTTGTCCTTTCAATTTCAGTACTTCAACTCATCAATCAATTCTTTCATTTATGTGATAGGCCTGTATTTAAGATGAACACTTACCATAAATTAAAGGTATCTTATATTATTAGATATGTTATTATAAAACATGCTTTAGTTAAGGAGTTATTGAAATTTCAAGTGCAAAATGATGATATAAAACCTTGATAAAAATGCACTTTTAAGTACTAATCAGATACCTTCAATTACTTTAAACACTTTAAGAACCAAACATAGTAATATAATCAAACTCCATCTTCAATCATTCATATTTAAAAACAAACGTGTTAATTTTATAAATATTAAGATTTATTTATTTTTATAAAATGACTCGAAACATTCCTTCATAAATTTTAAAAAACTAACATAACATAATAGAATTAAATTAAAAAAAAACCATGCCATGAAAGCTAGTCTACAATAACAAAATGATAAAAACAAGTTTTTTTAGGTTTTGTTTTTACCTGTCTAACAACAGAGATGTCATGTGATTTGTTTTGTTTAGAAAACAAAAAATTTCAAATCAGCAACACAAAAAGCTTCCATGGCATGACAGAAAGAATTTCAGCTTCCAAATGTTGCCTGGCTCAACAACATAATAACAAAACCTTAACAAGCAAACGTTTAAGAGGATTTTAGCTTCCAATTGAACTCGCACCATGTAATGACAGTTTACTAGCAGAAGATGGTGTGCTACAATGAACTGCATAGTAAAGTAACCAGTCACAAGGAGTGGATACAAATAACAGGTTAGAGATAGATTTATTAACCATATGCAAAAAGCGATTCCTCAGTGTTCCGTATGGGCGTGCTAAAGCAGTTGTTCCTGTTTTGTTTGCAACATCCTCGATCTCAGAAGCATTTAATAAAGTTAAATTCTCTGAATGTCTAAACTCGCACAACTCTTTCGAGGAACAAGAACACTGCCAAATGACCACCCCACCAGCTGCTAGCTTTCGCATTTTCCCTACACGCCACCTGCGATATGGTGCTTCCATCAAAGTTAAAAAATTCTACATAGCTACTGAAGAACTTTAGCTATAACGTACCAGTCAAATGGTGATGGATATTGTAACACCATGTACTTTCTGGTGTTGTTTTACTTAATCTCAATGACGAGCATTGTCGCACCCTCACTAGCGGAGCGTGGCGTCGTGGCGATCCTCGATTGGTTTCGAGGTTATTGTTTGGTGTAAAAGGGAGTCGCCACCTAGTATTATGGTCACTAAGAACCCTAAATTGGTCTTTCAGAGATTCTAAGGCAAAGGACTGGTTGCGTAAAGGGAAGGTATTAGCACTCCAAGTACGCCCTACCTAAGGTAAGCTGCTTGGTGTTTGGTTTGCTTTGTAATTGCTATGGTGTTGGTGTTTTCTAATCCCATCAGTTTTCCTAGGTTTCATTCAAACTAAATTTATTAAGATAGAAATCCAAGGAGATTCTATGTGCTTCGAAAGCTCATTTTCCCTTAGAATTTCAAGAGTTTGCGACTCGTAAATCGCAAGAAGGATGGACAAAAATTTAGAAATTTAGGGCGCTTTAAAAAAAACTATTTTTTGCTTTAGTGTTTTATACTCTCACGGCTCGTAAACTGTGGAGTAAAAAATTGAAATGTCCTCGATTATAATCAATGCTTCTTTCAAGGATGTGTGCAGATTTGTTATTCTTAGAAAATTATTTTTGGATATTTACCACTCCGGGTTTCTTTATCCAAATATTAACAGTGAATAATAGCAAATTATTCCCAATAATATTTTGGATATTGATCCTTTAAGGATTTCTTTATTCAAACATTAGCGGTGAATAATAGATGAATTCCCCCAAAATAAGATTTTTATATTTTTTGGAATATTAGCCAATACCCTTTGGAGTTTTACAAACATGTTGTAAAATCCAGAAATACAAGAAAATAATTTTTTGTTGTGTTTAAGAAATCCATACGAAAATGTATTTTTCAAAACTTCCAATATTTTTTGTATATAAAAAAAACGTTCAAAACATGTTAGGGTAATGACCGTATGCAACACACAAGAAAACAAATTTTGATATATATGTATATTTGTCGTAGTTGCGTCGAAAACCAGGTATTCTAAATACGAGATTCGTATATATTTTTTTACAACATAAAAAAATTCAAACTTTAAAATAAATATTCCAGAAAATAAATCTCTTTCTCTTTCTTTTTTTTTAAAGAAAAAAAACAACATGTCCGGCCGGGTCACTTGCCCAAGCAAGTGACCCGGCTGGACACAAAAGCAAAATGGCACAGTCTTCTCAATGAAACAAGGCAAAACACATGCAAAGAGACCACGTTACTATTCAAGTGAATTAAAATTCACTTGAACAGTGCAAACACAAAGCAAAAGGAATGCATGGTGCGGGGGGTGAAGAGAACAGACCTGGGAACGAAAGGATAACGGCGATGTTTGAAGGCTTGCTGGCTAGTCGATCAGTGCTGCCGTCTGCTTCAATTCTTTCCCCCTATTCTCTATTGGCGTTCTTCTTCTGAGTTTCACCTCTGCAATCTTCGTGCCTTTTTCTTTCTACTGGTTTTCTGCACTTTCTTCTTCCCTGTTCTGCAAATTTTATATGCAAAAAATGAAAGCAAAGACCGAAAGGCAGTCCCTGCTGGTTTATGGTTTTTTGTTTTTCCTGCGCTTTCTCCCTTTTTTTCTCCTCCTCTGTCCCGTTTTTTGTGTTTTCTTTCTCTCCCTCTCTGGTAACTAAGATGGATGAAGACAACGGTACTGTAGCTTCTATGCACAGCCGGTGGTCACTACTTCTAGGGACACTGAAAATGATGGCCACGCCGGTTCACTGTTTCTTTTTCCTTCCTTCTGCTGATGCTCTCTGTGGAGATGATGAGGGAGACGGTGATGAAAACGTGCTATGTTGGTTGAGTTCACGCCCCTGCCTCTGTGTTTTTCTGCTTTTGACAGTGGTGTTCCGCTTTCTTTTTTTCTTTCGTTCCTCTCCTTTCTTTTTCTGCCTGGCTTCACATCTCTCTTTTTTCTGTAACTTTGTTCCTGTGAAGACTTTCACAGTCGAAAAGATGAACCCCTGCTCTCTGCCTTTTTTCCCTCCCCTTTAGGTCAGCAGCCGAGGCTTCTATATAGCCTATACATGGCTTTATTTAGGAAACAAATATTACATTAACTCTAAGGTGTATTCTCGGGTGAGCAGAAATAGGAAACCAGAATGTTTGATTCTGATTTTGTGATTAGCAGTGATTTCTTTCCTAGTTAGAGGATGGTGTGGCTCTTTTCTTTCCTTCCATGGGGCTAGCTGCTCCCTTTGAAATGAGGCAACAAAAACGTGGTCTTCAGCTCCAAAAATCAGGCATGATAAGAAAGGAAAACAACAAAGAAAAAAAAAGAAAGAAATCAGATGGAGGGTGCAGCTGCAAAGTCCTATTTTCCTTATTCGGTGTGGTAAAAATCATGTCATTTATGATGATCCAGCCCCCCTCTCCAGCTTTCAATGTCCTTTTTCAATTCAATCCCTCAATTTAGCACATTTCGATTCAATCCTTGGTCCAAAAAAAATCCTTTGAATCAGTCCCGCGAACTTGGGCAAAAATCCTTCTCACAGTCAGGAATCCCTGCTTTCAACACTAAATATTCAAATGGGAATATCTTGAGCTTTTGATATTGAAATCAAGCGATTCAAAAGCCCAAATTCATCTATGTGTCCCAGACTACAACTTTGATGAGGATTCAAAGTGAGATAAATTTGTTTTGAATAACAAAATTGCAACCAAACTCGGCTGGAAACCTTCTCACGACAAGATTCTATGTTTTCACACTAGATTTCAAACAGGAATATCTTGAGTTTTTGATATCAAAATCAAGCAATTCAAAAACTCAAATTCATCTATGTGTCCCGAACTACAAATTTGATGAAGGAGTTGAAGTGAGATAAAATCATTTTAGAGAACAGAATTTGTCAGTAATCTAGTTGGTCAAAAAGGTTCTTGATCTGACGATGCTGAGCATCCGAATCTGACTGAGAATTTGCCCTAAGAACAATGATCCCTAGGACCTAATAAAGGTGTACATCAATTTTTTAACATATCATGAGCGACAAAATATACCTAGGATGGTCAGATATCGTACGAAACTGGGTCAGAATCAGAGCCTAAGTTAGAACAAAAAATTGCGACAATAGCAGAACCATTTTTTTATGCAAATTCTGAGGGATTTATTCAACCTTAAAGACCAGATAAAAAAGGAATGAATTTGGCATTATGAAGACTTCTGATCAATCTAAGAAAACCTGACGATTTTGGCAGCAAAGGGGAAGGATAAAGAGAGCAGAAAATAGCTCAAACAGGGTTTCGAAAAAATATTTCTTTAATTTGCTTTTGTCAATCTTCCAGCAAACATGGGGTCTAAAAATGAGTAACAACAAGCATATAAGAATTAAGAATTACATACATATTGTCCTAACAACCTTTCAACAATTTTATAAATGTACAAAATGTATTACAACTCTTGTTAAAATTACATCCACACTAAAAATGACCATATTCTCAAGGCATTAATTTTGATATCCTTTGTTCAGGAAACCTTTCATTCCTTATATACATATTATTTATTTTTTTTCTCTATCTGTTATTGTATCTTTGCATGTAAGTCTTTCACCCAATGTGCTTTTTGATTACCATCAATACTAACCTTTTTATCAATAGGTAAATGAATCAAATTTAATGGTGTTAAAGGATTAAAACCAGAAACAATATTAAATGGTGAATAATCAATAGTAAAATGCAGACTATGATTGGATGCAAATTCAATAAATGACAAATAATCTTCCTAATTTTTAAGATTTTTATTGAATGATAGCTTTTAATAATTGAGTTAAATTCATGCTTACTACTTTAGTCTCATTATTTGTTTGTGGATGACAAGTAGTAGAAAATAAAAGTTTAGTTCCTAACTTACCTCACAAACTTTCAAAAGTTGCTCAAAAGCTTAACATTTCGATTAAACACAATGATCATAGGAATACTATGTAACCAAACTACCTCTCTAAATAATAGATCCGCTATATTCATTGCGTCATCAATTTTATAGCAAGATATGAAATATGTCATCTTAGAAAATCTATATACAATGACAAATATAAACTTTAATCCTTTCATTAACCAAGATAAATCTAAAATAAAGTTCATAAAAATATCAACTCAAGGTTCCTTAAGAACAAGTAAAGGTTTGTATAACCCATGAGGCGTCACTTTAGACTTAGCTTGTTTACATGTTATACACCTATCACAAATTCTTTGCACATATCTTTTCATGTTAGGTCAATACAAATATTCATGTAAAACTTCTAAAGTCTTAATAATCCTAAAGTGTCCTTTTAATCCACCACCATGAGCTTCCATTACAAGTAATTCACGCATTGAACAATAGTCACACATAATCTTTTATCTAAATAAAAATCCATTATGCCTAAAAAATTCATTAGTTGCTGCAAGTTTATATTGGAAATAAGTTTCACCAAAATTAGTATTATCAGGATATAATTCTTTCACATTCTCAAATCTTAAAATTCTAGTATTCAAAGTATTAAAAAGAACATAACTTCATAATAATGAATCTGCAACTACAATTTCCTCACCTTGTTTGTAATTGATGATATGTGAGAATGCCTCAATAAATTCCACCCACATGGTATGTCTACAACTCAACTTACCTTGACTTTTCAAGTATCTCAAAGATTGGTGATCAGTATGAATCACAAACTTTTTAGGCCAAAAATAATGTTGTCAAGTCTCCAAAGTCCTCATTGATGCATACAACTCTTTATCATTTATTAGGTAGTTTAGAGTTGCACCATTAAACTTTTCATTGAAATAGGCTATAGGCCTTTTATCCTGTATTAAAACAATTTCAATACCTATACCTAAAGCATTACATTCAATCTCAAAGGTTTTTGTAAAGTTAGGCAAAACAAGTAATGGGGCCAAAATAAGCTTTTCTTTTAACAAATTAAAGCCTCTCTTGTTCAATTTCTCATTTATAACTAACTGTCTTCTTTATAATTTGAGTTAAAGAGGCAACTATTGTAACAAAATCTTTCACAAAACTTTTATAGAAACTATCTAATCCATAAAACTTCTTACCTCACTTATCATCTTAGGTATAGACCACTCTTTTATAGCCTTAACCTTACCCTCATCCATCTCAATATCTTTTGCACTAATAATATATCTAAGAAAAACAATCTTTTCCTTTTAAAAGTCACACTTCTATATATTAGCATACAAACTTTCCTTTCTAAGAATATCAAGTAACTGTCTTAAGTGATTTATATGCTCATCTAATCATTTATTATAAATCAATATATCATCAGAATAAACAACTATATACCTATTAATGAATTCACGCAACATATGTTTCATATTTCATAAAAGTACTAAGCGCATTAGAAAGTTCAAAAGACATGATTGGTTACTCATACAAACTATATTTAGTTTTAAAAGCATTTTTCCATTCATCACCTTCATTCATTTTAATATGATGATAATCACTTTTAAGATCAATTTTGAAAAATAAACAAGATCCATGCAATTCATTAAGCATATCATCTAATCCAGGGATATGATGTCTATACTTTACCAATATGTTATTGATTGCTCTACAATCAACACACATTCTACAATTACCATATTTATTAGGTACTAAAAGTTAATGAACAACACATGGACTCGTGCTATCTCAAATGTACCCCTTCAATATTAACTCCCCCACTTGCCTCTGAAACTCCTTTCTTTCTTTAAGAGTACTTCTATAGGCTGGTCTATTAGGAATAGCCAAACCTAGTACTAGGTTAATATGATATTCTATTCCCTATATAGGTGGCAATCCATTTTAAATTTCATCGAGAAATACATCTTCAAACTCCTGCAACAAAGAAACACAAATACTAGAAATATAAGAATCAAGTTCATTAGTGATAAAGTATGTGACATAAGCAAAGAGTTGATGTCTTCTCCCAAGTGTAGGAGTGTCGAAGTAATAAATAACCCGACAAGACCGGGGTCGAACCACATGGAGGTTAACTATATAAACTATAAATAAAGAAATAGATAATAACAAAAAAGGAGTTGAAGAGAGTTTTGAGATGTGATATTGATATAAGGATTAGACAAGGATAAAATAATTGTCAAGGTTAGAAGATCCACTAATGGTATTTCAAACAAGTATAGTATAAACTCTTTTTATTACTCAACTGGAAACCACACACAAAGGAGGTTCCAATCGGATTATAAATTGTTAACATGATTACATTAGTTATCTTATTCGAATAATGCTAATACTTGTAAATGTTGTCAGGTATTCATGATTATAACTTATGTTAACAACAAATCAAGTTCCTTTCATAGCACAGGTGTCGGTTATACCATACGGTTGGGCTATGAAAGTGTCAAGTATTTGTTGCACCAAGGGTTATACAACATAAATCTAGATTAACCATTTAACAAGCAAAGTATTAAAAGTGAACAAGATAACAAATACAAAACATGTTAGTATCAAACATTAAAGTCTATATTGAGTTTATACTATACTTATTCTTACACCATTAGTGTAATCTTTTCACCTTGACATAATAAACCTAGCTAAACATAATGAAAGAGAGAAACATAAAAAAATAAGATAAGAACATAAATAAGATATAAGTTAACTAAGTAAAGGAAAGGAAATGAAAAGCAAAAACAAGAGATTAATATAAACAAAACTTAAGCATTACAAAAATATAAAGAGAGAGAGCAAGAACATGATCTTGATCTGAAAACCAAGATGCCTAAATGCATGGCAAATGCCTCCTTTTATAGGCCAAAATTTAGAACTATTGATTTGATGACAAATTGTTGAGTGGGTGGCCACATCTTGACTTGGTGACAATCCTTATCTTCTTGTCTGAACAAAACGTCATTGCTAACATCAAAATTTAAATAGATTGTCTTTATGAAAGTTCTAGGAAATTATCTCAGCTTTCCAACTAAAAACTAATCAGTGCATTTGGACTTTTAGAACTCGAGATATGGGCTGAACACTGAACAATGTCTGGGCTGCAGGACAATTTCTGACTTCTCCGTTGTTGCTACAATTTGAACTTGAAAACGGCCTTTTTGAATCTTTGACTCTTCATGAAAGTTTTAGGCCTATGTCTTAGCTTTCCATCCATATAGACCAGACCTAAATCCAAGTTCTACAGCTCCAGGTATGATTCAATAACTGAATAGTGCTCCAGTTTAGACTGAACCAGCATCTCTTTTCTAAGCTTGCCCATCTCTTTGTCTTCTCAATTTCAGTAGCTAAACTCATCAATCAATCCTTTGATTTATATGATAGGACTGCATTTAAGATAAACATTTACCATAAATTAAAGGTATCTTATAGTATCAGACTTGTTATTATAAAACATGTTTTAGTTAAGGAGTTATTGATACTTCAAGTGCAAAATGATGATATAAAACCTTGATAAAAATATATTTTTAAGTACTAATCATCTGTCTATGAATCAAATTAAATATTTCTGCTCATGAACAAAACTACATTTTGAATTTATTATAAGCTCGTATGCTGAGATAAATCCTTATAGGAAGATTCCATGTAGGTTCACCTATCCTGGAAGGCAAATGTGTTTCCCACAACTCGTATATTGTGGTGAAAAATACTTCATATTAAAAAAGTTCTGAGAATTTCCTAGTCAACTCTTGATATTTAAATATCAGTATACCTATAAGTCCAAAATTTATACCAGAATATTGATAATTAATTTTCAGAGAAAAAAGAAGAAGAAAACTTAGAATTATTGAAATATTGATCAAATCCATGAGGATTTTTACAAACTTGTTATAAATTCTATAAAAAATTCAAAGAAATACAAATTATTTTCTAAAACAATGCTAAACCACTTTTTCTTTGTTTTTTATAAATAAAATGCAATTTTTTATAAAGATTGGGTTGTATGCAACAAGCGGAAATCATTTTTTTTATCATATGCAATTAAAACATTGTATTAATTAAATTTGTTCCTTTTCCTTATTTTTTAACAATTATTTAACACAAAATAAAATAAAATAAAATGCAAACACACACACCCTTTTTTCACTAATTACTCACACACCAAAAAATTACACGTTTACGAACCATCAAAAAATCAAATTCTAACAATAATTTAAAACACACTTAAAATTAAAAAAAATTACAAAATAGTTCTTCAAAAAGTTGAAAACATGTTAAAGAGATTGTTGGGAACTCACGAAGCATACTAGAAGCTTCTAAAATTGTTGGAATAGTGGTGGCATGTGGGTCTCACACACCACCACCACTAGCAGCACGTGGAACCACACATCGTCACCTTTGAGAAGAGAAATTTGGTGGATTAGGAGAAATCTTTCCTTCTCTTTCTTCATGTGATGACAGTGAATCCCATTATCAATTGCAAAACAAAAAAAAATCACACAATATAGTTGATTGAATTACTTCTTATATATATTCTTCCTGGTTAATTAACTTCTTATACTATTTCTTCTTCACAAGCCATTGTGCTGAGGAGTAGTTGGTAAGACTAAAAAGGAATGGGATGGTTCATGGTGCTAGTGGTGTTGCTTCCATGTGTGGTGGTTGCTGCTACTCCTTTGCTATTGTTGATGGTTGAAGATTGATGGAGATGACAGTAAAAAGAAGGAGCTATGGTTCACAGCGCAAAAATAGGTTGCCACGAGTAGTGTTGGTTTCAGTTGGTTAGGAGAAAAACTGTGAGGGGGATGTTTTAATGGTTACCGTCCTTGTGGGTGGTCCCAACCATGGGTGTTTGTCTTCCAAGGGTTGATATAGGAGGGGCACGACTCTTGGTTTTGAGTGATTGTCTTGAAAGTATGTTTTGCTTTTGGGATAGGGAAGATGGTGCTTGGCCGTGAGGAAAATAACCGATGATGATAAAGGAGAGAAGATGTGTGGTAGCTAGCGATGAGGAAGAAAAAAATAAGAGTGAGGAGCAATATTTGTTGGTTGTTGCTTGGTTCTCGGGTGGTGGTGCTAGCGTTGATTACGGGTGAAGGGGGAGCCAATAGTTTGTTAGTGATGAGGAAGAAGAACGATTGTGATGGAAGGCCTGGTTCCTTTTATTTCAAAATGAGTCACTCCTTTTCTTATGGTAGGGTGTGCTTGACCAGAAGGTCCACGGCGTGGCACAATGTCTTCATCCTTTTATATATGGTGGTTGGTGTTTTAAAAATGGAAAAGATAAGGTTGTTAGGGTTTTTTTTTATGGATGAGAGGTAGTATTTGAATAACTTATTGAATATGCCATTTCCCCCTTCTTTTTAGCACCAGACACACTTAATTTATATTGCAATTTATTTTGCTTGAAGGCAAAGAAAACCAAAATCAACCATTGAATTTCAAAAATTAATCTATAGCACTCATTTGATTTTTGTTGCTTTGTAAGAATAATTTGAAGGAAAAACAAAGAAATTTGGACCCTTGGATTAAGAAAATTGATTGTGGACTATTTGATTAAAATTTGAGTTGCCAATTTTGCCAATCTTATGCATGTTGGTCCTCTAACTTTTCCATTTGTCATTTTGATCTTTCAACACCAACTTGGGCAAACGTTTAGGCTTTTTCATATATATCCTCTTGTATTTTGGATTTTCTTTTTCTTTTCTAGATCTTTTAGTAGGGTTAAAAGTGGGTAACAATAGATGTCCTCTCTTTACAATGCTTATGAAGCAAAATCTCATCAAGTTTTGCATAGTGAGCTTGTAAAGAAAAAGTACCAATTAGACTTGCTAGGTGATCCACCCATCTTGGAATTCCAAAGACTTTGCTTTTTTAAAAGAAAATTGTCTCATTATCATGTGTGACTTGCCTCTTTTTAAAAATTCAAAATTTGATCTATTTTCATGCCCAACCTGCCATTTTTTAAGAAAATGGTCTTATTATCATGAGTTACTTGCCCCTTTTAAAAAGTCAATAATTAATTTATTTTCACAGGTGACCGTCCCTTTTGAAATTTAAAAATGAATTTTAGCAACCTCCATGCTTCCTTGAAATTGGTCTATTTTTATGGGCGATTTGCCCATTTTGAAATTAAAAAAAAAATGGTCTATTTTCACGAGCGACCTGTCTTTCTTCAAATTCCAAAGAATTTTAGCAAGTCTCCATGCTTCCCTAAAATTATTCTATTTTCAAGAGTGACTTGTCCATTTTAAAATTTAAAAAATTAATTTATTTTCATAGCCGACCTGTCTTTTTCAAATTCCAAAAAGAATTTTAACAAGCCTCGATGTTTCCTTGAAATTGGTCTCTTTACACGGTCGACCTATTCATTTTGAAATTAAAAAATTGGCATATTTTCAAGGGTGACTTACCCTTTTTTAAATCCCACAAAGAATTTCAGCAAACTTCTATACTTTCCTGAAATCGATCTATTTTCAAGGGCGACTTGCTCATTTTGAATCTTAAAAGTTGGTTTATTATCATGGGCAACTTGCCCCTTTTAAAATTCTAAATATTAGGATCTACATCTGATCCTTACAAAACTTTTCTAAAAAAAAAATCAAAGTAAAATACCCTCCAAGGATAAATTCTTAAAAGGAGTGCCTTGTTTTATGGCTTTAGTTATCCACACCCTATGGATGAGATGTCTTTGCTATTTCTTGGCTTATATTCTCCCAGGTAGATTTCACAGCCTTTGACAAATCCTACGCCAATACTATTTCAAAATTGAGGTTCAACCATATGAAATGCATCCCTTCCAAACTATAGCCCTTATTTTCTTTATAATCTCATTTTTTATTGCTAAGATTTGTAATTTCTAAGGTGGTCTCCCTTGCCGACTCACCCTCCTAGTTTACTCGAGCAAGTTTGTTCAAGTTGCTTTCAAATCTTGAGTGTCGAGCTGCTTTTGTAGCCTTCTCCTTTTGTGAGTTTTTAGATCGTGGTGAATGTTATCATATTTTTTCTAATTGGGAATAAATTAAAACTCTTTGTCTTATGACAACGTTGTTTTTCATATGTTTTTTCCCCAAATATTGTTGACACATGCTTTGGCTTCTATTTAGGGTGTTTTTTTTAACAAAGATTTCACAAGATTTATTTTGTCTTTTCAAAAACCTGAGATTTTTCAATGACATGTCGAATAACAACATTCATGCAACTCTCATAATTTATATTAGTATTTGAAGAAAGATATTTAATCATGGTGATTGGTTTAGGAGATGACCTATTTTGCATTGAGTTTTAAAAAAGATCAAATATTTGTTTGGAGTCTTGTGTTTGGATTTTCTCAACGTGAACAAAGACAAATACTTTTTTACTTCATCATGATTATCATAAATGGTTCTTTATAGTTTGAGAGCGCTATTTATCAGTTTTTCCTGCTTGCATGACTAGAAAGGATTTTTCAAGACACGTAATAAATGCTGAATTTCATGGCTACAAAAAAAAAAAGAGTTTATAGGCTCAAATAGTGTTTGAGGGAGAGAGACTTCACTCAGCAAAGTCACTTTCCTGAAAGGCTCAGCATGCGGTAGAGAATGTTTCCGACTAATTATGCAGATGTTAATTCTCCTGCTGAGAGAGTTTCCTCGTGTTTAAGGACCGTTTCGTGAATGTTTGTGCAGCCTTCTTTTGGCTTTTGTATAGAGCATACACATTCCTACTGTCCTGTTACAAAGAAAAAGAAGAAATAGCTTTTGTCTCTTAGAGGAAAGAAACAATATTTAGCCTTTTCTGACACCCCTCTCCCATCCCTTTTGTGTGAATGGTTTATCCTATGGCCATTCTCCAAAGACAGGTAATAGAAACATTTGGATTCATCCTATATTAATATTATCTTTGTTTGTTTGCTTGCTCAACTTTGATCATTTATGATTGCTGGCTTCATGTCTTGCATGTATACTTGGGGACTGGGAAACATGGGCCAACTTGGCCATACTTCTCTTCAGTCAGGGGAGAAGGAGTTACTGCCGAGGCGAGTGGTGGCTCTTGATGGAATCTTCAGCAATGATGTTGCCTGTGCAGTGACTCAGAAGGGAGCACTTTATGCTTGGGGTGGTGGTCAAGCTGGGCAATTGGGCCCTGGCCTCTCCAATCTGGATCTTTTTCATTCATTCCTAGTGAATCAGAATCCGTTCTGCGAAACATCTCTGCTTTGGTTGTCCCAACTGATGTGCAACTTGTTGCTTGTGGACATTCTCACGCACTTGTTTCTACGAGGGGATGGAAGAATACATGGATGGGGTTACAATAGCTATCTATGGTCAGGCAGCAAATGAGAAATCTACTTTAGGTTGGTATCTGTAAATCCTTGCAAACCCCAGGATAAGATCCACAAAATTAATAATGAAAAATCTTATGTTAAGTATTGAAATTAAAAAGGTGATTTTAAATTTTGAGAATTTGAAATAAAATGTTCATGTGTTAAAGTAAAAATAAAAATATGAAAATGGTGGAAAAATAAAAAACAAAGAAATGCATATAAAAACTAAATGAAAGAGATAAAAATGGAAAGTGATGTTCTAGGATATAATTTAATGAATTTTTATGTAGTCTGTTTAAATTCAGTATTAAAAATGTGTTTGAATCAGGAAAATATGGCCAGATGAATATAAAGGATACAATGTAGACCCTTAACCTGAAAGTTGATAAATTAGTGATGAGTATGGAGAATTTTTATAAATTTCAGGTGAAAATATATAGAAAAGTATTTTAGAATTTTCAAATGAATTAATGTGTGGTTCTACGTACAAATGACTTTGATTGCCGGGGTGAACTTGTGTGTAATTGCATGGTTTTTAACCCAGAAAGGAACGAAATTTGAGGAAATTTTTTATTATAAATAGGGGTGGGAGTTCCCAATGAATTAATCAAAGATCTGAACAGTAAAAAAATTGGATTTTTGGTGTAAAAAGTACTTGTTGTCTAGTTTTACACTATTAAGCTTCATTTTCAATTTCATTGTTGAATCAAGCTGAAATTTTATGAGGGGTCTCTTGACATATTGATAAATTCATAATAAAATAAAAAGACTCACATTCTTCTTTATAAATATGGTCGATAACCATTTTGGAAGGAGGAGAGCTTCTTTCTTCATTTTTCTTGAATTTTCCTTATAGTTGTGAGGGGATTTAGGAGTTTTAATGGGTTTAGCATGGATTAAAGGGAGAAAAACACTTTAATACAAGATCAAAAAGAGATTAAAGGGAGAGAAAAGGGGAAGTTAGAGAGAGAAACTAGAGGAATCTAAGGAGGAAGAAAGAGGCTTGGAAAATAATTTGACTAGAAGGCATTTGGGGTTCATATAAATGACTAGTAAGATGTTGAGAACTCATGTTTGTACGTTTGAGTAAGTTTTAAGTAGTTTTGAACAATTTATGAATCTTTGGTGTTAGGGTTCTTAAATAAGACCCGGGAAAATCTAAGATTATTTGTGATTGAATTAATTGAATTGGAATATGTTATAATAGATGCTAAATCGTAGAAAAATTAAGAAATCATGGTGACAAGTAGGGTTCTATAGGCTGACCAAGAGGAAAATTGTTTTGGAGTTGTTTAGATTATGCACTTACATATAATTGTGTTATGTTATTGTGTGTAAAGTGATTACAAATAGATTAAGTTAATTTATCAAAATGATAATGGAATTTTTAGGTTAGTGATGATAAGGAATTTTGAAGAAATAGTTGAATTAAAGACATAGTTAATTGTACATGTATAAATGATGAAGAATCTAGTTTAAACCATGAAGCTTTATGAAACAATTCCAAGAGGAAATGGAAGTTTTGGGGCCGGCCATAAGTAGAGTTAAGGAAATTTAAAAGTAAAGATGAAATGATATGAATTATAATTAATTTAAATGTTAAGAGAGTTATTATGAGTTAAAAAGAATAAATTGAATTATATGTATGTTGAAAAAATAGATTATTATGTTTTGGGATTGGAAGTATAAGTGAAAGTTGTGATGAATATATGTATAATAGATGGTAGATTGGAAATGGAATTAAGGTTTTAAAGAACTAAAAGTAAAAAAAGAAATGATTTGCAGAACATAGCGTAAGTTAGAACTTTATTCCTGCAAATATGAATTATAGTAAATGTATTGAATAGGTGGAAGAAAAGGTGATATTATGTAAAGGTGAAGAAATTTAAAAGGAAAACCTTTAAAAAAAAGAATTTGAAGGAGGGTTCTCCGAGAATAAATATACGCAATTAAATTGAGGATTGATGTTTCTCAACATAGTTACAATAATTTGAATAAAATGGACACTTAATAGATGGTAGATTGTAACATGCTTGTCTGCATTGTTATGAATTTGTGAGTAACAGTTGGAACTATTTTGAATGATTATGCAATGTATAGTCTGGATGTGCTAGTGATTCAAATTATATTATGGTGTGAGTAATAATGGTTGTTTGGATAAGAGTTGTACGAAAAACATTCAGGAAAAAAAAAAACTCTACTTCTCAAGAGCTTGGATAACAAGAGTTAAGATAATGGATTGGCACTTCCTTGCCTTCTTAATTATTTAGATATCCTTAATGTAATTAAATTGTATAGTGCCTTATCATTGTTATTCCTAATGGAAGTGTATGTTTTCGAGGTAGAAATTGATATGTAATTTGTAGTTAATTGCAAAGGCAATAATGTGTGGTACATTATGAGATGTGATTTACCACAATGACAAAAATTAATGATAATATATATATATATATATATATATATATATTGTGTGTGCGTGCGCTGCAAGGATGATAATATAATGAATAAAATGATGAGAACTAAATTTTTCAAGGAATAATGAAAAATGTTGAAAATTGATATAAGATCAACATTCTTTAAGAAAACTTCATGAAATTTGTATTGATCATATAATTTTTAAACGTTATTGAGTGGGATGATGAAAATTTTTAAGATGATTTATTTTGAAATTTTGTGTATGTTACAGGTAAATTCTTTTGAGGATATCCACTTCTTAAGATCACCGAGTTAACACGTTTGTTTTTAAATATGAATGATTGAATATGAAGCTTGATTATATTACCATGTTTGGTTCTTAAAGTGTTTAAAATAATTGAAGGTATCATGGGGTTTCTCAATTGGTTCTGAGTTCCTATAGGTTTCTTGCTTCCAATTTAAATACATAAACATTTATATCAAATCCAATATGTGCTCAACCCATGAGGCGGTCTTATGAAAAGAATGAAATTTAGTAAAAAACAATGTAACAAAATGGTTATCCAAAGACTCAAATGTTAATTTTACATCATATAGACACTTATTATTGCATATAATTTATACTAGAACAATTCAAGGTTGAATAGAAAGGGTTTAGGCAACAGGCGCCAAAGCTACAATAGCAGCACATTGGTTCCAAATTTGGTCACCCTTATCTACAACAAAAGCTACTTTATCCTTTGGCACTTTTGAAACGAATAGTTTTATGAAATCATCATGGCAAGCTTTCCCAGATGTTATATGCTTTTGGCAACAGTATTCTGATGGAGTATTGTTGTTGTATATACTATTAGAGATTTCTATTGCACAACGTTTTATCACCTTTGTGTGGCACTCTTCCAAATGTCGAGAAAGCTCTGGATTTTCTTCATGAGTACGAATCGCAAACCCTAGTGTAATGACAAGTATACCGATAAACAAAAATATTCCTAAAGAGATGTTTTTGCCTAAGCTTCCCAAGTTTTTTTACAGCAATATATTCTCTTACTTGGACAAAAAGTTGTTGGATGCAAATAAAATAATACTATCCAAGTACAATTTATAGGTAAGAAATTACTTCAAAACATTTTGTTGATTTGATATAGCATTGATTAATATTTGCATGTTAAGAGTTGATGAAATCCATTTTAGGAAGTTAGTTCTAGTTAAAAAAGAGTGTTCAAGTGGTTTTGATAGCAACGTATTCAAGCAGAATTAAGTAATTATGAGTTACATTAATGAAAGGACTAATTCTAAGAAAAAGATCAATAAATTTAGAAAATTGCTCAATAAATTCACTGTTTTAATATAATAGCATAATTCAATTAAATGGTTTACAAATATAGATAACATATAAACTCTAGTTACGTTAATATTATTATGTAACTCTTATTCCTTAATGTGAACTTAACCTGTGCATTTATATTACCCTAATTGTAACTCGTACCAGTAATAAAATTTTACAGCACAATACAAGAGATTGTGAACAAGTTTTGTAGTTCTCAACTGATCTCGTGTAGCACAATGCAAGGATAATAATGTGATGGGACGAGAATTTATCGGGGAATAACAAAAAAAGAAAAGTGTTTAAAATTGATATAAGATCAACATTCTTTAAGAAAACTTTATGAAATTTGTTTTGATCATATAATTTCTAAATGTTATTGAGTGGGACGATGCAAATTTTCAAGATGATTTATTTTGTAATCTTGTAAGTGTTACAGATAAATGCTTTTGAGAATATCCATTTATTTGGACCACCGAGCTACCTAGTATTACACATAAAGAATATTTGTATTTTCAAAAAGAAAAACTTTTAAATAGTTAATGTGGATGTAGTTTTAACAAGAGTTATAATACATTTTGTACATTTATAAAATTGTTGGAAGGTTGTTAGGACAATATGTATGTAATTCTTAATTTTTATATGCTTGTCATTGAAATTAAGTAAAACCACACCAGAAAGTCATGATGTTACAATATCCATCACCATAAAGTACCTGATGTTACAATATCCATCACTATTTGACTGGTACGCTATAACTAAAGTTCTTCAGTAGCTCTGTAGATTTATGTAACTTTGAAGGAAGTACCATATCGTAGGTGTTATGTTATTATGTGTAAAGTGATTACAAATAGATTAAGTTAATTTATCAAAATGATAATGGAATTTTTAGGTTAGTGATGATAAGGAATTTTGAATAAATAGTTGAATTAAAGACATAGTTAATTGTACATGTATAAATGATGAAGAATCTAGTTTAAACCATGAAGATTTAGGAAACAATTCCAAGAGGAAATGGAAGTTTTGGGGCCAGCCATAAGTACAGTTAAGGAAATTTAAAAGTAAAGATGAAATTATATGAATTATAATTAATTTAAATGTTAAGAGAGTTATTATGAGCTAAAAAGAATAAATTGAATTATATGTATGTTGAAAAATGGATTATTATGTTTAGGGATTGGAAGTATAAGTGAAAGTTGTGATGAATATATGTATAATAGATGGTAGATTGGAAATGGAATTAAGGTTTTAAAGAACTAAAAGTAAAAGAAATGATTTGCAGAACATAGCGTAAGTTAGAACTTTATTCCTGCAAATATGAATTATAGTAAATGTATTGAATAGGTGGAAGAAAAGGTGATATTATGTAAGGGTGAAGAAATTTAAAAGGAAAACCTTTAAAGAAAAGAATTTGAGGGAGGGTTCTCCGAGAATAAATATGCGCAATTAAATTGAGGATTGATGTTTCTCAACATAGTTACAATAATTTGAATAAAATGGACACTTAATAGATGGTAGATTGTAACATGCTTGTCTGCATTGTTATGAATTTGTGAGTAATAGTTGGAACTATTTTGAATGATTATGCAATGTATAGTCTGGATGTGCTAGTGATTCAAATTATATTATGGTGTGAGTAATAATGGTTGTTTGGATAAGAGTTGTACGAAAAACATTCAGGAAAAAAAAAACTCTACTTCTTAAGAGCTTAGATAACAAGAGTTAAGATAATGGATTGGCACTTCCTTGCCTTCTTAATTATTTAGATATCCTTAAGGTAATTAAATTGTATAGTACCTTATCATTATTATTGCTAATGGAAAGTGTATGTTTTCGAGGTAGAAATTGATATGTAATTTGTAGTTAATTGCAAAGGCAATAATGTGTGGTACATTATTTTTTTCTCTTTTTTTAAGCTTTTTTTTATGAGAATACTTGTTACTAAAACATTTTGGACTCATGCAACTTATGCAAATCATATTCGTACACAAAAATATCAAAATACACAAAATCAAACACATAAATAACAAAATATTTGTATAGGGGTATGAAATCGACCTTCGAGCATAAAAAAATCAGAAAAGCCTAGAAAATCCAATTGGGCCACCTAGATCTCGTGTAGCTCCCGCAATGACCAATTAGCTTTTTTGTAGAATGAAATGCGCATGTTCATCTGATGCGATCGAACCCATACTAAAGGATCCATTAATAGTTCCAGTACACCCAATCACTAGGGCTAGGGCTAGGGCAAAGAAGTTCAAGGAAGACTTTAATGAGCTTTTGCAAGATATATGGACTGAGGTGGACTACAAAAGTGTAACAACCCAGGATGAAAAGGCCTTAATAAATTTGATTCATATTCAAGATAAGATTGAGGACTATTGGTTTAGGCCAAGGAGTAAATCGGCATCATTGTGCTTGTTTTGTCAAGTATTGTGTGTTTTCTAATCCAACAAGGAAATCATAAATTATTTGGGCAAAAAAAGTATAATATATCAAGGAGTCTAATCCACCAAGGAGTTCAATCTATCAATGGGATTTAATTGGAAGGAAAATCCTACACTACCTTGGACACTAAAGGTGGCGGCAAAAATAGGATTATTGGGACAAGAAAATTTCCTAGTCTATTCTTCAAAGAGTAGTGGTGGCACTATAGGATAAAATTTCAGAATGTTTATTTTATTATTTCCATGTTATTTAGTTAGTTTTTGGGTTATTTTATGTTTAATTTCAAATTAGATCAAGTGAGCTCATTAAGTTATCTTAGGGGTTTATTTGTAAGAGTATAAATATTCTTTTGTAAAACTTGATTTTCGTATTGGAATACACATTAATTGTCGCATATTGAAGCATAGAGAATAGGGATTTTTCTTGTTTGGTTCTTAATTTAACTACACTCTTCAAATAATTAACCAATCTTTATTTTGATTTTATACTTCTTGTGCTTATCTCTAGGTGAGGGTGTTGTGTGAGGGTTATTATTATATTTTTGGTATCTTAAGGTGTGTAGTCCATTGTGTCAATCTCAATTCTCAATCTTAAGCCTAAATTAAAAAGATCTTGGGCTCGTAAATTTAATTAAATTATGTTAGGGTTTGTATAAATTGGTATCAGAGCAAGGTATAATTTCAGGTTATATCCCTTTTAATTCATGTCTTTATTTTTTTTCTTGATTACTTGTCATAAAGTTTCGGCTTATTGATTAAAAAAAACTATTTCTTGTGTTTCTTGATAATTGTCAAATGCATACTCTAATATTGTGTGTTCTTGATTTTCTTGATTGATTCATGTAATCAATATCTTTAAAAAAGCATATTGCAATACCATTAAATTTTTTGAGTTTTCCAAAAGTCTATAAAAAATTGAAAAAAAGTTTTGAAATTTCAAGGGTTACCTGAATATACATCATTAAATTTTGATCCTTGGACAAGTTGGTTAAACCTTGAATCTTGAATCTTTATTCATTCTTGATTGAGTTTCTTTAATAAATTGGGTTGATTAGTTATTTCTTTATTTTTCTTGATTTCATCTTTATTTTCTTAATAATTCTTGCTAGTGTTAGTTGTTTCTTGATTTTTATTTGTGTCTTCTAATCATCATTATATTAGCATGAATTTACATTACTACTTGTAAATTTATCTTCGTAGTTTTCTTTTGCTAGTTTTGTAATTTTCTTGATTCCTGAGTCTTTTCATAATTATATTATAAGATCAGTGTAAAATTTGGTTGATAAGTGTTAGTTTCGTTAAGAACTGAAGCTAAGAAAAATTGTGTGGAAAAAGGCATAGTGAATATATTAGAGTGAAAAGCCTATAAATTTATGTGAAACACGAGTGAGTGAGGTATTATTTTTATTTCATCTAACGGTTTCTTGAAAGTTAAAAAAAATGCCTGCTAAAAGTGTTGCCCAGAAGAAGGGTGAAAAGCCTGAAAAATCTAAGTTCAACTCTGAATCGTGATAATACATGGATAGTGTTTGGGAAAATTTTGAGTCAATTTGATAAATTTGAGACTAGAGTTTATATTGGATTTAGAAGCATTAGTAAAAAGGGTAAGTTTACTAAAGAAGGCTCAAAGAAAGTTGTATCACCACTTGGTTAAAGTATAGCTAAAAAAATTGATGAAAAGGCTAAAGATGATAAGTTTATCCATGGTAATAGGTTTCGTACACAAAGATAGTCTTTATAAGGATCGACCAAGGAGAGGGTGTAATCGGCCAAGGGTGAAATTTGATCATAGGAGTAGTTCTAATCACTATAGTGATATAGATAGGAATTTGGGTGGTATTAAGATGAAAATTCTAGCCTTTCAAGGAAAAGTAGATCCAGAAGCTTATTTGGAATGGGAGAGAGAGGTGGAGATGATTTTTTATATCCGTAGGTATTCTGAAAAGAAGAAGATCAAATTAGTTATTATGGAGTTTACTGATTATGCCATGGTTTGGTGGGACAAATTAGTGAAGGATAAAAGAAGGAATGGAGAAAGACCTGTAAGAATATGGGATGAGTTGAAAGCAATTATGAGAAAGAAAGATATGTTCCCAAGCATTAGTATAGGGAATTATTTAATAAAATGCAGACTATTACTGAGGGTCATAAGAGTGTTGAGGAGTATCAAAAGGATTTAAAAGTTGCTATGATTAGAGTTAATGTAGTTAAAAAGAAGGAAGTTACAATATCTAGGTTCTTAAATGGATTGAATAAAGACATAGCTAATATAGTGGAGCTACAACCTTAAATAGATTTAGATGAGTTTGTGTATTTGACTATAAAAGTAGAGAAACAGATGAAAAGAAAAGGTAGTGCACACCCAGGTGGTTTTATGGGTTCTTTTTTTAGTTGGAAGTTGAATTACAAAAGAGAGCATAATATGCCATTGAAGCAGTTGGTTGGACAGAAAGTTGTTAAACCTTTCATCTAAAAAAAGCTAGTTTTGGCCAATGATTGTAAGGTCAAAACCAAAACCCAACCTCAGTGAAAACATGATACTAGTTGTGGTTTAGGACACTATGCATTAGAATGTCCAAATAAGAGGGTTATGGTTATAAAAGATGATAGGTTGGTTGAATCTACTAGTGAGAAGTCTAATTGTGATGATAAGCCACCACTAGAGGATGTTAGTGACTTGGAGTTTGTTAAAGAAGCTTTGGTAGTCAGAAGGTCATTACTTGTGTTAGGCTAAAGATGATGGTGTGGAGCAACAGAGGGAGAACATCTTCCATACTAGATGCTTATTCAATAATAAAGTATGTTGTATGATCATTGATAGTGATAGTTGTACTAATGTTGCTAGTATTATCATGGTTAAGAAGTTGAATCTCAATACTATTAAGCATGAAAAACCTTATCAGCTTTAATTGTTGAATGATAGTGGTGTAGTTAAAGGTGAATAAATAAGTGTTAATTCCTTTTTTTAGTGGGTAGGTATAAAGATGAAGTGTTATGTAATGTTATTTCTATGCATGCTACTAACTTGTTATTAGGAAAGCCTTGGCAATTTGATAAAAAAAAATCGAGCATGATGAATTTAAAAACAGGTATTCTTTGGAAAAGGATGGAAGAACCTACACACTTGCACCATTGACACCTAAGCAAGTAATTGAAGATGAGTTGAAGTTGAAGCAAAAGGTAACTTTTGAAAGCATTCAAACAAAAAACCATGGTAAAATTATGAGGAAGAATGAAAATAAAATGAGCCTTGAGTTATAAAATAAAGGGGGTACAGTTTCTGCCATTAAAAAAAAGGAATAGAGTTTCGGCCAGAATGAGAAAAAAAAAGAGGGTAGATGCCATGGATAAAAAATGATTAGAGAAAAGAAAAACATGGTAAGAAAATAAGAGTGTAAAAAAATTTAAGAAACACCTTAATTATTTTGCAAAATCTGATAATATTAAACATGCTTTCTTTTTTTAAATGCATTGAAATCTTGTGTTCCTAGTGTATAAAAAAGGCATACATAAACTTTGATGACTTGAAATCTTGTGTTCCTAGTGTTATTAAATCTATTTTACAAGAATTCAATGCTATCTTTCCAAATGAAATCCCAAGTGGATTGCCATTGATAAAGGTAATTGATACGAGCCTCTTGATCATTTGGTCAAGCAACCCCTATCGAAGTAGCAACCAGGAAAGTCAAAAATCAGGTTTGATAGAACTTTGACCGAAAGGTAACCCTGTATCTAAAAACTAGAGGTATTGGAAAAGAAGTTGGACCCAGAGATAACCTTGTGTCTAAAAACCCTAAGTATACAAATAATGTCATGAAGCTAGTTAATCTTCGATAAGTCAATGTACGATATTTGTCCCTACAAATAAAGGTTGTTTTGCCACAAACAAACAAACAAAAGGAAAACTCACATTTATTCTCCAACTTACTGCTGGAATTTTCAACTAAAAAAACATAATATAGCCTCCAGTAACTAACCCTAATGGACTCCTTTTGGGTTGCATGTTAATGGGCCTAAACTAGTAATCAACTAACATAAGTCCAATAATGAAATAAACTCCTAAACAATGGCTAATGGGCTAGAACAAACCCAAATTAAAAATAATTATTAAAAATTAAATAAATAAAATAGGATAATAAAAACAAAGTCTTCATTCCAAAATTCCTCTATGTAGCCCGAATCTCCAATTTTCGCACATTATTGGTAGGTTTTTAGTCTTGACTTTGAACATGTCATTCTCTCTCTTCTAGATGAATTATAGAGCCATCCATATATGGTTGGAAAGCTTAAGATGTATAATTTTCATCCTAACTTGAATCGCATAAAATTTTTACCTATAGCTCCAAATATGTCCCAAACAGTACATAAAAGTCTAGTTTGGCAGATTTAACAAGATGTTTCTAGTAACTTTGACCATATGAAATAATATGTTCTTGAACTCTATTTAAACTAATAAATTACCAAAATATATTCTCATGTGTCTAGTATCTCTCTGTAAAATATCAGCTCGTTCTGATGTACGGTTTAAGAGATATATCTTATCTCACAAAACTGGTCAATAGATATTTTAAAGTTAAATTCGAACCTGACTTGATTTTTATCAGGAATTAAGCATTAAATTAATTTTGTTCTATAATCATCTATACCTAATCGACCAGCTTATAGGAGTAACCCTGAAGAGACTAGGAACTCCAAAAACAAATGGAGGAGTTGATATCTAAGGGGTACATTAGAGAAAGTATGAGTCCATATGTAATTCCAGTACTTCTAGTACCAAAAAAAGATAATACTTGGTATATGTGTGTTCATTTCTGAGCGTGACACTTCTAAAAGTGATAATACTTTTAGTACCAAATAAGGGTAATACCCAATTTTAGTTGGGTTTCACGAGAGAAATCTTGGGAGTATTAAGATGAAGATGCCTATTACTTTTCAAGAGAGGAGTTATTTAGAAGCATTTTTATAATGGAAGAAGAAAATGGGGTTGATCTTCTATTGTCATAACTATTCAAAAGAGAAAAAGGTAAGATTAGTTATGATTGAATTTATTGATTATTCAATTATTTGATGGGAGTAATTTATTTAGAGCAGGAGGAGGATTCGTGAGAAAAGAAATTTATTCATGGTCATTATTATCTGGAGTTGTATCAAAAGTCACAAAACTTAACTCAAGGTTCTAAAAGTGTAGAGAACTACCTTAAAAAAATAGAGGTAGCTATGATTTGAGTGAATGTGATAAAGGATAGAGAAGTTATCGTGGTTAGGTTATTGAATGGTTTGAACCATAAGATAGTGAATGTTATTGAGTTACAATAATATATAGAGTTGGAAGAGATGTTGCATATAGCTACAAAGATAGAACGGAAACTTAAGAGAAAGGGTAGTTCACGAAAAATTCATAATTTGATTTTTTTTATTTTTATTTGGAGGCAAAATTGAAGGCAGAAAAGGTTTGCCCAAACCAAGCCAAACATAGAAGTAAAAACTGAACCACATAAGAGTAAGAAAGAAGTCTTCACCAATATTATAGGTAAGTGTTATTCTTAAACACTTCATCATCATGATATTAAATTTTTTTATGTGTAGAAAATAGGTCACATAACTTCTCAATATCTAAACAAAGAGACTTATGATCTTATGTGATCATAGAGAGTCTTATGTGATCATAGAGAGGTTGAAACTAAAAGTGATAGCAATGATAAGGAGATGTTACCACTTGAGGATGCTAGTGATGATGATGTAGAGTATCCAATTAAAGGTGAATTGTTTATGATTAGGTGAGAAATGAATGTTCAAGTCAAGAAATATGATTTAGAGCAATAAGGGGAGAATATATTTCATACAAGATGTCATATTAATAATAAGGTATGTAGTATGATTAAAGGTGGTAAGAGTTATGCTAATATAGCTACCACTATAGTTGAATCAAAATACTACAAAACACCGTATTCCTTTTAGACTTTAGTGGTTAAATAAATATGGTGAATAAATAGGTTTTGGTTTTATTTTTTATTGGAAGATATAATGATAAAGTTTTTCCTATATATCCAGGTCATTTATTATTAAAGAGGTTGTGGTAGTTTGATAGGAGGGTTGTACATGATGGATTTAAGAATGGGTTTTTATTTGTGAAAGATGGGAATTCATGACTCTTATACCATTATCACCAAAATACATTTACGAGGACCAATTGAAATTGAAAATAAAAAGTGAGATCAAGGGTAGTGAAAATACAGAATTGGTTGTGAGTCATGAGAGAAGAGAAAAGTCAAATTCGGCTAAGAGAAAAAATAGAGAGTTAGTCAAAAGTGGAGAGAAAAATAGAGTGAAAAAAATAGAATAGAAAAGAGTGATGAGGGGAAAACAACGAAACATATGAGTTTTTATGCAAAAGAAAGTGAGATCAAGAGTGGTTTTTGTACTAACTAGCCTATGTTTATACTTTTATATAAAGAGGCATATTTTAATGCTAATAAACTTGATCCTTTTATTCCTAGTGTTGTTGTTTTCTTGTTACATGAATTTGATGATGTGTTTCCTGAAGATGTTCCTAATAGTTTACCATCATTAAAGGAAATGCAACATCAAGTTGATATTATACATGGAGTTGTGATTCATAACTGACCAACTTATAGAAGTAATCCTGAGAAGACAGAAACTTCAAAGGTAAATTAAGGAGCTTATGTCTAAAGGTTATATAAGAGAGAGTATGAGTTCATGTGTGGTTCTTGTGTTACTTGTACCTAAGAATGATGGATCTTAAAGGATGTGTGTTAATTGTTGTGCTATCAACAACATTAAGGTAAAGTATAGACATCTGATTCTTATGCTAAATAACATGTTAGATGAATTGTATGGTTCATGTGTTTTTACTAAGATTGGTTTGAAAAATTGATATCATCATATTATAATGAAAGAAAGAGATGAATAAAAACTACTTTTAATACTATTTATGGTTTGTACGAATAGTTAGTCATGTCGATTAGTCTTACTAGTACACCTAGCACATTTATGAGATTGACGAAATATGTTTTACATGTATTTATAGGCAAATATGTTGTTGTTTATTTTGATAATATCTTAGTATATAATAAAAGTATAAATGAGCATATTGAACATTTATGATATATGTTTAATGCTTTAAGGAATGAAAACATATATGTTATTTTAAAAAAGTGTAATTTTGCATGGAAAAAGTTGGTTTTTCTTTTATATGTTAAAGGTATAGAGATGGATGAAGGAGAAATGAAGGTTATCCATGAATGGCTCACACCTAAATCAATTACTAATGTAAGAAGCTTTCATGGTTTGACTAATTTTTATATAAGATTTTTTAAATATTTTAGTATAATTTTTATATAAGATTTGTTAAATATTTTAGTACACTAGTCGCATCATTTACAGAAGTTGTTAAGAAATCTATATTGAGCAAGAGAATGCATTTAATTTGATTAAAAGAATTCTATGCTTAACATGTTTATTGCATTTAATTTGATTAAAAGAATTCTATGCTTAACATGTTTATTAGCATTACCTTACTTTTCTAAAGCTTTTGAGATTGAGTGTGATACCTCAAGAATAGGTATTAAAGTTGTTTTAATGCAGGAGAAGCGAATAATTATCTATTTTAGTGAAAAACTTGGTGAAATAGCATTAAATTACACGACTTATGACAAGGAGAGTTATACATTGATAAGGAATTTAAAGACTTAGCAACATTATTTGTGGCCAAAAGAATTTATTATCCATTCGAATCACGAGTCGCTGAAGCACTTGAAGGGACAATGTAATTTGAATAGAAGGCATGCCAAGTGGGTAAAGTTCATTGAAATTATTAAGTACTAGAAAGGTGAGGATAATATAATGGTTGATGCATTATCTTAGAGGTAGGTTTTACTATCTATTTTAAATTTCAAATTATTAGGTTTTGAGTATGTTAAAGCTTTATATGTTAATGATAATAATTTTGCTAATGTGTATGAGTTTATGAGAAGTCAGCCTATGGTAAGTTTTATAGAATTGATGGTTATTTATTTAGAGAGAATAAACTTGGTATGCCTCATAGTCATATGCATGAATTGCTTGTGTGTAAAACTCATGAGGTTGGTTTAATATGACATTTAGGTGTTAGGAAGACTTTAGAAGTTTTGCATGAACACTTTTACTAACCTAAAATGAAATGTGATGTACAAAATGTGTGTGATATATGTATCATGTGTAAGCAAGCTAAATCTAAGGTCTTACCACATAGGTTATATACTTCTTTGCATATACTTTAAGAACCTTAGGTAGATATTTTTATAGACTTTGTATTAGGTTTACTTAGGTCAAGAAAAGGTAGGGATTTGATTTTTATTGTTGTAAATATGTTTTCTAAGATGATATATTTTATATAATGTCATAGACATGATAATACAACCAATATTTATGATTTATTATTTAGGGAGATAGTATCACTTTATGGTGTTCATGTAGGCATTGTTTCCTATCGACATGTTAAATTCCTTAATTACTTTTGAAAGGTTTTATAGGTAAAGTTCGGAACTAAGTTATTATTTTACCTGTCATCCACAAATGAATGGTCAAATAGAAGAAGTAAATAGAACTTTAAACTACTTTATTACATAATTTAATTTAAAAGAATTTGAGAAATTAGGAAGAATATTTTTCATTTATAGAGTTTACATATAATAAAATTGTGTATTGTACTACTAATCGTTCACCATTTGAGATTGTTTATAGTTTTAATCTAATAACCCCTTTAAATTTGATTCCTTTAATTGTTAATGAAAGGGTTAGTCTTGATGAAAAAAGAAAAGCAAATATGGTGAAGACATTTCATGAGAGTTTTCAACAATATATGGATAAAAATAACGAACAATATGCATCTAAATCTAACAAAGGTCATAGGCATATTGTCTTTGAACCAATTTTAAGCGGTTTAGATGCATATGAGAAAGGGAAGATTTTCATCCCATAGGAGGTATAAATTACATCCTAAAAGAGATGGTCCTATTCCAATTTCTTGAACGAATCAATGACAATAAATATAAAATGGATCTTCCTATTGAGTATAGAATTGGTATTGGTTTTAATGTTTATGATTTTTTACTATTTGATGTAGATGATGACTCAAGGTCGAATCATTTTGAAAAAAAAAAAAGAATGATAACAATCAATAAGTATCACCAAATGATCCATTAGAGGTAAAGGTGATAATTGGACCAATTACAAGATCAATGGCTAAGAAGATTAAAAAGACATTTAGTGGGATAATTCAAGATATTTAAGTTAAGTCAAGCATCAAGATTACAACAAGGAATGATCAAGCTTTAATTAATATAATCCATACAAAGAAAGGAGTTGGCTATTGGGCTTGAGGCATATGGATTGGGATTATTTTCCTAATGTTTTATTTTATGTTAATAGATATAACTTTTGATCCAACTATTTGATTGGGCTATGATTTTTTAAGAAGATTCTAAAGGTTTTATTTCCTATAGATTTGAAATTTTGTAGCAATCACATGTTGGTAAGGATTTTTTATAAAACTCAGAATTTTCTATTCAAAATTTGCAATATTTTCCTAGTAGATTTTGGATTTTTATTTTATTTTATTTAGAACTTTTTGTTATTTTTCTAGCCTTATTTATGAAGTTTTACCTAGTATAAATAGGATTATTTAACTTATTTTTAGCCCTTTTTATAACTAGAATGTAAACTCTATAGCTCAAGAATCACTAACACCTTTACTTTAATCATCTATCTGTCTAGAGAAGAATAATAAAAGGGTAAAGAAACCATAGTTTCGCAAGTAAAGCTTCATAAGCACTACCCATCCTAGCACAAGTTTCATAAATACATATATTTTTGCATTGCTAACAATAAAACAACAACTTAAAATAATTAAAAAATGTTAATATTTCATAGTTCAGAAAACATGTCGTAAAAATAGTAATCAATACATGTTTTTTCTTGGCATTCAATCTCATAAACATGACCTTACTCTCAAATCAAATTGTTATAGTCATATTATACTTGTGACCAGACCATTAGTCGATTATTCTTGATCAACTATTGTAACTTGTTGACAAGGGGTCATTGCTAATTATTGTAACCCATTAATGAGACATTAGAACTAGTTCTTGTGTCGCCCACTCACCAAAGGTCATTACATCATTCATAGCTATCTAAGAGTCATTATACAACCATTTGCAAATCCATTCCAAAATATTTTTTTTTCATAAACCAGTTTATAAAACATTCTTACAAAAAATCTGTATCATGCACTCAACAATTTCACATATAAACAAATCAATTTAAACATATCAAGTGTTTGATCTTCTTTTAAAGAGTGTAATATCTATAGTAGAGAAAATGTACAATTAAAAAAATATTTATTCTGTTTAAAATTAATAGTGTGTGTAAATTTACTTCTCTTGCTTTAATAACCAATGTTCAAAATCTAAGCTCCAACAACCTATATATGGAACTTCAATCCCACTTCACTTCTTTTCTCTGCACCTATCAAAGGACAAGTGACTCTCATAATTTTCTTTCTTTAGACTATCATAAAGTTTATAAAACTAAAGTAAATATAATCTCTGGTACCATCTTTATATATATATATATATATATATATATAGAGAGAGAGAGAGAGAGAGAGAGAGAGAGAGGACTACATAGCCCTATTTTTTTTTCTACTTAGTCTAAAATAAAATTATATATAAATTTAGTTTAGGGTATTACATTGACAAATCCATATTATAGATAATGAGTTGTTGCTACTAACACAATTCATAATAAGAGTTATAATATACGGAGGAAAGCCAAACTCATCAAGAGTAGTTTCAAAGATCTCCAATCTATATGATCATACGCTTTAGCTAGATCAATTCTCACTACCATGCCTCTATAACTCCTCTTCATGGCACAAATATTATGAAGATCTTCTTAAGCAAAGAAGATATTGTCAGAAGCTTTTCTACCAGAAATGAAGCTAGCTTGCTTCAGGATAATCAAACCATCCAACAGAAAGCGAATTCATTAAACAAGAACATTGGTAAGAAGCTTGTAGACTATATTACATGAGATGATAGGACAAGTTTAACTATAAGTTAAAGAATAATTTTCGTTAGGAATTAAAACAGTAAGAGTTTCTACAAGAGAATGAGGGATGTACCCTATAAGAAAAGCATCATGCACCATTCGCCAGATAAATCAAACATTGTACGAGCACTTCTTTCAAGTGGTCAAACAAGATAAATCAAACATCCTTGTACCTTGTTCTTCAAATTCACCGAAACTAAAAGGTTCTCAGTTCCACCATAAACAAGTTTGTAGCCTTTCTCAAATAAACTCTATAAAAACAATAACATTATCCTTTTCATATATTCTTTTATTGTATTTATATAAAACCCACAAAGAATTGGTCGCAACTATCGCACTATAGTACAACTATTTTTTCTTTAACAATTCCTTTTATCTTTTATATGATGTAGTTCTTTAAACAAGAAGAAAAATCCTCAAAAAAAGTGTTAACTAATTTAATTATAAATAAAACAAATATTTAATATATCGAATCAAGAAGAAATTAGAAACAAACTCAACTGCAAATTTAAAAATTCATAATGCTAGCAAGGTAGATTATGAGGACAATGAATTATCATTTGCTTGAATAAGAGAGAGTTATTATATCTGTATTTTTGTTATGTCTCGTAATTTGATATATGGGTAAATTTTGCATAATTACAAGGAACTTCCCACAACCCTCTTGATCAAGATCCACTCCAACTTAAAGTGGCATCAATTGCTAGATCCAAGAAGTAACTATAATTATATTTTCAATTTTGAAACCTTTTTTTTTTCAAGAAGGGTAAAAATCCACCTAAATTTAGAGAGAGAAGAGGAGATGGGATGTTTTGAATTAAAAAAAAAAAAAGAGATGAAGAGAGAGGGGATAAGGAGATGAGAAAGTAGCAGAAAGAGAAAAACAGTAGAAAATGAAAAAAGAGGAAATCAAGGAAAGGGAAAAAAATCAAGTTGGGGATATTTTTGTATTTTCACTAAAATTTAAATCTAGCTATAAAGTGTAATTTTTAAAAAGATAAAGACAAAAGTGTTATCGTGTTAAAATATTAGGAGCATCAAGGTAGTTTTTCACTAAGAACCATCATTCAACTTCGTCCTTTCAGTTTGATTCCTGTGAGCTATAGTGTGCGAATGAAATAAACCTGTAACACAATCATCGACTTTTAGCCATTCAACATGAGATTTTTAGAACCATATTATCTCCTCTCGAGCTAAATTTTTATTATAATCATTTAATAATTCATCCTCAATATTAATCAAGAAATCAGAGTACTTAGTGATGGTACACCAAAAAAAAATTTAAAAATTATTATTATTATTATTATTATTATTAATCCTAGCCATTTGAGTTAGGCTCGAATGACCTCACCCCTTCAAATTGTTCGGGCCAAACCCGAACAACCTAACATCTTCCATCCAAACTACTCACTAAGCTATTTGGTTCAAACCTGAAACAAGATGACTACCATGCTTTTATATGTCTTGAACAAGTACCGCTCATGTGCATATACCTCAACGTATTTTTTAAGTTCCAAGAAGTTTATGCACCACCCATGAGCACACATCTAATTTTTATGGTGCACCTTCAAACCATTGATTAGTGTTTGTGGCACACACCAAATTCTTTACACAACAAAAGCATCAATCTCTTCATTAATGACAAGAGGCACCACAATCAATAATAAGCACCAACATTTTCATCAATGGTACAATAATCAACAACTCATTCTTTACTCACCATGAGATAGTTCTTCATCATTTCTCACTCTTTATGATGTAACTTCACATGATCGAGGTATATAAATACCTCAAGTCACTATATAAGTTAACATGAGAAACAACACAACACAAAAATAAATCCTCACAACAGAACTTGAAACACAAAGCAAAGCATACAATGTCACAAAGCCACACTACTACTCCTACACTCCTGCTCCTGCTCACATACTACATTGTTCATATTCTTCATTACTAAATTTTCATGCTCAACATACTCCTCTCATTCTACATTTACCGATTTATTCATTGAAGGATCCTCTATTCCAATAAAAGACTTGTTTTGTAGGATATTTTGTGAAAGTTATCTCGTCAACATACTAGACAAGTCATAACACCGGCCTAAATATTAATCATGGAAAGTTCAATCAGTTCATGCAAATCATGTCAACCTGCCACTGAATCAGTTCATATAAATCCTCATGGTTAGTATAACTACGAGTATTCATCTGATGAAGAAGATTTATTTTAGCTGATGAGAGGCACAAGCAGGAATCACAAAGAGGAGAGGAACGTGGACTGACCTCAGGGTCAACCTTACCTTAGACGTATTCCTAAAATTCCACCTTGACAACCACTTGTCTATGTGAAGGGTGTTAGTAAAGATGAACTTGATGGAGGTCATGGGACCTTGTCATATGAAGATAAATAACCACAACCCGGGAGATAAAAATCGATTAACATGATTAAAGGTCGGTATGAGCAAGAACCTTTTGATGACAAGGATGTTCCATGTGAACCTGATGGAGATGATGATGAAGATTTATAGCATAAAGAAGATCTTCTAAACAAATACATGTAGAACTCGGTAATTTCTTACAAGTCTTTTGGAGATATTACAGAAGATTATTAAGGTGTTCCTTTAAATACAACAATTGAAGTATTGGAGGACATAGATGATGATGAACTCTAGTTTAAAATAGAAATATATGGGAAAGAACTACAAGTGGACTTCACAAGAACAAGAAGTATAACATCATATATGGATTTTTCCCTATCACACACGCACCATAAATTAAATTTTGAAGTTCACAAGTCAAAAACATGCTACTTTGTGAATAAGTTAGGTACAATATTATAATTGAAGTATTTGTTTCTTTGGAGTATAAGAGGTCGATTTTTGACAGATAACTTGAGGATGAGTTTTTCTCAAGTAGGGGAGACAAATGTAGAACAAATAGCTCAAGAGTTTATGGACCAAATTTAGAAGGCCAAGCATGAAAAGAAGTTCGAGGAGAAACCTGGAACCATCCGATGTGAAGCTTGAAGTTATTGTTTTTTTATTTTAATTATTTTCATAGTTAATGTTGAATTTTAATTATTTCTCCTACTTAGTTTAGGGATTTTAGTTAATTAGTAATTTACTATTTAGAAATCATAAAGCTACATGGATTCTATTAAGAAAAGTTTTAATTAGAAATTCTTTTCTAGAAAGGATTAGAACTATTATAAATAAGGGATGTCTTTATTTTTAGAAGATTCAGATTATTATTCAGATTCAATAAAAAATACTAGAGAATTTTCTCTAGATTTCTGTACAGTTAGGTTTGTGACCTTAGAGCTTGAGAACTCTAATTTTATCTTTGTTATATGCTATGTCATGTAGTATTAGATCAGGTCAATATCTTGATACATGGAGAACCATAAAGAGAATAGTGGGAAAGTTGGTGGAAACCATCTCTGTAATGGTGATTAGGAGATGCAAACTATTTAGGATAAGGTAGATCTTTATTCAATGGTGATAGCAACTTTAGAGAAACAAGTGCAAACTGGGTTTGGTGACATCAACACCAGATTTGATGAGCTTACATCCAGGCCTGAGGCACTAGGGCTGCACACCTGGAGAAAAAGAAAGGCACGCGTCAAGGATGAAGCCCGCGACCAACTTGCCACCGAACTGATTCGTGTAAATCCGTGTGGTTAGTATTGCTACTGTTATTCATATGATGAAGAAGATTTATTTTAGCTGATGGGAGGCACAAGCAGGAATCACAAAGAGGAGATGAACGTGTTTGGAGACTTACCTCGAGGCTAACCTTAACTTAGACCTATTCCTGAAATTCCACCTAGACAACAATTTGTCTATGTGAAGGGTGTTGGTGAAAATGAACTTGATGGAGTTCATAGGACCTTTTTAGATCAAGATAAACAACCCCAACCCAGGAGACAGAAATCTATCAACATGATTAAAGGTCAATATGAGCAAGACCTTTCGATGATGAGGATTTTCTATACGAACTTGATGGAGATGATGATGAAGATTTATATGATGATGAAGATCTTCCAAACAAAGACATGATGAACTCGGTAATTTCTTACAAGTCTTCTGGAGATATTATGAAAGATTATTTTGGTGTTCCTTTAAATACAATTGTTGAAGTATTTGAGGATATAGATGATGATGAGCTCTAGTTTGAAGTAGAAAGATATGGAAAGAAACTACAAGTAGACTTCATAAGAACAAAAAGTATAACATCATACGTGGATTTTTTTTCTTATTATACATGCACCATAAATTAAATTTTAAAGTACACGGGCTAAAGACATGCTACTTGGTGAATAAGTTAGATACAATATTAAATTCGAAGTATTTGTTTCTTTGAAGTGTAAGAGGTCAATTTCTAACATATAACTGGAGGAAGAGTTTTTTTCAAGTGAGGAAGACTAATGTAAAACAATTATCCAAGGAGTTTATGGACCAGATTTATAAGCCCAAGCATTAAAAGAAGCCCGTGAAGAAACCCAAAACCATTTAATATGAAGCTTGAAGTTATTGTTTTTTTATTTTAATTATTTTTCTAGTTAATTTTGAATTTTAATTATTTATTTCTTTTTTAGTATAGAAATTTTAATTTAATTAGTATTTTACTATTTAGAAATTCTAAAGTTATAGGGATTCTATTAAAGAAAGTTTTAATTAGGAATTTTTTTCTATAAAGAATTAAAATTATTATAAATAAGGGATGTCTGCGTCACTTAATTATAAGATATTTCTGAATCCCGTTAATGCGATAAAGTAAGCAGCTCTTCCTCTTAAAGTACAAATCAACATTGCTAGAAATCTTCTCAGGGAGATCTTTCGTTGCATCAGTAATAGAATCAATAGCGTCAACAATTGAACTATCATTAGCACGCCGAGCATCATTAATGATTTGTTTGAAGTCGGCATGCTGCATCCATGCAGCTAGGATATCAAAGGGCCAGATTTCTCTAGCAGGGATACTTCTAGACAGAGATGACAGAATACGACTACGATCCGAGTTGTGTCTTAGTAAATGATGAACTGAGGCTTCGGGCCGGATAAGGAAGACCATAGCTGATCAAGACTGACCATTGCATTTTTTAGCATATGTAAAACTGCCATCCTTGAACCTAAAGTCAATGAGACTACGCAGCTATCCGCTTGTCTCTTGAATTTGTCAGCCCTGCTACAAGAGAGAAAGTGCCATCACGCTTCTCATGAATACTCAAGTAATAACCATTAAAATCTCCGATTAGCTTCGAGGGGGCAATATTGATGTAGCCAAATTGAACAGGCCGTTCCACAAATTATCCCTAGCCGCCATAGAAGGACTAGCATATACAGCCCACAAACCCACGCCTTGCCATCGAAGAAAGCCCTGAACATAGAGAGAGAGACACCATTGACGCTAATGCAGCACTCAGATAGTAACATGCTGAGATTTCCATAATGCCCAATGCCACAAGAAAGAGCAGCAGCATCAACCTTGACAAAGCCTAAAGAAGATGACACCTCAGCAGCCCTTTTGTAGGCAATATGAGTTTCAAGAACGAAATTATTAATGGAGAAAAGGAGGAGCATAAGAAAAAATAAATCATCAAAGAAGTGCACAGTGTCTCCCATAATGGAAACATCACCATTATCAGTATCCATACCAGTCGTAGCTGGAACAAAATCAGTATCATCCTGACTGGGGCCCAATTCAAGCTATTCACCGTCAGTGATGATGATAAAGTTCAAAGGATTCTTTACACCATGATTTCGCGCCTTTACTGCTAGTATCTTTGAAATTCTCTGAACCATGCATGCTGGTTAGCATTATTATCAATACCCAAAGAGAAAGAAACAGGTGGGTTAGCCAGAAACAGCCTCTTTAATATGAAGAGATTCAAATCAGTAGCTTATAAGATTTCCCAGAATCTGTGGCTTTTAGCTCTAGAATTACGTTGCTGCTTGCGCGTAGCCACCATGCACTGCCCGTATTTCGATAGAAATATCATTTTGCAAACTCTTTCCACAATTGTTCGCTGGAACAGTATCTGCAGCTGAGTTGCTAGAGACCGGAGCAGTAACAGCACCAACCATCTTAGCCTTGTCAATAATATATAAAAGTCATAGTCATCACCTTCGACGCGAGAAGATATGCAGTTTCTTTCAGTGGTAGTTTATTCGTCCCTCTGTTCTATTTATCCCAAAAGTTTTACTTTGAAAGAAGCAACATCTAAATATCCTCTATTCCCAACATTTGGTGAAGAAGCAGCTGACTTAAATGGATTTGAACTATTCATCATGAAATAATTATTCAAAACATAATTTGGTGGTCGTTGTTTTTTTGTAGTTTCTAAAGTTTTCAGGATGAAGGGAATCCCATGCACGGTTTTCTCTTGTATATGTTGTTTGGAATTCAGCATACCAGCGGTTTTAATTACAGAATATTTGAATGGGATTGAAAGAAAAAGAAAAGTTTGATTTATACTAGTTAGGTCTAAGCAAGGCGGCGGAATTTTTTCTGTCCTGAGCTACTAAGTAAATATATAAAATTGTTTTTTTAAAATTAATTATGAACTCATGTATATGAATTTGTGAAATTAACAATAAAATTTTAATTCAAATATATTATATGAAATGTCAATTTCATATGAACTATTTATATATGGTACGTTAATCTTATATTATGTGCAAGCAAATTATATATGTGCAAGGAGAAGATTAAATTTAGAATCTTTCAAAATTTAAAACAATGCTTTAGTAGTTGCGATAAAATTAAGTTGAATTTATGTGATGTATAGTAACCATACAATAAATGAAAGAAAATGTGTGTTGCTTTTGTTAAATTTTATGAGTTGAATATTTAGGGAAACAAGAAGTAATCTATCATGAGGGGGATACAATTTTCGACTTTGGCTCTCCTAACTCAAAAAATATAGATTTTAATTAAAAAAAAAGGATGGGTGATTTGATGGATAAAAAATATTTTTTAAAGCTAATTTAGTTAAATGTAACTTGGACTTATTTAATATTAGACCCAGTTTGTTTACTAGAAAGTAGTTTTTTTTTAAGTAGTTTCTTTTTGGAAATTGAATTATTTTTTGATGTTTGGTAATATCGTAGAAATAAGTTGGAACACACTTTTCAGTGGAAAATGAACTGGAAAATAACTTATTAATATTTTATTTTTAAGTTTATTACAATAATGAGGAAACAAATCTTACAAATTAAAAAGTTGAATGAGAATGAAATTGAAAAAAAAATCTAATTTTATAAATTATCTCAAATAAAATAAATAACAATCAAAATAATATAGATCAAATCTAACAGATAAAAAAATTAAAAGATGATGAAATTAAAATAATAATAATTACAATTTCATAAATTATTTCAAATAAAATAAGTATTAATCAAAAGAATAAGGACCAAATTTGATAGATAAAAAATTTCAATTAAAAAATTAATAAGAGAAAAGCAAATAACAATCATATAAAAATGAGGACCAAAGTTAAAATAAAAATCAAATTAAATCAAATTCTAAGGAATGAAATTGAAAAAAAAGATTCAAAAAAAAATATATAGCAATCAAAAGTTCGAAGACCAAATTTGTTATAATCAGCCAATAATATGATATTTCTAAATTTTTCACTTTTGAAAAATGTTTTTCGTTGATCAATTTTTCTAATGACAAACAAATATAAGAAAAATTGAAAAGTAGTTTTTTAAAAAATCACTTTCCGCCAAACAAATGAGTTATTAATACAAACAAAAATATTGATAAAATCTTGACTTGAGCTATAGCCCACCTGAGCCTTCAACATGGCTCCGCCCTTGGGTCGAAGCCATGTGCAATCTCTTAATGCGCAGGAGAAGTTTCATTAAGGCAATCATCCACCACAGACGGAAACAAATATTCATGTTTCTAGTAAGAAAATTAAAAATAGAAAATAAACTTGTTTTTGTTTTTTAAATATTAAAACAAAAATATATTAGGTCGACACAAATTAACCTAGATTCACCCATCAAAAATGTAACCCAAGTCATGAACCCGTCTTGGTTCAACTACTTTAGTTTTTTTAAAAAAAATTATATTTTATTTAATTAAATAATAATAATAAAGATAGTCACTTGCAAGAAAGCAATGGAGTATTTTCTGTAAAAAAATATAATAGTTTGTAAAAAAAAAAAAAGAATGCATACCAAAATTTCAAAGAAAACATCTATAATCTAATATGAAAACAAAATAAGATTTTAATGGTCCTTTAAAAAATAATAGCTGAAATATATATTAAATTAATTTAAGAAATTAATAAAGCAATATATATATATATAGTTAATTTTACATCAAATAAATTTTAAATAAAACAAAGGCAAAAAAGAGTCAGGCAAGTGGGTTTGGAAGGGCTAGGCATGTGGGCTTGAAAGACCCAGCATGCTTGGGCTTAATTTTTTTTATTATTATTATTTGAATGGACAAATGATATGTCATTCATTTTTTTTTTAGAAAAAAAAAAGAAAAGAAAAGAAAAGGAAAAGGAAGAAGAAGAAACCAGACGACACATTATTTGCAGTGGTGGGTGATGTGTTGTCTATAGTGTCAAATACGTTCGCCAAATTGTTTAATTGGTGATCAAGAATCACTAGAAAATCTCCTCTCCCCTCTTTGGACACAAAAACACCATTTTTCAAGGTATTTTTTCATCTAAAAACACTTGAAAAACACACTTATTAACATAAATGAATCTATTTCTAAGCTCAAAACAATGTTTAATTGGTCAAAAAACACAGAATTTATCTTGATTCAAAAAGTATTCTCAAAGGTCAATTTACCTTTCCCCCAAGTTAAGGGGCAAAAACACCTCAATGACATTCCTCTCGTGAAATGAAACCATTGACACCAAGAATGATGTTTTTTATCTCTAGGTGGTGGTCAATAATAACTTTCTCTTTTTTTCATCGTAATTCAGTAACTCTCTCTTTTTAGTTAAACTCAAGAACTTAAATGTGAATAAAATAAAATCTTAGACCAAATCATATAATTTTTAAATTAAAAGGATCAAAAATAATTTTGGATAGAATCCTAAGCTTAAAAGCGCTAACACAATTTGTTTTTAAAGGGCTTCCATTTCACCAAGTTTTTAATTTTGGTCCCCTCATTTTTTTATTTTTCTCAAACAATAAAATTAAATTTTTTTTTTTTTTTGCAAAATTGAGAACCAATGTCAAGATATTTTTAAGACTATGATAACTAGAAAGAAAGAAATATAAACTAAATCATGAAGCTGAATCACCAATCACTGAAATGATGAATGTTGGGGAAAAAAGTTCAATAGCCAAACTAAAAAGTAAAAAAGAAACTAAGGACTAAAAAATAAAAATGTCATCCTTTTAAAAAAAGGCTACAACTTCACCTAACTTTCAATTTTGTCCCATCATTTATAACTCATTGCAAATAATCAAATTGATTTATTTTTAAAATCAAGAACCAACTTAATAACAAGACAATTTTTTAAATCATGAAAACCTAGAAAAAAAATACATAAGTCTCCATTCTAAATTAATAAAACATGCCAGGATTAAACTAGAAAAAAAATAACCAAAAAAAAATTGAAATAACCATGCAAATCCAAAGTGGTCACAATGTTTTACTAATCCCCTTTCTAGTTTTTTTTTTTAATATCATACAAAAGAATCCTTGATTTTCGAACTATTAAGTTCAATATTTGTATTTTTAATTTATATATTTATATTCAATGATATTCATAATGTTTTACTAATCTCCTTTCTAGTTTTTTTTTTAATATCATACAAAAGAATCATTGATCTTCGAACTATTAAGTTCAATATTTGTATTTTTAATTTATATATTTATATCCAATGATATTCATAATGTTTTACTAATCCTCTTTCTAGTTTTTTTTTTTTAATATCATACAAAAGAATTCTTGATCTTCGAACTATTAAGTTCAATATTTGTATTTTTTTAATTTATATATTTATATCCAATGATATTCACAATGTTTTACTAATCCCCTTTCTAGTTTTTTTTTTAATATCATACAAAAGAATCCTTGATCTTCGAACTATTAAGTTCAATATTTGTATTTTTAATTTATATATTTATATTTATATCCAATGATATTATTTATCATCAAGAAAATCATAAAACATTGTATAGAATAACCATTTTAACCACAAAGAAAAAGAAAAAAAAACTTGTTGCAGCCTCTTGAACCGACAGATCACATGCATGTTGGAATTGCGCTCACATCTCTTTTCTTGTCCTTTCCTTTTCTTGTTTTAAATGGTTACAACCTAAAGCCTCGTTTGTTTGCTGGAAAGTAGTTTTCTTTTGAAAAGTAAATTCTGAAAAAGTGAATTATTTTTCAATGTTAAGTGAAAAATAAATTGAAAAACATTTTTTATTATTTGGTTAAGTCATGAAAAATAAGCTGGAAAATAACTTATTAGCGTTTTATTTTTTTTTTCAAGTTTATTAAAATAATGAGGAAGAAATCTTACAAATTAAAAAGTTGAATGAGAATAAAATTGAAAAAATATAATTTCATAAATTATCTCAAATAAAATAAATAATAATGATCAAATCTAAAAAAAAAATTAAAAGATGAAGAAATTAAAATAATAATAGTTAACATTTCATAAATTATTTGAAATAAAATAAGTAACAATCAAAAGAATGAGAACTAAATTTGATAGGTAAAAAATTTCAATTAAAAAATAATAAGAAAAAAGCAAAAAACAATTATAAAAATAAAAACCAAAGTTAATATAAAAATTAAATTATAAGGGATGAAATTGAAAAAAAAATATTCAAAACAAAATATATATAACAATCAAAAGTTTGAAAATCAAATTTAATATAATCATTTAATAATGACATTTCTAAATTTTTCACGATTTTCAAAAAATATTTTTTGTTGACCAACTTTTCTAATAGCAGACAAACATATAAAAGTTTAGAAAATAATTTTTTAAAAATCACTTCCCGAGAAACAAACACAGCCTCAAATGTGAATATTGTATCCTTTGAGAGAGGAAGGTGCTGCTACTTATTACAGGCATGCAGAACTCTTTAAGAAATTGCTTGAAATTTGTTTGAATCGAATTTTATAAGATCACTGGTAATCATTGGTAAATTGCATAATCTTGGAACTGCACACACTGATCTGAATTTAGTCATGCCTTCAATTTTACTAAGACTCTTCGTTCCTGATTCTAGGACAGGAGAAGAGCTAAGAATTCCATCACAAGATCAACAAACAAAACTCAGAATTGGGAATAATAGGTAGGCCATAGCACATAAGGGAACGAAAGAAGAAACTGGTACACGGACAATGCTGATCATGCATGTTAAAACACTCTATTATTCTAATCCTCTAACAAACCACTACGTATATGAGCTCGGCGAAAAGATGTCTTATGCCAAATTCTATCCTCAAAAAACAACACCTCGTCGGCATAGAAACACAGCAAATATCAATTCATGTTTTTAACTTATTATGAATCTATAAGCAGATTTTTTTTTTTTTTTATTCACGTGAGGTGTCCGGACCAGCTTACGCGCACCACGACTATTCCCCACGGTCCACTGGACATCCTGCAAGCCCAGAAGCAGGTAAGGCACCGCGGGGGTGACAGGCATGCACATAGAGGATCGAACCCGGGAGGGGGGACGGAACAAGTCCACGATGGACCACAGCAGTTAGACCCTCAAGCGCTGGGTACACACGAGAGCTCGAACCAGGGCACTCAGGCAGGGCAAAGCCTGCCAAGGCCACTGAGCTACAAGCCCCGTGTGTAACTATAAGCAGATTTTTCATTCATATGGATGGGGAGAAAAAAATTAACGGGCTTTTGGAAGAGAATGTACTTTGTAACAATTGTTATGTAGACCAATCGTTCATTTACAATATAGACAGCAAACACTTGCGGTATTCACAAAGAACTCTATACAGTCTTCTTTTACCTTCTACTCGTGCTGTAGCTTGTTTCATCCACGACATTAACCTTTGAAGCAAGATCAAGTCGTTTCATCGAATACCATCACCTAGAGGATCAAAACAAAAGACTTGGTTAAGTCAACATAGAAAAGATTCAGGAAAAACATGATATCAAACTTCATTCTACTTTTTCATGTTAATAACAGCAGAAAACAATGATTTTCATATTTGAATGTTGAAGTAGCAAGCAAGAAGTTATGCTGAATGTGTCGGAAGAATGCTTTCACAATGGAACATACAAGAGTGCAAATTACATTGCTGTTTCCGACTAATCTTGAGATAAAATCAATGTAAACCAGCTTTTACCATCCAGAAACCTGTGGATTCCAAGTATAAACAAATAAAAGAAGTAACCAAGATGGACATTTCATCCAAACTATCAAGACTTGCATGGCATCAGCAGATTTGATATGGGATCACTGAAAGTAAAATCATGTGAGAAATGAATTTTCTGCAATTGTGGTTTCTCAATGCCCTGTAGCTGGCAAACTAACTTGAGGCACAGCTACCTTTCATACGCACCAGGTAAACAATTTGTAAGCCTCTTCAGTTTACTAAGGTGTGCGCTAGAATACATCACATCCTAAGTATCAATTTTATTAATTACTTTTTCGGCTGTTAAGCAACAAAATGATGGCTGCCCCGTCACCTCACAATTTCTTCCCACATGTTGCTGCCTATGACACTTGAGTAAAAGGCCAGAATAGCCAAAAGTCTTTTTCAATACTTCATGAGCCAACAGGGGACAAAAAAGTAGGTTTTCTGTAAACCTCTCAAATCTCAACTGCATAAAAGTTTTTAACACCCAGAAGGCGAGGTAAGGCAATGTCTGGCCCTCTAAATTGAGTGCAAAATGGAGTGCAATTAAGTAATATAAAATTGGAGTCATCAGAGACAAAAGAAAATCATGCAATAGAGCCACCTCCTACAGCATTCAAAAGCACCCAATTCATCATTTAATATAGCTAACAAGACATGTCATTGCTATCCACAACAACAAAAGAAACTAGATTTACTCATACAAGAAATGAGCATCCCTACGTTAAACCAAAAGAAGAATTTAATCAAATGCACAGGAGCAGGAAAAGTCTTGAAAAGAATTAAGTTTTTGGCAGCACAGAAAAGAAAAATAAAAATCTGTTGAACATTAAACTCATTGTGCTCCTCAGGTAGCAAAGGTACTGGTTAATATAATTCCAGAATGAAAATTGCAAATTGAATGAGCAAGTTTAAACAAAATAAAGCAAAACAAGTTACCTTGCCACAGACCGGGCAGCTATCACTTCTTTCCATCCACTCATAAATGCAACCAAGGTGGAAATGGTGAGAGCATTTTGTCATTATCTTTGGGTTCTCTTTAGTATATTCTGCATAGGTAAGAGGGTAAAAAAATGACAACTTAATTGTCAACACACCAAGTCCATAAGAGCAAATTTTAAGCATCTTTAAAACATTGACAACAAGGAGGGTCACTACGCATAAGAAAACTGGTCTAGACTCCAAGATTTCACTTTTTTGCCTTTGTGATGGCTATGGTTGCACCCTTCATAGAAACAGCTTCTTAATTACTGGAATTGGGCTTCTAAGGTTGGATCCAATTATTTGAGAGGGTAGGATTAGAAGGAAATCCATGGCCTGTTGAAAAATAACCGTGACATGCTCATAGCTTCCACTTTTTTCAAGTTCATAACGTCTTCCAATATAGTTTTAACAAATTCACAACTTCAAATTATCAGAGTTTTGTTTCTAAGGTTGGAACCAATGAACATGGAAGGAAAACATGGAGTGGAAGAACAACTGCAATATGGTGAAACAAATCTGACAAACTCAAAGTTTCCATCCTCTTCTGTTCTGTTCAAATTCATACCATCTCCCACTATTGTTTTGATAAAATCAAATGATTGTGCCAGTAGCTAGCTTAGCATTCCAACCAGAAAGACTAGATCAATGTCTTTTATAACTAAAAGTAGAATAATCTTTCTTGTTTTTTTTACATAAGTGTTGGGGCTTCTCAATATGCCTATAAAGTGAAAGTTTAGTGAAATATCACTATTTGAATGATGGGTGCTATTCCCACCTAACATAGAGATATCAAAAGACAAACAAGTAAAAGAGTCCAAGGTGGCTTGGCTCATGCCTGGAGATGTAAGAGATTCTTAAACAACAAGCTAGCAAGGAAAGGGAAATAAAATTGTGTTCAAGACATGTTGGACTAACAATATCAGCAGAAACACAGTTACCATAGAATATCTTAATGGACACAACACCTATTATAGCTAAATCAAGAATTTTACCATCAAGACATGTTGGACAGACATCCTCTTCTTCTGAGGATGAATAAACATATCCATTTCCAACTGTTGCTTTTGCAGATGAGAGCTTTAGTGAGGATCTAGAACGCTGTTCCTTGCCTCCATCTTCACAAGCAGACACATTCCATTTGTCTCCTGTGCTGAAGGATTCAGAATCAACATCACTATCACTTCTTAAGGGTTCTGATTCCTCGTGTGAATGACTTGAACCCTTATCACGTCTTGAAACCAGACCATCACGCTGCAAGTGGATGCATCTGGGGTCAGCATCATAGGGCAAGGGCCGTGGAGGAGATCGGTACATGTCAGCAAGAGAGTTGTCAAGAGATGAAGAAGAAGTCGGAGATGCTGCCCCTTGAATGGATGAAGGGACAGAATGCAATTGCCCTCTTTGAAATATTGAGGTATACTACAAATATTGGAGGGAAAGAAAGAAAGAAAAAATTAAATAGTTAGAACTCCATCAGAAGGAATATTAACTAATATTGAATTACAATTCTAATTCCATTCAAATCAACTTGGAAATTCTGAACCAGTACTTTTTCCATACAAATGAGCTGCTCATTCAAATAAAATCAAATAAATGCATTGCACTCAAAAATACACTTTAGCTAAAACTAAGAATCTGGATGATTCTCCACATTAAGCAGCACGCCAACTAATATGCTTTAATTTTTTCCAACAACTTTTACCACCCGTTTGATTACCTTGGTGGAAGACACCGATAGAAATATAGAATCGTCAGCTTAAAAGTGGTAGCAACAATGTTATATATAAAAACAAACATTGGTAACTTGTTGGGTATTTAGCTCATCCTTTAGAGCTCTAATATATTTCCTCCTTTTAACAATCAATAAATTGTCAACTTGTAAGAACCAACATCCAAGAGTAAAACAACACAGATGCCTTTCATCTTTAGGCATCAATCTTTCCCTGATACTTTTTCTTATTCCTGATCTTCATGAGGCAAGAAAGAAATGGAAATAATGACAATGTCTTATGTAGCATTAGCAGCAAATATTCCTGACAGGTTATAACTCACAGGTTAAATAACAAACCTAATAATATATTAGATGCCATGAAAAAATAGTAATATATTAGAAGCTGCATATAACTTCTAGTCCTATTGCTATGACAGTGAAAGACAAACTTAAATTTCAAGAGTAACAGAAAAAGGAGGTAAGGCAAGGGGGGAAGCATACCACATGTAGGAAATTCTGAACAAAGCAACCAAAGCACATGCAGTTTCTATATACAGAATTCTCAGGATTCATATAATCCTCAAAATCATCAGCATGCAAACAGCAACAAACAGAACCCATGGTGTTACTTATCTCACTCTCTAGCAAATCTCATAAGCATCAAGAAGTATTCTCGTGCACAATAAATTGAGAATGAGCGAGGACTCTAAGCTCGCAGAAGTTAAATTGCCTCCACGAACCAGTATCCTCCCTCTCTTAGTCACCAAATGCCAATTGCCTTTTTTTTCTCTGTTTGTTTGTTTTTTTTTTTTTCTTGTTAAACAATTGGTGGACCTAAATACTTCTTGACCTGTAAATCAGGAGAATCATGTTAAAAAAATCATGTCACTAATAAAGATAAAATCAGAAAGATTCGCTAAAATGATATCACTAGAGCTAAAGAAGCAAGTAAATTTCTTCAAAAATTTCAGCATTCCCAAGCACATAGCCCATAGACATTAAAAAAAAAAAGTCATTTGATTGATCAATACAAGTTGTGACAGCATGATCAGTACAGAGAATCTTCAATTAACTACCAAACTAACTAAAATCGGTAACTTTCAGAAGAAAAAAACTGAGGATCGTCTGTAAAAAAAATCTTTCTTTTTTTCTAGGAAAATAACAATCCTTGCTTGCTCTTTATGGGATCCTATCAAAATCAGAGAAAGGGTTCTTTCTTTTAATACAAAGTAACATTTTTTAACAATCAAAAACTGAAATTGAGAAAAAGAGGGAGACTTCCACAATCATCCCATAAGCAAACCCCAAGCAAAAAAAAAATTCCTTTATGATCACCCCCCCCCCAAAAAAAAAAAAAAAGAAGAAGCAAACTTTATCAAGCATGTCCAAAACCCATCAAAAAACTCAGTGAAAACAAAAGGATCAACACAAAAACATACATGGATCATTAAAATGAAAGATACCCAGTTGAGATTTTCATGTGTTCATGCCAAATTTGAGGTTTTGAGGAGAAAGAATTTCAGAGAGATTAAAAAAAAGAAAGTACCTTGTAAGAGCTGGGACAAGTCGAGGAGAAGAAACAAGGGAGGATATTTGGGTTTATCTGTTTTAGTTAATGCTTCGGCGAGAAAAGCTACGAAAGCGCGGAATTAAAGCAGTGTCTGAAGATGTTTGTAATAGATTTTCAATTTGTTAAAAAAAAAAAAAGTTTGTTTTAAATTAAATTTTTTTATAATTTTTAAATTGTTTTGGTATGATAAAATTAAAATTAAATTTTAAAAAATAAAAAAATATATATTATTTTAATTTATTTTTAAATAAAAAAATACTTAAAAAAATAATATTTCCTATAATTTTAAATACGTCCTATCTGTCCTTTCTTTGGGGGTGGTAGAATAAATCCACTCCAAAATAAAAAATTTTAAATCTAATATATGATTCTTATAATATATTAATTGATTATTAACGTATTCAAGGACTTGGCAAATTTCATCATAGAAATAAAAAGGTTTTTTAAATTTTTATTCTCAAATTTTTGAGGTTTTTTTTGTAATTTAAATTTTTTTTAATTTTATTTTTTAATATTCAATTTATTAGATATTCAACTCCATAATTTATTTTAATTTATTTTCTATAGTATTATCACGGTGTTATGATTCGAGTCGCAAGTTAAGCTAATTAACTTGGGTTTTTATTATTCTTTTTATAGTTAGATTTTTTTTCAGTTTTATGATTTAATATTGAGTTAATTGGAAATTAGGTTTCATAACTTGTTTTGGTTTGTGCTCTATAAGATTATCTTGGTCTCATAATCTAGGTCACGGGTTTGGTCATTTGATTCAGATGGTTTTTTGTGTCCTTTTTTAATTGATTTTTTTCTCCCTTAACATTGAATTGATTGGGAATTGAGCCTCATAATTTATTTTTATTTTCTTTTTATGAGGTTATTCTTGTCTCATAATCAAAGTTTGGCAGGTTAATTCGGGTTGATCTGACTTATTTTTTAATTGAATTTTATTTTCAATTTCATCATTCAATATTAGATTGATTAAGAGTTGGGTTTAATGTTTTTTTATTTGTTTTCTATAGTGTTATCATGGTCTCATGATATAGATAGCCAATTTAATGAATCAACCTAACTTGATCTCAATTCATCTAATATATTGTTGTTTCAATTTTTTTTAATATCATCTTGATTTTTTTTAATCAAACTATATTTTTATATGTCATACAGGTTGTCTTTGGATATATCAAGTCGATCAATTCACATCATATCAATCATCATGTAGTTTAAACTAGTGAATTGATCTGCGCTCCGCGGTGGGTCAATAACATTTTTTAAAAAAATAAATATATATATATTACATTTTAAAAAATATTTTTAAAAGAGACTTGGATCTAGCGGTCAAGGCACACTCAAGGCTCTTCGGTCTAGCGACTTAGCCAGACCCAAGAGACATGGGTTTAACAACAATGTCAGACCCAAAATCTTTATTAATTATAGATTTATAAGAAAAATGATTACTATAGCATGTTTGTTATTGCATTTAATTTTGAATTTTTTTTTATATGTTTGTTTTAAATTATTTTTTTATATTTTCAAATTATTTTTATATATTTTTTTAAAAAATACTTTTAAACAAAAGCTATATTTGTAACAACCATGAAATCAAATTTCTATGGAAGGAATAACAAATTCATAAATATAAAAAATAAATTATTTCAATAGAAAAATATAACTTGAATTTTTAGATAGAAAATGTTAAATTAGATTTTTGTAATGGTTTGTTGTTTATAAATTATTTATATTTCGTTTATAAATAATTTTTTGACCCACGTTACTTGGATCTGACAAATATGTCTAACTCAAGTTTATTTAAATAATAATAATAATCATACTAATAACACTAATAATAATCATATTAATAATGGAATTTCTATTGAATGAATAACAAATTTATAAACATAAAATATGAACCATTTCAATTGAAAAATATGATTTTAATTTTTAGATTTAAAACATTAAACTAGATTTTTATTGAAAAATATGATTTTAATTTTTAGATTTAAAACATTAAACTAGATTTTTATGATGATTTGTTTACAATAATAAAGATATGTTTGCTTGGGTATGGCAACCATGTGTGATGCCAGACCCAAACACGAATTTGGCAGACCAAGGCGAGTGGGTCTGTCAGGCGCTCCAGCCAGATCTACGTTACTTGGGTTTGGCGCCCTTCCTAGGCCCAAGTTATTTGGGTTTGGTGTCCCTACGTGTTTAAGATTAGCGTGTCTAAAATAAATAAATAAATAAATAAAAAGCATGATGGCTCCAATCAATTTCAGATGCAAAATCCATTCACCCCGTAATCCCTTGAATCCAGCAAAATCCAAAAGAAAAAATTAGAATAAACAACCCAACGCAATCGTAGAGTACTTGTACCAACTCAGGGCAACGATACAACATTTATACATGCCCAAAACAAAGAGAAACAATAAAGAAACCACTGTTATCCCATGCAAAATCAACCAAAATCTCATCCAACACACCAAACCAACACTCTCCCAAGAACTACCATGCAACCATGTATATCACAGGTAAGGTCTATATCTAACCACCAGCT
>Ga0325410_1000280_pt1 | contig 51113 bp, 33 predicted proteins | sample PopdelMetagenome_16_FD_206182 | JGI IMG/M metagenome (GOLD analysis project Ga0325410, IMG submission 206182) | Populus deltoides microbial communities from Bellville, Georgia, United States - Xylem-PdIQD-R3 | ecosystem: Host-associated > Plants > Phyllosphere > Stem > Wood/Secondary xylem...
ACTGACTATGAGCGGCCTCCTTATCAAGACTTGGAAGATTTGTTTGCTTCACTACGTGCTTGAACACACACAGCTTTCAGTAACTATATATGAGCGAGCTGCCATCACTGACTATGAGCGAGCTGCCATCCTTAATTATCAAGACTTGGAAGATTTGTTTGCTTCACTGCGTGCTTGAACACACACACACGCGCTATCAGTAACAAGTTGGCCCATGAATACGCTTTCCATGGAGAGCACTAAACCACACAGTACTGGAAATCTGTGAGCCGTCAGAGAGGAGACTTTCTGTGTGCATTTTTTTAGCTTATTTTTATTATTATTCCTTTGCCAATATCCATGATGGGTTTGGCAGACCACCCTTAAGTCGATAATGATGAAGTTTCCATGTACGTGGAATGATTTTGGTGTGTTAAACATTCATAGAACATGATGAAGTGTTAAAAATCTACACAAAAATATTACAATTTTCATGGCTTTGTTGATGAGTTTGATTAGTTTCGAAAAAACAAGTTCTTTGATGCACATATAACAATGCTTAAGTCAGGATTTTCTTATGTAAAGGGAAAAATTGTACAGAGTGAGAAAAAATAAAGTGAGATTTATATATGGATTGTGTATCTATCCTAGCTAGCACATGTCCTAGTCAGTATTTTGGCTGACTTTTCTTGCTAGAAATTTCTTTCTTGTTGTGTTTATGTTATGTCCGGCCATGTTATTGTTCAGTTTCTAAAATTTATACGTACAGATATTAAATAATAAATTTAAAATAATATTTAGGAATCTCTAGGATCCTATTGGATAAATATAGAGCGCTAGCTGTTTATAGATTTATTAATTTCTAAAATTATTTATAATTAAATCAAATATATGTTTTCAAACTTCATTGAAGGCCGCTTGTAGGCGCCCAAGGTTTCACCGCCATTAGATAAATTAAGGACATTGATAAAGCCATCCCCATATACATATATCCCCATCACCGTCGTCAACGCCTTGCTAAAGCAGGACTACACCATCCCTTTCTCCTCTCTCTCCTAGCCATTAATTTCAACTTCTCCGAGCTTAATTAATGATCACCTTAATTCGCCTACCCTTCGTTTCACTGGACAGATAAATATATAGATGTTCCAATCACTTGCCCTTGTGTGTTTTTTGATGGTTCATCGTGCATAATAATCCATAGTTTTGCATGGCTAGTACTGATGTAGGCTTTCCTTTTTTCTTTTTCTTTTTTGCATGGCTAGTACTGATGTAGGCTTTCTTCAAGGCCAACTTGGACAGCATTTCCACTCCGATTCACCGCCGCTTCAATCCTGCTGGAAAGGCAAGACCACAAAAAACAATATTTTGATGTGTTTATTCATAAAGGTTTGAATATTGATTTAATATGGTAGTACTATATATTATGGAATCTGGTATAGGTGGTAACCAAATAAATAAATAGCTAGCTAGCTAGGTGCTTACATGCTGGCCTCTGAGGTATACTTCATTCTTAAACAGAAAAGAAGCCCAGCTAGCAGGCCTTGCATGCCACCATGCATCACAAAACTATCATACAGGCAGAACCGCATGCTAACATTAATTCTATATGATTTTTAAGGCTTAGAGCTTGTATTTATATATAAAGGTTATTGTACTTGTTTTGATATATTTGTCATCTTAAACCTTATTGTGACATGGTAGCAGTACTGTGTGATCGGAAGATGGAACGATCGAGTACTCTGCAGGAACAGTACTGTTACCTATCCTTAAGAAGCTCTTAGGAGCTGGATTGCATGGCGCCTGGATTTATAGGTACCGATGTTATCGATCGATCCTCCTTTTATCTGTTAGTGGATAACAAAAGAATTATCGGTAACGTCACCATATATATATATATATATTTTCTCTGCTGTTGTTGAAAATTCTTATGTTACAGTAATATTAATTGCAGAAAATAAAAAGGTAATATAATTATTAGAAAGTACTGTTAATTAGAGCTTAACGCAACTTATCAGAAATCTTCCCCTTGTTTAATATCACAACCGATCATTTGTCTGGTTATAATGTCCATATATATAAACACATATAATTTAGGCCAGAAAATTACCACACGTAATAAATTAAGGTACTGAGGTTTATTTGTGAAACTGATGATGATGATAAGTTATAAATATCCTTCTCCAGTGAAGGGGTCAAAGGAATTGAGAGATGTGAAATATCTAGGATGATGATAAGTTATATCTTGTAACCATAGTTTTTAGACCCGGTTTGGTTTAAGGTCCAGGTTCTGGGTTTTGACTGAGTTGTAGAAACACAAATTTTCTACCAATTAAATTTCGCCATGTGTTATTTTATTCTTTAAAAGAAAGGATAAAATAAAATTGAAATAAATAACATGGAAAATAAATGAGCCTTCATATATTTCTTGGCCAATGAAAAGTTGATACTTGGGATGAGATATTCAAGATATCTTGTCATAAATGCAAGATCCCGTCAATAAATATCAACCAATAAAATTATGCCATGTGGCATTGGAAAAGGACCTGAGAGCCCTTACAGATCTCTATAAATAAAGGGCCTCAACCTAAAGGAAAGGGGATTCCGGAAGATACAAATTTCCTTCAAGACAATCTCTTCAAGCAAGGAAGCTCTCTCTCTCTCTCTCTCTCTCTCTCTCTCTCTCTTCAAGCAAGGAAGCTCTCTCTCAAAGAGTTCTCAAGCCTCCTTCATCTACGCTTGAAGTGTGCAAAGAACGAAGCTCTGTTGGATCAAGCCAAAACGCCCCTATAAGAGTTCTTCAACAACACTTTGAAGACAAATCAAAGGTACTCTTCAAAGCATCAAATCACCAAGGGGATTCCGGGAGATACAAATTTTCTTCAAGACAAGCTTTGCAAGCAAGGAAGCTCTCGCTCTCTCTCTCTTCAAGCAAGGAAGCTCTCTCAAAGAGTTCTCAAGCCTCCTTCATCTACGCTTGAAGTCTACAAAGAACGAAGCTCTGTTGGAACAAGCCTAAACGCCCCATAAGAGTTCTTCAACAACACTTTGAAGACACATCAAAGGTACTCTTCAAAGCATCAAATCATCAAATCTCGCTTCACATTACACGCCCAAATTCACGTTCTTGCAAAGCACAAATCTTGGCTTTGATTGCTCAAATAAATCAAGTCACCATACATCAAATTCAAGGGAAGAATCAGAGGATTGTCATATTCTTTTTAAAGAATATATTACATAGAGATTGTACCCATTCATATATTTAATAAAATCATATATTTGTACACGTGTGCTTGTTTAATTTCAGGTGCTCAAAATTGTGTCTACATGAGTCACCGGGTCGCCCGGGTCAATTCTTTTTTTTAATCAAAACGATGTTGTTTTATTAAAAAAATAAAAGTCAACGGGTTGCAACCAGGTTTTTGACCGGATCTTGCCGGGTCACACCGGGTTTTTCCTTTCCCTGTTTTTTCTTCAACTCGGCCTAGTTCCAGCTCCGGGCCGGATCAGGTTTTAAAACTATGCTTGGAACCTCACCTAATAGCTTAAGCTATTAGGTTGAATTGGTTATTTAATATAGTATCAGAGCCTTGATGACCAAGCATTCATGAGTTCGAATGTCACCATCCCTATTTATTTGATAAAAAATCAAACATAAGGTAATGGGGGCTTGTGCAAGTTTCAAACTCAAAGGATCTTCACTTAAAAAAATATATTAGAGAATAATATAGATCATATTTTAAAACTTTATTTAATAGCTGAAGCTATTTTACGTGTTGAATTGATTATTTGACAGGATTATTTGAGAGGTTCTCCAATAGCTAGCTAAAGAGCAGTTTTATGGAAACTGAGCATTAATCTAACAACGCCTTGTCCTGTCAACTTTCTATATGATGCGGAACCAAAAAAGATTTGAATCCTAGCAAGAAAGAAAAGAAGAAGCTAAGGATAATAGAGGTTGCCCAATCTCTTAATATTTTTCGGGCTACCCTCCATAATTTATAATCACACAAGTGTTTAAACAATGTCTTAGGTTCCCACTGTTATAACTGTTATATAGTTGCTGCTCAGCTTACTCATACAATTTTATCCTTGTGGTTATATAGGCTCGACAAATGGGGCATCGCATCAAGTATTTCCCACAATCATAGCATGTCTGCAAAAGATTTGCGGAAATCAGAACGAGCCATAATTGTCAGGAAAGAGATGGCAATGTTAGGTCCATGCATGTTGTTTTTAGGTTACCTGATGTCCGCAGCCGAATGCAAGATCTTTCTTATTGCATAAACACAAGGGACATTGCTGCAAAGCATAACGAAACAATTAAAAACTGGGTAACCAAGAGAAAAACTTCCATGTTATCTCAGAAGACTAGAATATGAGATCTACCCGCCTGTTGTCTGAAGAATGATCTGCAGACGGGGCATAAGCATTATTGCTGCTATATTCGGGACAGGAATTAACCGAGCTGTTTCCAAGTGGAGGAGGAAGAGCAATGGTCCTTACAGGAGTACCTCTTTGGAAGCTGCAAGTAGATGATGATGAGAGTGCAGGCTATCATTGTAAGAAAACTTGAACACACTTCAACTACTAAGCTGAATGTTAGTGGATATCGTATTACCCTAAGAGTTGGAGGTCTATTGTGGCTTTATATTGGGATGGTATTTCCATTAAAGCATTCAGAGCAAACTCTGTCTCCTTCTTCGACACGGGAATGTGCTTCGACATAATTTCTGTGAAATTCACAAACTGCATTGAACAAACAACGCATTAGCAATCAATCCGACTTCAAAGAATCGAAGCTTCTGTCAAAGTTCCCCAAGTTAATATTTCAACCTGAAAATTATCGAAAGCCCGACAAGGAATGTTGTCATCGAATTGATGCATCATGTCCCATGGTCCATCACCAACTCCAACCAGCACAATTGACAAGGGATAATTACTGCAAAATTAAGGATTAAAAAAATACAGATTTTGTTAAACACAAACTGCAAAATGTTGAAAAAATACTCTTTTCAGAATATTAATACCTTGCTTTTACAATGGCATCAGTAGTATTCTGCTCCTGAGGACTTAACTGTCCATTAGCAGTGTCTACACTTCTTGTAACCTGACATATCATGCAGTCAAGAGCATTAATAAAACGTTTCAGGGAAAGATTTAAACTCTTAAGAGGTAATAGTTACATCTGCAGGCTTCAAAGTAGAAGGAACTGACCTGTCCATCAGCAATGATCAGAAGAATATGATACTGACCACCACTATTGTCCACAATTTCAATAGCAGTTTCAATGATTGGAGCAAAAGATGTTGGTCCTGTCATGGCTCAACGCAAGAAATGTTTCACCAGAAGTAGGTCAAAGGAAAACTTGGCGTGATCAATGTAAGAAGAATCGTTTAAACTAACCAGCTAAGTGAACATGGGGGACTAATTCTCTGTAACGACTCCGGACTTCCTCAAAGCCATGGCATAGTTGATAATCTGGATAGAAGCTAAAGACTTTTTTATCATGCGTTGTGTCTGCAAACGAATTTAAAGACTTCAATTATACAACAGTCCATTCTATGCCCCTAAAACAGTACTGGAATAGCAAATTGCTGAATAAATATGCCATGCATCTTGCATTGAGCAAGAAAGGTAATAGATGACTCACCATCACCAAAGCCAAAACAAGGGATGCGGTTATCCTCATCAAGATCTGACAACGTTCTTCCTATTATTGAAATTGCCTGTTCATACGGATTCAGAGAATCCCCAAGGTGATGCAGGCTCTTATGATGGAAAGACCGCGAGCCGGTCCACTCATTGCTTTTGGTAAAATCAATGCCTACAATAAGGTTGGAAGATTCCAGACCAGCTTGCACAAGAGCTTTCGTAACCTACATAAGTTGTGCGATCAGGTTTTACTATTTCCTTTTCTAGTTCTAGAGGCAAATACAAGCAATAGCCAGATGAACTCAATGTTCAAAAATACAGAAGGAAAAACTCTTGTATTCCTCTAATGGCAGCAGGTGTGTGTGGGCGCCACAAAAAAGTGGGGATGAGGAGGCAACAACTCAGATATCTAAATTAATTAGATATTAAGTAGCTGCAAGGGAGAAGCATTTTCACCTGCTCAAGAGAATGGTAATCGTCACCATTTCTTGAATACCTTGACTGCAGCTTGCTTCTTCCATCATCATAAGCAGCATGCCTTGCTGAATATAGAGAAGTGCTTGGATATTTTGATGAAGCCCTACAACAATAAGGATCATGATGATGACCCTGATTCCTTGAATGTATGCATCCCATATTGATGCTGCCAACTTTCTGATCGTAGTACTGGTTTTGGTACAAACTGCTCATCAAACGATTTCAGTTACATATATAAGCTTTCACATCTCTACAACTATATATTTAGCAGCTCAATAATTTAGATATTCATATATATATATATATACCACTCACTGAGCAACAACTGATGCTAGAAAATAGTACAAAACATTCCATGACAAGAGAAAAATCTTTTTTTAAAAAAAAAATAATACCTAATAACTTGGATTATAAAAATGACAACTTGGAACTCTATTCCTCATATATCAGTCAGCACCCCCGCAAGTTGCAGATAATCATTCAAGAATCTATGAGGGTTATAATATAAACTAATGACAAGAGGCAAGCTATATATATATATATATATATAATACAACAAGGCAAGACCTTTGAAATAGTAAAGGCCAACGCTAAGTAACCTAAATGAAAAGGCAAGACCTTTGAATAGTAAAGGTCAACGCTAAGTAACCATAATGAAAAGGCAAGACCTTTGAAATTGTAAAGGTCAACACTACATGTAACCTAAATATTGAAAAGGCAACATAAGGAATTAAGATGAAGCTTCTCATTTATTAATTCTGATCATGATGCATACCAAACCGGCAGAAGTACAAGTCCCCTTCAAGTTAATTGCTAGCCAAGAACTTACCAGGTAAATTAATTATCATGGGGCCGAAATCGAAAGTTTAGTCAGCAGCAAAATTCAAAAGGTTACTTCTTAGAAACTAGCAACAACATGAGATGATGAAATCAAACTTCAAACCCTTCACTTTTATTAATCAACGCATATACCCCACACGAACAAAAAAATATATATTATATATTAAATTACAAATTAATTAGCTTCATGTATAGTTGTAAGAACCAGTTCGAGATCGATCTGAAGCAAGCCCGGGTCATAAGTCAAGAGATTTGACCGGGTTGATCTTATTTTTTTAAAGAACTAAACAAATTAAGTTAACTTGTTAAGGGTCGGGTTTTAACTCGATCGCAGATCAATTTAGATTTTCATTCATTTCAACCGAGTTTTTTCTCTTCTTTAACTTGTATTTATCTATATTTCAAAACAACCACTCTAAATCAGCTCAAGCTAATTCTAGTTTTATAAAAATAATTAAATTAAAAAGTTGAGAATATATGGTATTGAGACTTGACGGGTTGTATATAAGAGAGTGATACAACAAGATATTAATGAAACATTGATTTTAATTGTCGAACAGTGCAATCCTTTGATTAGGTCAATGATAATTTCTCTCCTTTTATTTTTCTTTATTCGGTAAAATAAAATTACTTATCAAAAACTCAACTCTTTCTTTTTTTCTTGGACTATTAATTAATGATAGCTTCACGAGATAGAAGAACGTTGACTGGCTAATAACATTTCCACGTGGAAAACTGTAATTGGACTGTCATGATCTGTCGTATCGAGTGTTTAGTAATTTAGTCAGCAGGGTGTTGTGTCTGTCTGCATATATATATATATATATATATATATATATATATATCTACTTATGTGGACTTAAATTATTTATTTATTTATTTTAGCAAACCTCATGAAATAACCTTCATGAAAATAAAAAATATAAAGGGCTGTCTTTGTCTCTTTCTTTTTTTAATAATCATTAATTAAGAGTATATTAAAAAAATATAACGTCAATATCCAAAATAATTAAAATACCGACAGCAAAAAAAACAAACTTGGTCTTTTTTTTCAATATTGTACTATATAAACGCTACAAAAATCATGGAAGACATGCATGTATCATGAGCACATGCATGCATAAGATATTTATATATGTCTTAATTATTATTATTATGAAATGATGATTGTTTATAGTGAAACACCAATGAGAACGGCCACTAGAAAAATCAAAACCACTAAGCATCCAGTAAGATCATTCAGGGATCCATAGATGATCTCAGATTGTAGAGCTTGTGTCGCGGAGCTTTGTTCACTCATCGTTGAATCATTCTTCATCTCAATTTCATTGGTACTGCTATCAGGAACTGGACTGGTTTGCAGGTTTACAAGATCATCAGGTATAATTGGAGTGTTGATGATGATGCTCTGATGGGGTGTTGAGCCTGCCGCAGGTATCTTGATATTATTATTATTATTATTATTAATTATGTATGAATCACTAGTCCTCTTCATCTCTTCTATAGTAGCTGTCAACTCCATGACTCTCTTCTCTAGACTAGCATTCTTCTCCTTGAGCCTCTCAATGGCCTCTCCTTGTTTCTTCATCAACAACAAATTAATTAACAATAATATTGAAGACAACCATAAATTACCAGCAAATTATTACTTACCTGATCTTCAGCTATTAATTAGATTTCACATCATATATTAAATATTCATCAGAAATGATGTGTTCATTTGGATTGATGCAATGAAAGGATCAACGACTCACATAACATGAAGGGCATGAAGCTAAAGCTTTTGGCTTTGCAACTCCATGCCTCATCATCAACTCTTGATGAAGATCCTTTTCAAGGGCATGGTGACCATTCGGCTTTTGCTCCTTCATGGGTTGCAGTAAACAACAGAAATATATATATATATATATATATATATATATATATATATATATATATATATATATTCAACACGAAATTAATTGGTGACGTAAAATTTATCAGGAAATGAAATTAAAAACCTAAATATTAATTACCTGCATGGGCTTAGAGGGAGGAGGGTTAGGGTTAAAGCTAGAGCTAGACGTAGTGGCCGATTTTACAGTCTCCTTTACACGAGTTGCTTCATAAATATGATGAAGAAGCTGTTGATGTTGCTCCTCCACCTTCTGCATGCCATAATCAACAAGCAAAGTTATGATATACTAAAGGTTCAAGACCCAGATGAACATGTTCAGCAAATCAAGTGGTAAATAAAAAGAAAAAAAAAACTAATTAAATCGATAAGTAACCTGTGTAATATTGCGTAGAAGAGGGTCCCTTAGGGAGTGATCATCATCAGGAGAATAGTGACTACTAGGAAGTCGAGAATAAGCAGAAGCACCACAGCCTGTTGTGGAGTTGTAGTTCCCCATATGGTAATGTATGAATTTACCAGTGCTTGCTAGCTAGTTATTTTATTCGAAGAAACCAGGAACTTGTCTTGTGCTCCTGGCAAAATACTCTACCCTATATATGATAACTTTGAACATAGACAATTAAGATTTGAACATGGACAATTAAGAAAGAATAAAGCACACCTAGCTGGCCATCGATCAGGTCAACCCTTTGAAATTGTATATTCTTAATGATGATGATTACATCCTTCCATTTATTTTCTCACAAGACATATATTACAAATGATATAATTTCACACGGTATATAAATGTCTATCCTTTTTTATATATATAATTATTGAGAATATATTAAAAAAACTATAAGAGTAATAACCTAAGCGAAATACAAGAATAAAAATAACAAAAAACTTAGAAAAAAAAATTTATCAGTTATAACAAAGAAACTACCTAAAATTTCTTATTTAACTATATATAATTTAATGTCGACATCAGAAAATTTTAAAAGATCATTTCCAGAGTGAAGTTTGATCGATTCAACCAAATGTCAATCTTGTTTTTGTTCTTCTGCATTCAATGTCATGATTTCTAAGAAAATATTAGCAATGTTGACAGGTACTGGTTTCGTAAGTTTCACCTACATTTTCTTTGCACCAGGGATATATGCATGGTAATTAAGAAGAAAACACAATGAACAATGTATAATAATAATAATAATAATATGACTTCTGAACTAGATCTTTAATTTTATTTTTCCAAGAAAAGGCCTTGCAATGCATGGGGCTGTGAAAAGATTTGGAACTTAGGGTGAGTATTGTCCGCAACTTCCAGCATCTTTCCCTCTGAGAAGGATTTCTCTTCTTTTTTCCTAAAGAATCAAAAGGATATGTTTAGTATTTAATTTGACCTAATGGAATATATATATCTTCTACATGTTTTTGTCATTTTTATATATATCTTTTCTATTTAAATACTCTAATCCTTCCAATTTACAACCGCTACAGGCCTGGTTATCAAAAAGTTGGATTGCATAGTTAAGATCGTATATACAAGGACAATTGGACTCCGGGATTGCTTTCTGTAAATCACCATGTCTTTTTCATGAATAAGTTATTACATCACAAGGTTAAACAATGGAAGACAATGACAAATATAATACTTTAGCTTGAGTATGCTTTGCGTCGTACGTAATCAAGACCCTAACGAAGAAGAAAACTTCATCTCTTCCTCAGCTCATCAGCTCATCCTGAGGATATATATTCAACTTGTGCACTAGCTAGGATCCACCCCGTTTATCTCTATAAAACTTTGACCAGTTCCTCCATGTCAATGGCATGCGAATCCTCCAGAAATCCATGTCATTTCACGCTTGATGTTATTTCTTCAATTAAAAAAATACCAATTTCACTGGAGATGGGGTTATACAGAACACAATTTCCATGGAGATCATACAGACTCTCATTAATCACTGTCATAAAAGCCAACATGTCAACATGCCGTCGTAACCATACGACTTTCTCCTAAGGCGTACCTTATGCAGCACCTCATGAATTATGAAGCCTCGACAAAGCAAGCATCAGGGATATATTTGGTTTAAGATGGTACTAATCAGCTGCTAAATTAAGTATTTTGATTTCTGAACACCAAAAAATACGAGTAATTATTACAAAACACCAGCTGTATGAATATATGAAAATACATGTTCCACAAGATGTACTCACGAATCAGCAGTACTTCTGCTCATTTATCTATCACCACAGAACATTCAGGCATTTCTACTTGATGATCTATTGAACTTGGATGACTGGTTGGGCTTGAACTTGTAAGTACTGCTATCCCCAAATCGAGAGGGGGCATCGGAAAGGCTTCCATGAGCTCTCCTGTTGTCATATCCTGGATAGTCATCTTTGGAGAAGGGCACAATTTCATGCAAAAACCAAGCCTATCTTCTCTGCTTTCTTGACTAAATTCCATTGTCGCCTTCGTGTGTTACATGAATCTCCCCTATATCCTTTTTCAACACGACCTTGGCATTGCTCAAATAACCCCTTAGCAGTATCTTGTTCAACCTATTTCAATCCCAACATATTTTCATCATTTAATTTTTCCAATTCCGATATATCCATATCACTACACAAGGATCTCTAGATAGGCATGAAAGCAAACAGATATTAAGAAAATTTAACACATCCTTTCAGCATACAGTTCTCCAGTTCTTCCCATTCAAATTTGATCTCGTTTATGAATGAATCTTTTTAAAAGTATGATGATGTAATCAAGATTCATCTGTTTCTTGTTCTGTTCAGAAAATGTAATTAATTTCCCGAGTCATTTTTCATGCTACTATGACCATAGGAAAGAAAGTCCTTCAGTAACTTTCAAATGAAATATTTGGTTCAAACCCCTCTATTACATCTCAGTTTCAGCCTAGTTAGAATGTCCATCCGTTGTTAAAGTCTTCAAGAGAACTAATACCCTAAAATAACAAAAGTTCAGTGTTACCTTGAGAGGGCAGAAACTCAATGAAAGAAACAATGCAGAGACTAGCTGAAATAATCATGAACTAACAAACACAAAACTTAGAGAAAAGAGTGAGCAAGAGAACATAACTGGATTTGGCAATAGCTACCCTAAAGAAGAGGAATCAACTTCAGATAGTTTTTGTTGTTTTATTGAGCAAAAATTAGTGAGTGGGTTCTCGTTTTCTTCGCTTTAAGACTTGCTCTTACGTTGCATCATTTAGACTCTATCTCATTGGTATTAAGAATTCTAATACAGGAAATTCAAAATGAACTTCATAAAATAGACAATAAATAGACTAATACAATGATAAGATTATATAAGTAAGCATAGGGGAACATAAATTGTGTAAGAGACTACAACATAACTGGATTTGGCAGTAGCTACCCTCAGGGAAGAGGAAATCAACATGAGGGAAGTTATAGACAATTCGATCAAATCATTGAGTCCTCAAAAAGTTGCGCTGACTCATCTCTATTGCATCCACTTCATAGAGCACTAACCCTCCCTTCTCTTCTAGTTCCCTCGCATTTCCTACGCCATTACTGTATTTCTTGGCTATGTTATATGCACCTCAAACAAAGACAAACCCTTTACGGATCATTAAAAATTCTTTCTTTTGTCAACCAAACTAAAGAAACCCTTTAACAAGTTGAAGTAAAAGAAAGAAAAGAGAGAGTACCTTGGGTATCAGCAGTAGTTGAAACCAGGTTGAGAGCAGAACAAAAGGTCTGGCTAAAGAAAGAGAGAAAGAGAAGTCATCTTCTCCAACCTATAACATCCTGTGTTTTGATGGGTAGTGTCTTCTCCATTTCTCAGGCTCCTCATCTTCTTCTTCACCTGATGATTCTGACTCTGTGTCTGTCTCTTGATATTTTTCTTGTTTTCCCATCTGGGTTTATACGAAAAATCTTGGTCTTTCAGCCTTGAATCTTGATCACTCGTCTCTGCGTCTCTTCTATTCTCTTTTCTCCATTCCAAATAATATAGACCTCTACTAACAACTACTCTCTATCGGTATAGGTAATGCATAAAATACATATACCTCGCTTCCATTAGAAACTGGGATATTGAATTAATATCGGATTTTGATTTATTCCCTAGCAGGTAATTACATAATTTTTTAAGATAAAATATGGGTGTTATCTTAGAAAAAGGATAAAAAGAAAAACTTGTGCTTTAGTCATGAACAAACTTGTTATGCATCAAGTCACGTCCATTCTCTCAAAACTTTAACTAAAGTTGTTCATTTACTAATATCATTTTATTTTATTTTTTGATAACTTGGTTTGTTTGCTAGCATCTCTTAAATGAAATATTAGAGGGTATTGTGATGGTTAACAGTAACCACTAAAAGTTCTTTTACAAATAGCATACAGTAAAGGTAGTGTCATATTGTTAAGAATTTGAACCATCAAGGAGCTGGCCTACTCCTTGTGAAGTTGACAGATGATGGCAAGAAATCTACCACAATCACGCAAAAAGGGCATAGAACGAGTCTGGAACAAACATTGCTAACTTAATCCCCCATGGGACCTTAGGAGTTACATGCATCAACGCTTTAGCGAGATGATTCAACAGTTCAATTCATTCTTTGCTATCTACTAATGGCAAACAATCAACCCAAAAAACGCAAGATTTGAATGGTTAGAAAGTAAATAGATCGTTACTAGTCTGAGTTAATTACATTAAATGTAGTTAATAGGCAAGATATGCAAAGCTTCTTATCAAAGGAGTTTATAATATACAAGCTCCAACCATCACAACACTGTCATCTCCTCTCCCCATGAATGAGATGAATCTGCATTCTGAAAACTGGCCACCAGCTCAAGCAGCAAGAAGGAGATATCTTGCCAAGAATCTCCTCCTCAACTGTTTGGAGCTTCATGCTGGCTGTTTGAACTTAGCTAGCTCGCCTAAAATGTCCTTCAGGGGTTCTCTAAGTGTGCTAGCCTTAGACTGACAAAAGGGAGAAAACAAATCAAAAAATTATGATATAATGCCTTCCACAGTAGTGGATCAAGAAGCTTTGCATCAATTCATCAGCTTTTGACAACAAAATTTATTCTTTTTTCAGACTATTGAATGAAAAAACCCAGGATAGTCACGGGAGAAATGCACTCATATCCGAAAACAACAAAATCATACCTTCAAGGATGGGACAAGTGCAAAAGCTTCATCAGCAGTTTCAGGAAAGACATTGGCGATTAGAGATATCTGCAATGCACTCATCAAGTTGAAATTAAAAGCTGCATTTATTTTTTTCCTTAAAAAGAACTAACTCATGTTAAGATTGATACCTCTCCATCAGAGACACCATATTTTCTCAAAGCCCTGACATTTGAGTTAATGGTTCAACAATAGTTTGATCACAGAATACTAATATAAAATGCATAATCAGCGCATGTTCATTATAACTACTTCCTATAGCAATAAAAACAAGGATACTCAAGGACTCGTCTAACAGACTGAGGGTTTGTATAATGGGCACCATTCTTAGCATACTGCAGCCCCTTGTCAAATGACCTGAAAACAAGCAACACAATTTCAGCATTCCAAGATCCTTTTGCTTGAGAATAGAAGCTTTGTACATGTTACTCACACAGGAAGTTTGATAGTTGGATCCTGAGACAGCAGAACCATCTGGTCCTGGATTCCTTGTAAGATTTGTGCAGCCTCACAATCCATCAGGGGTTTGGCATTCTGTGGGAGTTCTGCATATACAAGCAAAAATAATGATAGTATAGCAGTATCCTACCCAAGGAAATAAAAATCACTGTGAATCCAGTAAATATAGAGGATTCTTTTTGAGAGAGGAAATGCAAGCCCTACAATCATTTATAACGCATGCCATGCATAGTAACATTGGAAAAGTTGGAAAAGATTAACTCTGTATAAAGCAGTTTAGAATTGAGAGCAAAGAACGAGCTAACATTGTGATGGCAACTAGTATGTAATTCTTTTTCTCTAGTAGAGAAAAACAAGTAAATAAATCTTTGGAGATTTGATGAATGAGATATGTAAAGCTAGGATAAGAATATATACCTGACTCAATTTTTAGCTCAAGTGGAGGTGGTTCTTTTGTCATTGGACTTTTCCCACCATTTGCAATCTTGCCTCCTTTCCCCCCCTTGCTCAAATTACCTTGATTGTATAAGAAAATCAACAGAAATCAATAAATAAATAAATAAAAGCCCACCGAGAAACAATGATGCACAGTACGATCAGGGCTACAAAATGATGATGAGTATAAGAAAAGGAGAAGAAACTGTATAGAAATTCTCAAAGAAATGCATTTTAAATAATAAAACACAAGTATGAAGAAAAAATCCCAGAAATAGAAAAGGTAAGAGATTGAGTCAAAGTACATATAAATAGGCTAACCTTCCGACTCAAAATGGATTTTCCTTCCATTATTTGAATCATCCTTTCCTTTAGTCGATGCTAGCAAAGACATTCAAACAGAAACTATGAGTAGTTTCAATGATTGTCCAATCCAGAAAAAAAAGAAGAGAGAAATGAAGCGTGCATGTGGGGTCTTCAGGAAAAAAAACACATGAAAGCCTTTTCACATCGTTCAGTACTTCAGTTATAAAGGCACCTCCAAATAGTTCCAATGTTGCAAATTGCTTGAAGGAGAAGACTAAGATAAACTAAGTGGTAATAAAACAAAACCCAAATAATGGCTACAAATAAAAAAAACAAACATAATAGAGAAAAGCAAGCAGAACCCAAAATTCACAGAACCCTAAACCACAAGGATGAACCAACACAACAGTAATACCCTCCATAGACTTGGGGTAGAGCAAAGAATTTTGATAAATTTATTTAATTAAACCCCATTAAATTTTCTTCTTTTATGAAAATAAAAATAGCAGGAACACATGGAAAAATGCATCTAGAGTAATTAATGTAAAGCATCCTTACAGGACTTGAGAGAAGACTTAGGCTCTTTGGATGGGAGAGAGAACCCTTTTCCTCCTCCTTTCTCCATTTTGCAGCTTAAAGTTGTGTGCTTTCTGCAACACTCGCATGTACAAGCAAACCACAAAAGAAGCAAGGAGTCAGCGTTTTTGTTATATATAAAAAAAGAAAGGAATTGTAAATAAATATAAAATGATCAAGCATGAAAAACCCATTTCAGTCTCCAAACATGGAGAAAAACCCACCTGAGAGTGATGAGAGAGAAATAGAGCAGCAGAGCACAGACCTGTTCTCTTCTCTCCTCTCCCCTGTCTGTTGAGTGATTTTGAACACCATTGTCTCCTCTTTGTTCTTTTGGGCTTTTTATTATCTTATTATTTCTTTTCTTTTTTCACTATTTGGGCCTACCTTAAGGCTTCCGTTCACTCTAGTTGACCCGATTGATCGATGATGATTATTGGATATTGCAATATTGTCATGCAAGATTTTTTATTATTATTCATCTTGTGTATATTAATTAATTCTATAAATTTTAAAATTAATAATTATATAAATTTTCATGATTCTAAAATTTATAAAATTCAAACTAATAATTTCTAAAAAAATAAATTTAAAATCTGATCAGTTAAATTATATTTTTAAATATTAATTTTTTTATTATTTATTTGATATATTGTATTTTAGATCAATTTGATGAATATAAAAAATCAAACACTAGGATTAGGATAGAAAATTCTAGTGGCACTTAATTTTTTCACCACTAAAAGGATTATTAAATAAAAATAAAATGAACACAAATGAGATTGGCTAGCTAAACCAAAATGGTATATTTATTATTCCAATGAAAAAAAATATTGATCAAAGGAAAAACTAAATAGTTGTTCACCCTCTACCACAAACAAAAAGTATTAAGCTATTGCTCCTGTTTTTCGATGAAAATCAGGTTAAAAAGCAAAAGGAGCCTGAGACTCGTCACAGAAGGATTTCTCAGCAGATTTGACAATTCAGAATCAGAGTACTGATGTCTTGCGATACGTTTTTGGCATCGCTTGAAATAGCCAGCAAGCCGTTTCTTGCAAATCCAACACGGTAAAGACCATTTGATCCTTTCCACTTGTTGGCCAAGTCTTGTTTGGGGAATCCATTGTCATCGAAGAGCTCCTCACCACCCTGCTTGATCGATCATAGAATTAATCTCCTCAACATTTACGTGCGTGCTTAAACAAATTCAATGCAATGAAAAGTCGTCGAGCACACCTTTAGCCATCTTCCCACAGTGCTTCTGTAGCCAGTGGCAAAGATAATGGCGTCAAACTGATTGCTCTCGCCGTTCATAAATTCAATTTTCTTTCCTTGTATGTTTGCCATGGATGGAAAGACCTATCACAGATGATCATATCATTGTTCGTCGCATGACAAGTGGAGAAGACGACGACCAAGGAGAAATTAAGAGATTCATTAATATTGTAATTATATGTCATGCTTACCTTGATTTTTCCTTGCTTGATTCTGTCCACACACCCAACATCGATAGTGGGAGATCGACCTTGCGTTGTTTTAAGATAAAATGGACCCTCTTTTGGTCTTTGAATCCCGTATTCGGATAGATCATCAAACCTTAATTTGCAAAGCTTTGCGAGGATTTTGTCCACTGATGTGACAGAGAGAAATTTCAGCAAAAACATTGCCAGACTGACCATTTCCTTAGTGACCACATGTACCTGGACATGTCAGGAGAGAAACAGTTTGAGTCAATAAATCTTATGAACAGTATTGAATTCTTTGGAGAAATTGGCTACCGGGCTGCGATTAACAATGGAGGTCCTGGCATTTGATTGACACAGATCATAAGAAATCTCCATGCCAGAATTCCCACACCCAACAACTAAAACATCTTTTCCTCTGTATTTTCTTCCATTAGAAAACTGGCTAGCATGCATGTATTCCCCTGCAAAGCCACCAAGGCCGGGGATATCAGGAATAACACCTTCAGCATTTTCACCGGTTGCCACCACGAGAAACTGCGCGACGTAAACTTCCTTTACATGAGAGCAAACATTTTTCACCTCAAGGCGCCATTTCCCAGCATCAACATCGTAAAATGCAAGTCCCACCGACCTATTGAATCGCGGGGTAACGCCAAAATGTGACAAATATTCATCCAAGTAAGCAATGAAGCCATTCCTGGGAACATATGTTGGTGCGTTAGAAGGGTAGGACATGTAGGGCAGCTCGCAATATTGCTTAGGGATGTGTAGCTTCAAGCGGTCATATGCTCTTTTCTTCCATAGAGAGCCACAACAACCCTCCCTTTCTAACACAATGTTTGGAATCTCAAGTCGATTAAGACATGCGGAGGTTGCTATGCCTGAAGGGCCAGCTCCTACAATAATTACTGCCACTTCTTCCATTTCTTGCACTAGGTGGCTCTAATTTTTCCTGGCCAATTATGTGTGTATCAGAGAACTTAATGGCTTGGAAAATTGCATGCGTTTTCCTTATAAACACAGTACATGCATGGATGGCAATGAAACATCTGAGAGAATTAAGTTGACCCTATGCTTCAACAGTTTCATTAATTAGAGGGCATGCAGTGCATTTTACACCATTGGAATTTTGAACATGCATGATACTACTGGAGTTTAAAATAGCAGAAGAGTGTGGATTGTCCATCCAGTCCGAAAGAGAAGGCCACTGCTTTTAGGTAAATTCTATTTGTCAAGGTTCCTTCATTAAGAAGAACAATAGAATTTGTAAGTATGCAGCATGGATGACCTGCAAATCCAGCGCTACTGCCTCATTTATTACCTCTTTCGGGAGGTTTTTTTTTAAAAAATCAATATTTTTCTTACTTAATTTTATCTCTTTCTATTTTATTTTGCTAAGTCAATAAAATTTTTGAAAAATCAACCGAATTAATGGCGTCATACACACCATAAAATTAATTACAAATATTTAACATATAATTAGAAAGGAGCCGGAGCTGAAGGGGCCGGGAGGGGGAGAAATTGTCATAAAATATTGTCAATAAAATATTTATTAATTATTTTTATTATTCAATCAGAAATTACCTACGGAACATATTTCATCACTAATTATGGTGGTGACGTGAGAAATAATATAATATAATATAATAGTTCCTCTAACTAATAATTCATCTGTCAGTACCCAAGTTAGTCTGTCATCACGAGGAACTTTTGTCAATGTCATTAATTAAACCAAGTTTGTTAAACCCATCAGCTAGTCAACATGGCGACTTCGTTTTGGAACCTAATTAGTTTTAAATTAATCTTGATGGAGTTGACTCACCACAGTCTATCCAAACCAAGTTTACCTCTTAAAAATTAAAATTAAAATAATATAGATTTAATATTTTTTATAAAAATATATTAAAATAACAATATTTTAAATTAATCAAATTAAACTAAAATAACCCGATCAGACCTAAAACATAACCCTAACTAGATTTAACAGCTTGTTTTTTTTTTAACCATTACTTTTTAAATAAAAATATATCATAACCTCAAACACAAATTTTAAAAAAATTAATAAAAAGCTAATTATATAGCTTTATTTTTTACATAATTTATTGTATTCAATATTTATTTGAAAATCAAATTTATATTTATATTTATATTTATATTTTTTATGTGTTTTATATCATATTCGGTAATTGTATGTCTTATATTTGTATTTTTTATGTGTTTTATATCATAACCTCAATTTCAGAATTCATTTTGAAGATTAAATCTACATTTTCATCATATTTTTTTTAATATTTAACATATTCTGTAATATATAAAGGATGTAAAAGCAAAAAGGAAAAAGAAGGAAGGACACGATTGAAAAGGTGTAAACACTACTACCACTAAATAGCAAATAAAACAATTTTTTTAATTAATTCTATAAAAATTAACAAAACAATAAGACAATTTTTGAAAATCCAGCATGATCAACACTGTTTAAAGGATCAATTCATCAGTTTTTTAAAAATAAAAGGACTATTGTATTTTTTCTAGGCTTCCAAATCAAGATGATCAACATTGATTAAAGGGTTAATTAATCAGTTTGTAAAATTGAATGAATTATTCGATTTGGTTATAAAAACTAGAGGGGCCAATATTTAATTTACTCGGCTTGGGTCATCCACCATGGTCAGTCACGCAAAAGAAGATTTCTAGTACGTTAACGTCAACAAGGAGAAGAAGGATCTAGAACAAGTACCTTCCATTCCCTTTCTCTATAAGACTACACCCAACACTCCTCCCATTCTCAATCCTTGGTTTTCTTCCGAATCCCTTGATCTCCCTACTCAGTCTCTCCCTTTTTCGGTGTCGTTTGGTTTCTTTCCTTGTGAGCAGAACAATCACAATGGCGGATACAGAGACTTTCGCTTTCCAGGCTGAGATCAATCAGCTGCTGAGTTTGATCATCAACACTTTTTACAGCAACAAGGAGATCTTTCTACGTGAACTCATCAGCAACTCTTCTGATGTATGCCTCTCTCTTTCTGTCTTTTTTTATGTTTCTTTTTAATTAACGTATAAATGTATGACTTTGGCTGAATTTTGGGGCTCTAATGTTCTGTTTGATGAAGAACACTTTTGTTGCTGTGATTTAGTGATGTTAAAGATCTAAACTTTGCAACTAATGTATGTCGCTCAATATGCTTTTTTTTTCTCTGAATTTTGGGTATCTGATGTTTTGTCTGATAAGCCCTTTTGTTGCCATGCTTCGATAAATGTCAATTTATGAATAAAGCTGAATTTCTGGACTCTAATGTTGTGTTTGATAAACCCATTTGTTGCTGTGATTTAATGATGTCAAATATCCCTATATTTTTCACTCTTTTTTCCCTTAATGTTTTTGTATGAATAGAGTAATCAATGCATGTAGCTAATTGTATTTTTAGCTGATTTTTAGACTGATGTCGTCTGATAAACCCTTTTGTTGTTATGTTTTAATCACGTCAAAAATCAATATATTTTTTTCATCCTTTCGTTTATCCTGTTTTGAAAATTTTCATGGTTTATTAGTAATTTGGAGTCGGAAACAAAAATATGTTCTTTATTTTCTTCTTTCATTGAATGCAAATGCAATTTTGTGTTATGTGGTGTGATTGGATAAAGGTAGAGTTAATGGGTATGAACGTGCAGATGGTAGCGTTAGCTTATGTATCTCTGTGTTTTAGGCTTTGGATAAGATTCGATTTGATAGCTTGACTGACAAGAGCAAGCTCGATGCCCAACCTGAGCTTTTCATTCACATTATTCCCGACAAGGTAACCAATACCCTCACTATTGTCGACAGTGGCATCGGAATGACCAAGTCTGGTAAGCATCTTATTATCCTGTTTGCAACTGATGATGTCTGAATTTTGTTACAGTTATTGGTTAGGGTTATGTTTCTCTTAGGTGTTTAACTTATCTTTGTTTGTGACAGACTTGGTGAACAACCTTGGTACCATTGCTAGGTCTGGGACTAAGGAGTTTATGGAAGCTGTTACTGCTGGTGCTGATGTAAGCATGATTGGGCAGTTTGGTGTTGGGTTTTACTCGGCTTACTTGGTTGCTGATAAGGTGGTTGTTACTTCCAAACACAATGATGATGAGCAGTATGTGTGGGAGTCTCAGGCTGGGGGTTCTTTTACTATCACTAGGGATACCTCTGGCGAGAACCTTGGTAGAGGTACTAAGATAACTCTCTTCCTTAAGGAAGACCAATTGGAGTACCTTGAGGAGCGTCGTCTCAAGGATCTGATTAAGAAACATTCTGAGTTTATTAGCTACCCAATTTCCCTTTGGATTGAGAAGACCACTGAGAAGGAGATTTCTGATGATGAGGATGAGGAAGATAAGAAGGACGAGGAAGGCAATGTAGAGGATGTTGATGAGGAGAAGGAAAAGGAGGAGAAGAAAAAGAAGAAGATAAAGGAAGTTTCACACGAGTGGTCTTTAGTGAATAAGCAGAAGCCTATTTGGATGAGGAAGCCAGAGGAGATCACCAAAGAGGAGTATGGTGCATTTTATAAGAGCCTTACTAATGACTGGGAGGAGCACCTTGCAGTGAAGCATTTCTCAGTTGAGGGCCAGCTCGAATTCAAAGCTGTTCTCTTTGTCCCAAAGAGGGCACCATTTGACCTCTTTGACACAAGGAAGAAGCAGAACAACATCAAGCTCTATGTACGCCGTGTCTTCATCATGGACAACTGTGAAGAGTTGATGCCTGAATACTTGAGCTTCGTGAAGGGTATAGTGGATTCTGAGGATCTTCCACTCAATATTTCAAGAGAGATGCTTCAGCAGAACAAGATCCTCAAGGTTATCCGCAAGAACTTGGTCAAGAAGTGCATTGAGCTATTCTTTGAGATTGCTGAGAATAAGGAAGATTATGACAAATTCTACGAGGCATTCTCTAAGAATTTGAAGCTTGGTATTCACGAGGACTCGCAGAACAAATCCAAGATTGCTGAGTTACTTCGATATCACTCAACTAAGAGTGGTGATGAGATGACCAGTCTGAAGGATTATGTAACAAGGATGAAGGAGGGCCAGAGTGATATCTATTACATTACAGGAGAGAGCAAGAAGGCTGTTGAGAATTCCCCATTCCTTGAGAAGCTGAAGAAGAAGGGATACGAGGTCATATATATGATTGATGCAATTGATGAATATGCTGTGGGACAGCTAAAGGAATTTGAGGGAAAGAAATTGGTGTCTGCAACCAAGGAAGGTCTTAAGATTGATGAGACTGAAGATGAGAAAAAGAAGAAAGAAGAATTGAAGGAAAAGTTTGAGGGTCTATGCAAGGTGATCAAGGATGTGCTTGGTGACAAGGTGGAGAAGGTTGTGGTGTCTGATCGTGTGGTGGACTCACCCTGCTGCTTGGTCACTGGAGAGTATGGTTGGAGCGCAAACATGGAGAGAATCATGAAGGCACAAGCACTTAGGGATAGCAGCATGGGGGGGTATATGTCAAGCAAGAAAACAATGGAGATTAATCCAGAGAACCCAATCATGGAGGAGTTGAGGAAGAGAGCTGATGCTGACAAGAATGACAAATCAGTAAAGGACCTGGTCCTCTTGCTTTTCGAGACAGCTCTGCTTACATCCGGGTTCAGCTTGGATGAACCCAACACCTTTGGCAGTCGCATCCACAGAATGCTGAAATTGGGCTTGAGTATTGATGAAGACAGTGCTGATGCTGACACTGACATGCCTCCTTTGGAAGATGCCGATGATGCTGAGGGTAGCAAGATGGAGGAGGTTGACTAAACCAGCTCTGTATTCTCCTAGAGTGGTCTCCCCCCAAGTCCCTTCAGTTAATCTAATCTCGTCTTTTTGGCCTTTTTAAAGGCTTGTCAAGGATGATACTTAATTTTGTTATCAAGACATGGTCTCTTTTTTATTTGAACTTGGCCAAATACATGCAATTTCTTCTCCGCTGCCTTCCTCTCTCGTGTTCTTTAGAAAAATCTTCTCCGATGTCCATGTTGATATGTGACACAATGAAATAGTGCTGTCCTGATTCTCCTAAAATGAGAATGAGCTGAAAACTAGATGATTGCAAATCTAAGCCTCAAGATTCAACCATTATATTTGTTGATAGACGCAGCATGTTTGCACTCTTTGTTATTTAACTGCTCGCACACAAGGAAATAGAATACCCAGATCCGGAAACTCGATGTTTAAATTGTAAGTGAGAGGGATTCATACTTGAACAGTTAAAAGAACCGGTCCTTTGGTAACTTGGTCGTGAAAGCCTGCTCGCTCGAGTTATGTAGGTTCAAGCCAAAGAGACCGTTCATATATTGAGCAGAAAGCAAAACCGAGACCAAAATCTCAAAAAACTAAATCAAAGCTTAATTGCAAGCATGAAATTTACCCCATTCAAACGCAAGAAAGAAAGAAATAACAGCAGGAACCGATTTGTTCCAGGTAGAAATCTAATCTAATGCAAAATGGAGAGCATGCTCTAGTCATTGCAGCTCTAAAACACAAGATGACATTCTCCCTCTATCTAGGAAACCTTGGCACGCACAACCGCACATTTCTTTTAAACTACATCAGTAAAACTTGTTCACATCTACAACTCAGGTATCATCAACTTGTGAGTGAAACACAAAACTTGGGAATGTGGTGGTGATGTCCCTGTTCAAGAAACATGAAAAAAAGGTCACTTTCAGACACATTGGTGAGAGAAACTGTATTTTTATGTACTATTCATTGATGATAAGGCAATGACTCACTTGAGATACTGGAGAGTCATATTCTTCAAAAGAGAGGGATGTCGCAAAACAAGGCTTCGCCATTCTTCTTTATCAATCTTCCCGTCATGCTTAGTATCAGCCTCCTCAAATGTCTAACATAAACAAGAACAGTGATATAACACTCATCTTTTCATTTTCTTTTAACTCCTTTTGACATGGCACCATGCAATAATGACAGCCAAGATAAAAGTCAGCTAGATTAAGGAAACACCTTATCAATAATGCTCTCTATTACATCATCCGACAGATTCATACCAGATTCAGCAAGTGTAGCCACTACCATTTGCTTTACCTGTACATCAAGATTTGATACTAAATAATAAAATTCAGACATGCATTTCAAATATACGCAAGATTTATCTTAAATATTGCAAGTTTTCAGAGTTAATAAATCTCATATCTCCACTTGAGAAGACCAAGTACCTCCTGTCTCTCAATAAACCCTTGCTGTTTGAGATCATACAGTTGGAATGAAACTGCAAGAAAGTAAAAGTGGGGCCTATCAACAAACATCAATATAAAAGGAGTACAGGCATTTTGCTAAAAAATCTAGATGAAATGGAGGACTTAAGACAATAAATTAAAATCTAACTGAACAAACAGACTATTCCATAATCAAAAAACTTATCCCACAGCGGCATTACCAATCTCTTCTCCCTCAACAAAAAACAAGAAAAAGAAGATGATGTCGGAGGCACATATCAAGTATCAATTACAAATTACAGATTACTTTCAGTCTACTCGAAGCATTTTACATATATTAGCAACACTTACATTCAATCTTATCATCAATTGGTGCATTGGGGTGAAATACAGAGAGAGCGCGTGCAAACTCCTCAAAATCTAATATTCCGTTGTGCTTTGTGTCAAATAAGTCAAATACCTACAAAAGTTTGGACTAGAGATATTAATATGCAATCTTCATTGAAGGCATTTTCATAATGAAAGTCTGCAACTAATATAGGAAAACTGTGAACAAATGTACCATGACAAAGCAAGAAAAAGGGAACCAAAGGCATACAAAAAGTGAAACAACAGACTTTAGAGGTAAAATGAATAAAATACCCGATCTGCGAATAGGCTTTCCTTTTTATTTGTCTTGAATAATGCTAGTTGAAATTCTTCCTGTAATCATTATTCATAAAACTTTTCATTTATCCACTATTAAAGATGAAGAAAAACATTAGGCTTTAAGAAAGAAATCTCTCTTTAAAAGGATAACTTTAATAAGAAAAAATCATTTCCATATGTGAAACAAGTGGATAAATCATTTCCATAGGTGAAAAAAATGAATAACCTAATAAGAACAATTGGAATATGCCATGACTTTTGTTACCTTATTGATCAGCCCGTCATCAATCACTGCACTGCTGATCTTCTTAAACAGTTCATACAGCGCTTCTATTTCACTCACACTAACTGCATCAGGAAAGAACAAGCATCTTATGATTGGAAAACCTTTGAATTCAAAGACCAGCATTTGCAGTTGATCTAGAAATCCTAAACCTAACTGAAATTATAAAATTCATATGAAGTTGATGTATGTGACACACTAGAAGCATAGAATGTGTGACAAGCCATTCTTAAAAAATCACTTGTCATAAGAAAGCAAAGGTAACTGAATGACAGATCAAGTTGTACATTTAAATGCTATATACTAGGGTGATTCCTGAAACCAGAGCTGAAATTTTAATTAAAAGATGTAACATACACACTGTTTCCCTTGCAAGATCTTCTGGATCTTCCAGCCCTCTGGGTTGCTTATACAAATCTGCATCACAACAGTTTGCTATAGCAGCACACAAATGCTTTAATCCGTCTAGGCACTGCACCATGATCTTTTCCAGACGTCAAAACACTCCATACCTGGAGCAAAGAGAGAGCTACTTCAATTGTGCACTCTAGCTCAAAAGACTGTTGATTCAGCAAGCAAGAAACCAAGAAAACAAAAGAGAATACTCTGTAAAGGTATACTATTTTATGTATTTCAAATTCTATCATAGCTATAATTATGGAAGGTGTGTAAAAAGTATCATACAATCAGTTAACTAGAGAGAAGGAAATAACCATATCATAGTCGCAGACAAACTTCCCGTTACATGTATGTGGATGAGAACTTCAAGCCAGCCAAATCATATATATAGGAAATTAGAGAGTTGATATACCATAACACAAACAAGTTGCATTTCATCCAACTTCCAAAGGAAATTCAGATCTGTTAACGGGAGTTAACTAATTTAGATAAAAAAAAGAATAAACTTTCTGACCTTTCAAGTTGACAGGCTTTGGATACGTTGAAGAGAAATAGGAACATGTAATCAAACATGTGCGCATATATTTAGGAACATGTAATCAAACATGTGCATATATTTTAACACAATTCTTTAAAACACTTTGAATTTTGAAATTGGATAATAATTACGGAAGTATAACCATGAATAAATTTTTGTATATTATACATTTGCCGTTTAAAATAAAATAGTGGGCATCCCTTTCTGATATGCTCAACTTAAAAAAATAAATAAAAGAAAACTAAATCAGAATCTTGTAACTTTTATCAAAACCTGCCAGAATCTAATATTCATTTATTTCCCTTTTCCTGTGTGCAATTCAAAAATACCAAGTCATTGTAGCATTCCAACACGCAACGAAACAGTACGCTCTGCTTCTTTTGTCACAAAGTAAATTAAGGAAACAACAGAATTATAAAATACAATCAATTCAGAATCCAATGGTCCTTTTCTGTCACCTGCATCGTATTGGCTGCAAGTAATCATAAATGCAACATGACCTGTAAATATCAATTTTGTTGCCAAGTGAATTAAATGGCACAGAAACATCAGAGACTAATCAGAATATGATATTTCCTTCCGTTATCTATGTCTCCTTTAACTAAAACAAAACATATAATCTTATTGGACAAGTGACAACCAATTCAACTCTTGATCTAATATGCAACAAATGAAACCAATATTCTCAATTTTTCTCACCAAGAAAATTAAAAGAAGAGAAATATTTGAATTTTCTAATACCATTAAAAACCTGGAAAGAATCTGAAAGACCTTTTCCATTTCCCATCTCTCAGGCAAAAAGTTCAGCACCATCCCAAACTTCAGGATGCTGATATCATAGAAGATGCACACATGCAGCATCGACTAGCTTAACTTGCATGATTATAAGTTAAAAACCTAGAACGACAATTGCACGGTGCTTGAAACCATATATTCAAATACCATAGAAGTCTTTTTCAATGGGAAGTTCAGATGACTATAGGACAACAATGGGAGTTTAATATCTATTCTATTCACTTGGAAAAAGACACAGAGACTATATAGTAAAATAACTTGTTAATGTTGGAAACACCATCTACACTTATGTTTAGAGAATAAGAGCAACACAGCATATGAAAATACTCAATGTTTACTCTGAGCTGAACAGCCAACATCCAGAGCATTCTCCATCTCACTACCCCAATGAAGTGTCTACAACCTAAAAAAACTAATACAAAAAATTTATTCACCGCTTATATAATTCATGATAAGAATTCCAAGGCCATCTAAAAAGGTGAGGGATTGATTTATTAGGGACTACAAAACAGTTCAAATTTGCTCCTATCAGTTCAACCTTTTAAGGGTACCTCAACAATCCTTTGAAATAAACCCTTCACTCCTGCTCTTGTTTTGGAGGATCAGAATTCAAGCTTGGAATGAATTCTTTCATTAAGAATTCAGATATGATAGCAAAAATCACCACCAACAACAATACTGAATAGCACTGAACAAAATTTACACGGTATCTGAACAACAAATTCAAATTCCATAAATGTCTTTTCAGAGGAAAGTTCTGATGACCATAGGACAATGATGGGCGCTTAAGTTCTATTGCCTGGGAACAAGACAAATTACACAATGGTATGTTTCAATCTTGTAAACCCTATCTACAGCTATCTCTAGAAAAAGTAAGACATCAATTGAAAGTACTCATATGTTTAAAATCCCGGGAGCTTGCATCACGCATATACTCTTGCCTAATAAGAAACACTATTAGAGACTAAACAGCCAACTTCTAGAGCGTAACACCATGCTTACTATCTCACTGAAGAGCCTTTAACCTAAAAGAGCTAATATCAATATTTATTCACCATATCAACAACTCAAAGGCCCTTTTTAGGTGTGGGATTGACTTATTACGGAATACAAAAGTAGCTAACCTACTATCTTAACCTTTCAAGGATACCTCAATAATCCTTTGAAATCAATCTTGCGCTCCCACTTTTGTTTCGGCAGGTAAGATTTTAAGTTCAGAAGAAGATTGTTACTAAGCAATCAGGATTCACAGCAAAATCCAATTCCAAAATCCATATTCAATTAATATGAATCAAAAGATGTGACCACGTCTAACTATACGTACCAAAAAAGCAGAGGCCATGATAACAGATACAAACACCAATTCATCAAATGTATTACATCTAACCGATCCAAAAACCCAAACTTTCTGATCCGACAACTCCAATGCCATCATAAAAATTGAAACTTGAGGCACAAACCACACACAACAAACAATTAAATCAATATCCCACAATAGATCAAGCAAAACCCAGAAAAAGATTATGACTTTTAAACAGAAATCAAATCACTATCCAAAATTAAAAAAACAGAAACAATCAAGAGTTGATGGAAAGAAAACAAAGAAACAGTTGAAATGAAAAATAAAGAAAGAGACTTTACCTTTTAGGGAAACAAGGGAGAGGAAAGAAGGAAAGAGGAGGAGAAGTCAAGATTTTTAGACATTTCTCTCCCTATTCCTTTTTTTTGCTGTGGTTAAGTTTTTTTATTAGTATTTTATAATTATCTAGAGAGAGAGAGTTGGTGGTGTTTTTGTTTTTGTTTTTGTTTTGTTAAGCAAAGAGGAAGGGAGTGATTGTGATTTTTTTAATTTAATTTAATAAATCCCAGGAGGCAAGACAAAACATTAAAATTCAAGCACCAAAAATGAAAGGAAGGGGATGGTCTTGGTCTCGGTTACATTTAGGTCGGAGCAGGCATGGGGCAGCCAAAAATGGAAGCCAAACCAAGCCGGCTTCAGTTTATGACAAGGTCTTTGACACCCACTCACACGTGGATCTACAAGGTTGTTGGCTCTCTTTTCTCAGCTATGGTCAAGGCTACTTGCTAATGTCTTTCTTGCAATTGTGATGTTTTAGGCAACGTTTTAGTTGGATTCACATGTTTTTTTGAAGTGTTTTTTTAAATAAATTCTTGCCATGATGTTTTTTTAATATGTGCTTTTTAAATGATTTTTACATAAATATATCAAAATTATAAGAAAAAATACTTAAAAATAATGGTTTTTTCAAGAATGTTATGAGCTACAAGGTACATAGTGTTGAGTCAAGTTTTTTAAAGTAAATTATGTATGCATAAAGAGACAAATTCGAAGCCAATCAAATAACCAAGTACCATGTTTAATGTTAGTCTTTGAATCTTGAGATGTTGGCAGAATGATCAGAGAGACTTGTTCATCACATGTTATTTATCTTCAATGTTTCCACTTCCGATACAAATCAAGTATATGAATTTGGGTGTGAATGGCATGTCTAGGATTTTATGATGAGAAAATTCTTGTCTTGTAAGCATAAAATTGGGTTAAGAATAACCGAATGATATACAAGGATGCAATGAATATGAAGAAGGAATCAGCAACTTGAGTTCCACACTTCAAATTTTAATTAAGTTTTTACGGCTCGTTGTTTTCTTTTGATTCTCCTTGTTTACTGCAGTTATGAGTTTGATCTTCTCCACACATTCACCACTACCACTCAATCAAGTCAATAAATGTTTGTTTCCTAACTGGCAGCATAGTGATTAAATGGTAATGATGGAGATTGTGCTTCCTCCTTACTCTTAGACTGGTGGTGATGGAGTTGCGGATTCTGATAGCATTATCATCATTCGTCATTTGAATTGAGTATGGTTATGGTTATGGTTCTGATGGCAATGACATTATCTCCTGGATTGAAAAATGCATGAACTAGAATCAACAGCGTGTAAAATGGGGGGATTCAGAGTGGCAGCTATGACCCTGGACGGACCTGGAGCACTCAGCAGTGACGCATGATAGCTTTTTGTAGGTCTTGGATGTCAAGGAATCAAAAGAGGATTTGTCTGGGCATGACAGCATATACAGCACAAGGCTGAACCGGAAGCCAGGAGAGTGAACTACCTGTGTTGAGAATTCGATCAAGCTTTCCCTTTATGACAAAAGGAGCTCAGGCTTGTAAGGGCTTGGATCTTGAGTTTAATTTTGATTCAAGATTAAAAAAATGGGAAAGAAATTGCTACTGCTCTTCAATTCTCACTTAAGCCGGCCTGTCAACTTCTTACGCCAAGTTTCTTTTACCTAGTTCACCAAGATCAGACCACATCAAACCAGCTATCGATCATACGAACTGTTTGATTAATCAGTAGTAATTTGACATTGCAAATTAACCAGTACAAATATGGCATATAGTTGATGTATCAAATCGAAAACAAAAACAAAAATGCAATCTGCATAGAGCTTTCAACTCTGTATAAAAGATTACTAACACAGATGGATAAGCTAAACTTAACCCCTTCTTTTTTTCCTTTTTATATAGAAAGAACATGATTCCAATAAGAAAAGAGAAAATTGATCGGGATGGTCTAAATTTATCTACCTGTCTCTACTTTTATCACGGCTATGGTCTGATCCACTTCTGTTTTTCATCATCTTTTTGGCATTAATCTTGCTTCCTGAGCTTCCTCCATCTTTAGTTTCTACTTCCTCTATTTCTTCCCTCACCACCTTTTTCTCTGACTCCAACGCTATCTTTTTATCTGTTCTCTTCATTTTTTGATGATTTCTTGAGCTGCTTTCGGATGGTGCAGGGGTTTTCCCTATTCCCTCCAGTGGGGCAGTTTGTTCATGCTGTTCTAATTGTAGCTTACTTAGCTCGTCCCTCACTAACGGTATCTGTTTCCCTCTGGAGAGTAGTTGCTCCTGTGCTGACATTCTTTGATCATTTGCCCTCGAGCCTTTGTCTTGTTCAAAGAATAGGACTTGCACGACTGTTCTCAATGGTAGGCGCTCATTCTTTACAGCGTGGGTACGGACTTCTGGCGAGAGTTTTTGGCAGTCTAGAGGCCTGCATAGACGCTTCTTATCTGCCTTGCTCAGTTCAGGATGCTCCTGTTTGAAAATGAATGCATGTTGAATGGTTTGAAGATCAGAAATAAGAATTCCATGATAAAGAACTTGCTGAGAGCATTAGGCCATGGAAAGTTTTGTAAGGGCTCAACAAGTCCTGAGCTTTATATTATATTTAAGACATGCTGCATATAGTTCTTTACCTTGAGATAAATGTTGATTCCCTTGTACAGGTCATCATGATCTTTCCTAGCAATATCTGGCAAAGCTTCAGCAACAGATAAAACTTTTGATACCGGTAAGTTGATGTCTCTAGCGACCACTTGAAGGTAAGTGTCAATAAGCTTTCCAATCTTTCTAATTGATCTCATAGACTGGGAATTTTCGATAGGTGCGGGCGATGTTCTTCTCCATAGCAGCAAGAAACTGTCTAGCACTGCTGCAACCAAGTCAATATCATAATAATGCTGATTGGAGGATGAATGTGTAGGAAATAGCAGGTCACTAACTGTTGCCTCCTCTAATTGCAGGCTAGATCTCCTTATAAGTTCTGTCTTTGTAACTGTAGATGCACCTAGGTGACTTGCAATGCTAAGAAGTCTTAGCAAGAAGCCAACTGAAACTGACCCTTTATCTGCTGGAATCATAGTCACAATGATTTCAATAATTTTTCGATGATTTTCTGCAACATCGTCAGTCTGAGACACTGAGCTCTCTGGAGGTGTAATCTTTGTAGCATCCGGTAGCCAACGACAGGCATAAACATGTAAAGCTTCACCAATGAGCTGTGGTGGGAGCATATATGTTGATTTAATAGCTATGATTATGCATCGGAAAAGGTCTATGTCAAGATCGGATATGTCCTCCGTCCACCAATCCTTGGGAACAGATTGCTGCTGCTTGCTGAACCCTTTTCTAGTATAAGTGTAGGACCATGTTACCTGCAAGGAACAATGACTTTAAGATGATTTTCCTGAAAATATTTACTAAATTAAATATATTTTTTTTCAATTTCATGAAAAAATGAAATTGCTTCTGTAAGGGATTTGTTGACCTTTGGAGGGGGTGTGAGGATTTTTTCAACAATTGAATCAACGCATCTTCTGACGATTCCGAGGTTCTCTGACCACTCTGTCAACTTGACTGTTGTCTGTAGCGTGACAATTGAGTCCTTCCAACCTTCTAGAATGCAGGAATTAAAGAAGGACTCAAGTTTAAGGACAAAATTTCCCTTCTCGACAGCTTCTGTCATTCGAAGGAACTTTGCAGCACAAAATGCAGATACAAAGTTATGAGCACTGAGGTTGATTGTTATTCCATAACAATATTTAGCGCACAGCTCAAAAGCATCTTCCCCTCCAGGGATATCATGCAGCTCTACTGTAACAGTATTTGAATCTTCAGAATCTGAACATAGCCTCTGTAAGAGGCCACACTTCGGTAGAAGTGAAAACTGCAGCTAAGAGCAGTAAAGCTAGTAAGAATCTAAGTCATCTTGGATGAATTTAGGGTTCTAAAAATCAAGAAATGCAGATTAAAATAGTGAAATTGTGCTTTACATGCCATGGAAAAAAACAAAATTATATGCTTTTCCCCATCTCTTTTTGCTGTATGAATTGTATGCAATGTTAAAACATATTATGAATGTCTAGCATGCAAGTTGGCATCAGTGAAGATGCATCTGGGACAGATTTCATTTATGTCCTTGGCTAAATCATACCTGATGAAGAAGAAAATTGATGTTATTGATTCGTATAACAAGGTCACTAGGTATATCTGATATCACAGACCTGCATTGCAAAAGTAACATGACTGGGTACAGCTCTTACCTGATATATGCAGCTTTAATTGACACAGAAATTGGTGATAGATCAACACACCTGGTTGCCTCTTCTGTAAAGAAGGTATCTGGCCGTGTCCCAAGTTTCATAAACTTCATTTTTGCGATTTTCTTTTCGTTTGATCAAAAGATAGTGAGAGATTTTAACTTCAGAACAATGGAGATTGCCCTTTTGAGATCTCACCTGAAATAAATCCAGGATGTGTTTAATCAAACAGGCAGGCGTATCAACAAAATTTAGAGGTGAGCGAGGTACCACAAATGAAAAGGAATACCTTGAGAAAATTACTCTGTAATTAGACATTGAATTTGTCCATGGAAAAAGAAAAATTTGTAATGAATTTTTGTGTATCAGACAATATTAAGCAATGCAATCTGATTTATTAATTTTTTTTTCCATTAGTACCAGCAGAAATGGTAATTCATTCATTCTAATTCCTTTTTTTCCAGAACAGATTCTCAATGAAATGTATTTAAAGGAAGGGCGTGTATACAGAAGAAAGGCAGGAAATTTGTCCTAAAATAAAATAAAATAAAAAATCTCTTTATACATCATTTTTCACTCGAAAAAAAAAAACAAAAATGAATTACTTGGTGCTGCCTGGAATTAAATTGGAAAAATCAAAGCCTGAGAAAATGTTGGAAAAGATGTCAAAATTAAAAAGGAGAAATCTAGTTGAAAAAGGAAAGAAAAACAAGAGCTCTCAAGAAATATTGAAGTGAATTAATACATTCTAGTCACCAATTAAGGGAAGAAATTGAGAGAGCTTTTAGGACATACTCACAATGATTGCCAAGGCAAAAGGGCAGTAATCTAACAACTTCATCAACACATGAGGCAGCATTTAATTTTGAAGAAAAAATTCATCACCATGTAGTGGCTTCACAGATATGGCCAAAATTATCAGAAAGATGGGGAAGAAAAGGAGAAGAAACTGAAATGGTGGAAGAAGAAGAAGAAGGGATCATGATTCTTGAAAGACATGTCAACCCACGTAACTGTATAGCTTTAGCATGCAAAAGTGTTAAACGCATAGAATCGATCACTTTTAAAATGTAAATGGCATGTAGGCCTTACCTCGCCTAGCCTTTTTAATCCAACAAGGGCCCAACCATCTTCAATATTTCCTGTATAAAACCCTACAAGACAAGCCCTCTAAGTCTAACCACAGAAGTTTTGTAGTTTTACCTGCAAGAAAATAGAAGAAAATGAAAAACACTGTTGATTCAGTCAGTTTTTCTCTACTGTCAAGCTCTTAAGAGAGAAGAGGATGGTGCTATAAGAAGAGTCTTTACAGGAAACAGAAGCAGAAACAATAGCAGTTTCGTTGACCACCCTACATGCAAAATGGTCTCTAGTTTATATCTTTGACATGTGTATTAAACGTTAATTTGGTGGTTGAAGTTTATTAAATGCTTCTTTTGCAAGGCAAATACCCTCACTGGTTTACAAGTTTAGGCATGGATTTTTGTACTTCTGCTAAAATTTTGACAGATATACCTCATAAGAGACTGAAGTATATACTACCTGATATATATTCCGGTGGTATCGGATTTGGCAGAATCCAAAACCCCTTTAAGCAGTAAATGTATGGCTGTGCCTCGGCAATTACCTCACCAACCACATCAGTCCACAGCCTTTATATATATAGTATAATAAAATGACAATATATATATCCGTAGGTAATTTCTGTTTTATAGTAACAGATGTTGTGTAGGTAGTCTCAATGCATGAAAGATGGTCCGATGACACCCCCGTCAAGTCAACTTTACAAGTTCAGTATTGTAGTCATGTTACAAATGGGAAGATCCTGAGAATTGGTGACGAAACACTAAAGTCTCAAATATTCCTTGTCAAAAGGAGATGCTTGATAATTTTACCTGACAAAATCCAACTCATAATCCATGCTTGGAATAAGAAAGGATGAACAAATACCTACCATAACTGTGTTGATGCTTGATGGCTCCCAATTAGATGGCCGAAGTATGTCCTCAAACTTATATAGGAAATGGAAAACTAAAGTGATTCTTGGCCCCTTATGTTTTGTAATCAAATCAAAGCATATAGTCCATATATACATAATGGAGCTGCATGTCTAGCTACTTAAGCGGTGCTTTCCTTTTCTTTCCTTCAGGAAGTATGGACAGATCTAAAAGTATTGGTGTCTTGGTTATTTACTCTTTGAAAAGGGCCATTTCATAGGCAACAAAAGTTTATTCTTGCTTAAAAACAGGTGGGGTATCGGCTTGGAAGAGGAACATATAGATCTTCCAATTTAACCAAATTGAATGGGAAGTAGATTTGTGAATCTGTTGACACCTTGGAATTGAATGAACGGTTTCTTGGTCTTAGTTTCTTTACAGTTAATCTTTTTTGGTCAAGGGCAGTAACATATATAGAACATTAAATCCCGCACCAACCCTACTCTTGCAGCAGTTGACCACTCAATTGCTCTAGGGCATACCACAATAAACCAAGAAGAGGATGGTATTGTGGACTAAACTCTATATCTCAGGGAATATAGATTGTTGGCAACAACATAAACAGTGTTACCTAGCTTAATCGGTAACTGAAGCCATAAATATGAAGTAAATGCTGCCATATATATTTGGTGGCATGAAGTCAGAAAGATAGACAGATACTGCATGCAATCAAATCTCTTTAAACCATATCTTATAAGAACATGGATGACATGTAAGAAGAAAAGGACACGAACTTCCATCATTATGACTTGGAGATTTTGATTTAACTTTCTCTGAGCAGGATGACTAGTGCAGAATCTAAGCTGATATGCTTTCGATGATCTTTCCTATTCTACAGTAGCCCAAATATCCTTCCAAACTAATGCTAAACAGATGGAAGGTGGACCAATTTTTCTGATTTCCTCCATGGTAATGATATCACAGGTTGGCTTAGATTTGGTTCAATATCATACTTGAAAATAAAAACATGTTCTCCCTATCCCTCATCTAGGAAGAAAAAACTGTACCTTTAGGTATTGGTGGTCCAGATGGAATGAGATGTTGGTCCAGGTGCCTTTAAAGATTGGTTGAAATCTAACCTAGTGGTCTGTCAGGCAACAGATATGGAGGTAAAAGAGAAACACAGTGGTAATGTAGCACAACACCAAGTACTTGAAGCAAAAGCCCTAAAAGAACTTTCTTCTAAACACCATATAATATCAAATAAAAAAAAAAGGTGAGCAGTGCCTATGCCAAAACAGAATCATTAATTGCCATCCACTGTGATACTGCACCTAACCACTTGTGTTAACAATCCCTTTCGAAATTGATAAAGGAATTTGTCTACAAGGTCCCAGAATTTTTTTATAATTTTCTCCTTGTCCATACTCTATTGGAATTATTTAATAAAAGCATACAGTAACGTTTCTTTTTTCCATAATTTTTTTATCCTCTAGCTAGCCAAAGCATGGCAGAATCTCTCATATCTGCTTATAACAGAACAAAAAAGCGCCTTGAGCTTTTGTGTTTTGGCTATTGAGTGGGGGACAATAATAACGAGTCGAGCAGATTTCTGTCAATCAAGTCACCCTAATTTTTCCCATTTTACCAACTTAATTATCTACAACTGTACATCATCATCATCATCATCAATGAGACTGGACCAAACATAGTTGTTCACATAATGAAGAAGGAAGCATGTGCAAGTACATATCAAGAAGAGTGTACATACCAGCAGTTGTTTGATTTCAAGCAAGCAGCAGCAGAACCATTAATTACAAGTGATGAAAAAGCTGCAAATTTTACTCTTCGAACTTGGACTGATATAATAAAGGCAGCAAGGATATAGCACTGTGGGAACTTAAGAATCAGGAACAAGCATGTGCCCATCAGAGTACATGAACATGAGAAGCACATATGTGATGTTCCAGAAATGACTAAAAGGTTTCATGCATGTAATCCTGCTGGTTGAAGAGAGAGGAAGAGGTTGTGGTAATGTGGGTTTCTGTTAACTCAACTAGCAAGACAACACACGCTCACGACAACTAAAAGAAGAGAAAATGAGTCTCTTTCCTTCCTCTCTGTGTCTCACCTCACCAAGACTAGTGGAGGGTAGAGAGAGGGAGTGGTTGGTTGGGATTAGTCAACATGGTAATGTATCAAAAGCATATTATGATAGAACATTTAGAAAAAGAAAAAAAAGGAAGCAAGATGAGGCAGCAGGCAGCAGGCAGCAGGCAGCAGGCAGCAGGCACCAATCACCCTCTCTCTCTCTCTCTCTCTCTCTCTCTCTTCTCTTCTTCTCTTTATTAATTAACATGCTAGAAATTGGTCCTCCATGATTGATTTCACAGAAAGCATGCAAATGCAAGAGGCTAATGCTTATAACTACCAAAAGAGTGCTTTTCTAATTACTTCTTCAAAACTTATCGATGGTTTTTCTATGTAGTTTGCTGCGTTTTCAACTGTATTTCAAGTTAAAAGGCATATTTTTTTTTTTAATGTTTTTTTTTCTGACTTGAACCTTAGTTCTCACAGCGTAGATAAACGGAACCTTAATCCAAAGGGTTTGGTTTTGTTCATGGTTAAAGACTATTTTTCTTCATTGTAAAGCCTTAAACCTTAAATTAAAATCATTTTCATGAATTTCTTACTCCAATATAAATGGTTTCTTCCCCCTTTGTCAAAACAAAAATACTTACAAATATGCAATTTACATTTTCTCTTGTTTTTGATTGAATAAAAATATAAATTGAAGTCCTAAATTAATCAAGCGGGACCAAGCAAAGCAAGAAAGATCCACTGTGCTATACCTCATCATTCTTCTCTCCACTAGCTTAAGGATATTCTCTTCTTTCTTCTAGTCTTCACCTTGATTTGCATGTCGGCCACGTGTGTTGTCTTTGTGCCGTTGGTTTCCTCTAGTTCCTATACCAGTCTGTGGTGATGGGATTGGTCTGCTTCGCATTGTTGGTTGTTTTGAAGGCCGAACACCAGACAAGCCTTTCTCTTCAATGTGATGATATTATTTGCTGCTTCAAATTTCATGCGTGTAGGTTTCTTAATCTCACGTGTGTTTCTTTGTGTCAATCTCTCCTCTCCTCTTCTTTTTGTTGCTTTGATTTCAAAAAGATTGTGTTTTTCTGGGTCCATCTTGTTACCCCATTCACCACTCCATGTCCATACAAGGACAGAAAAGTTGAAGATGATGTGATGGGTTTACTGTTAATTAACCTGCTTTTTATGATTCTACATCTGCTTAATTAATAACAAAAGCACTGCTAATTAAGAAATACAAGACACTTTGGTCTCTAATTTGCTGACCAGAGCAACCAAACTCAATGATGTCATGACAAGACACTGATGATTAACATTATATAGGACCCTAATCTATTGCGTGGTCACCATCATCACAGTATCCTTCATTACTCTTGATTTAGTTTCTTTTTTTTCGAGAAAGTCTGACCAGCTAGCTTGCTAGACAGGCGGTCATTTCCCCGGTTTAAATTGTGTTTAGCTGGACGGAAAAGGTGTAAGAAATAATGTTTTTTCAAGCAAAATATGTAACTTTGAACGCGGTGTAGACAAACGGACACACTTACACTACAAGTAAATACATCTCCTTGGCCCTGCATCATCCACTCCTTGATGTGCTTGTTTATCATGTATAATGCTAATAATTATATGAAGCAGAGTGGTCATTATCCTTGAATTCTCTGTTTGCCAACAAGCGAATGAACCTTGATTGATCAGGTCACCTCATGCTTTATTAGGAGGGATGTATATTCAAGTTGCTATGATCTACCGAAGAGAAAAGGAAATTAACTCCATTCTTCTAAGTAAGTTGGAATAAAAGGTTTTGTTGAAAAGACTAGTCCTTTTCTCATTGCTTCCTTCATGGTTACAGAAAAAAGAAGTGGTAATGAATCAAACTCCGACCAACTAGAGAATCTATCAAGCTAGCCATTTCAACAACTTGGATCCTTTGATTTTTAGGTTACCATGTCGGCCGCAAAAAAGATGATGCTAAGTGGCCACTACTCACCATCAAGACTTTGTTTATCTACGTGGTATGGTAATGCTGTATTTTAATTTGTATTTAGCTTGAAAAAAATATTAATTTTTTATGTTTTCTCAAGCCAGAATAGATAAATATAGTCTAAATAGTAATGATGATTCTCATGCCAAATATTGTCTGAACGGAGTGGATAAACATACCCTGAATCCACAGGAAACAAATGTCTTGATTCCAAGAAAAATTTATTCATGAACAGCATGAATCAATCATGGATGTATCATCCATAAGAAAAGCCTTCAAGAAAATAAAAACATTCTTAGAGGCCATGATAACTAGACTGTTGAAGAAGTTATGTGTCAACCTAGGTTTCAATGAAAGGTTAGGCATGGGTAAGAAACATAGGGTTTAAGAATGCCACTAGTCAATCTCTACTCATATCGTATGGACCTACAATACTGTCCCATAGAAGAGTAGAGTAGCCTTTCTTCCCACATTTGGGCAGTCAATATTAGTTGATGCCACCGCGCATTGTCTTCTATAGTCTATGGTGGCAAGTAGGCCTCGCATTTCTTTCTTCATCAATGAAATTTGAATCCCATGTCATATCTATGCATCTATAAGCAGTATCCACGGGGCCTTCTCAGTGTATCGCCCTAAAAAACGAATGCTGGCTCTGGGCTATAGCTCCTTGCGTTAAGCAATAGCCCAAAAACTTTGGCATAATTGGATTGGCTCTCTGAAGAGAATTGCGGGGATCCTTTCCTTTCACAGTAAAAATAAAGCTGTCAATTACCCAATTTTTTGGAACAGCAATCTAAACTAGCTAGAAAATTTATCACTATATATGTGAAGATGGTGCAAACCAATATGCTTGGAGTGGAAACTATGATGGCATTCAAAAAGTAAAGGACCCTTTAGTGTTGCACAATCATTTTTTCCCTTGAATGGATTCTCGAGCTAATTAAGATAATGATAACATGCACAGTAAAGTCAATAGAATGCTTTTCAACACACTAGCAATTACCCTTACGTCATTTTCATGCTCTAGACAAGGGCACCCTTTTGAACTTGATAACATCTAACTTCTACTTTTTAACTTCTTTCAGTTCAGTTTGTGATCACTACTATGAAATTTGGAGGAAAAGAAAACAATGAGCTTGAAATTTACTTGAGAGAATGATGAGAATAGGAAAGAAAATTTTATTTTCTGAAACAATTCTTTAGTCTTCTGTCCTTGGGATGAATTTAGATAACCCAGGATTTTGTGTTCATCACAAGAGGAGCTATGATCTTATCTTACCTTGTGCCATTCAAAACAATTTCCCGGGCCGCCAAGGAGTTTGAGAACATGAGTAAATGACAGTGGTCGAGGAAGCCCATGCTGTTTCGGGAGATAGAGATTGTTCTACTGTCAGTACCTTAAACAAATTAACATTAGTTTCCTTGTCACCAGGATGCAAAGTACAAGCACAGCAAGTAGGACCTGAATCACCACCACCACAAGAGAGTTTGATAACCAGCTAAAAAAATTGCCACAGCTTAATTCTATTCCATTTTGTCTAGATTAACCCAAGCTTGAAGGCTGCTTGAAGGCTAAAAGGTGCTAGTGAGTTACAAAATATAACCCCAGATGGGCAGTTGCCATTACAAAGAAACAATTGCTGATAAATTCCAAATTACAAGGGGAAGCAATGGCCTCTTATACCTGTTACCTCAGGACATCGTGTGGCACCAATGTCAAACACACTGCTGCTTTTCAGTGCACAAAACAAATGAAATAGAATAAGCAACATGCTCCCTCACTTCAACTAGTCACCAAATAAATCATCATCATCGTTGTCATCATAAGCGCTTGGGTTATTTTCAGGTTTTCCACTCAAAGAACCAATAGCATTCCCCTGGCCATCTCTTGTTGGAGAAGCTAGATTACCAGCAGAACTATCAGAAGAATATGCCCAGGAAGAGCCCACTTTTCCAGCAAATGATTCTCCATAAAGATCATCATACATCCCGCTTTTTGTAGTAGTTTTGACCTTATTCAAGACTTCTTGTAATCTACTAGTCACTCCTTTTTGGGAAGCATTATATTCCTTTGCTGAGAATTGTTCCTTACCTTTGGGTATTACTGTAACCTGTACAAGAGACTCGTATTTTCCAACAAGGCTTCCTTCTTTTACACCTATTGGACCAGGCTCTGTTTCTACATCTGCGCCATCTGAAAAACCAACAACTTGAACCAGCTCACCCCCAACTTGATCCCTGAAAGCAACCCTTGTCTTTTTTATTCTCTTACCAGCTCTCCCCAGCTGCTGGTCATCATGTCTTCTGCTTAATGAGCCACTTGATTCACTCGATTTAGTTGGTTGATCGGGCTTAGTTAGACCATAACGATTCAGAAAAGTATTATATGCTACAACAGCTTCTTCATCAGATGGATCAGGAGGGGGTGGTAGGTTAATTTCTGAGGGAGGTGGAGGACGAGGAAAAAGAGCTGCATCATTCTTTCTCAAGATATAAGTTCGTGTTGATGCAGCAAACCGCAAAGACTGCCCCGCTTCCAGTTCAACAGGGGTATCTTTAGTCAAACGTTCATTTGCCACAAAAGTACCATGTGCAGACCCCAAATCAATTACAAAAATGCTGCAGAGCACATGAATTTTGAAATTTGTGAACTTAAGAAAGCTATAATGAACATTAATGTATTGCCAATCCAGATCATCCAGTTATAAACCTTCTCCACAATTGACTTTAACTTCATAATCTTGATCCTTGGATGAGAAAAATATTAACTGTGAAACATATCAATAGCAAAAACCAATCTAGCTTCCATTTCACAGTTAAAATCAGCAATTACTATTTGTTTCTACTTTGTCAGTGTTATTATCTTGTCCGTGTCATACTTGCACCTAGGAACTACATGACAATAACAGTGCTGGTCAACCAACATTAAATGAAAAAACTGTCAAATTCAGCATATCAAAGCTTAATTAAGGATGCTTAATACAGGGAACATCGTGGCCTGTAACTTCTATTATGACACCTATAAATATTGCAACAAGGTTACAACGCAGAATTAGAAAGAACTAAAACTTGGAGGCCAAGTAAAACTGCATCAATAAAAACTAGAGCAAAGGTCTAACCTTCCATTCTTGTGAGGAATGACAGCAGCATGTTGGCGTGAAACCGACTGATGATCAAGCACAAAATCACAAGTGTGGATTTGCCTCCCAAAGATATGCCTCCGCCTATCCAAACTAATGCGATCAAGAACCTCTCCGTCCTTCAAAACCTCAAGATAATAAACTCCAGGACGAGGCTCAATCGCCCAGTCTGGTGGCTGCCAAGTTGACTGCCCTCCTCCAACCTGAGTCACCGGCTGAGTATGCCCTAGCAATGGTCCGGCCTCCGGCGCAGCAGGTTTTTGAGCAACATAAGGTTGGTCTTGGAACTGGGATTGTGTCTTAGATTGTGAATACTGAACTGAGGGTTGCGAAACAGTTTTAACAGCAGGTTGGGTAGTGGTCTTGGGAGCAGAATTGACAGAGACTGAGAAGGGTTCAGTAGATTGAGCTTTTTTAAAACGCTCAAGACCTGCTCTACCATACATTCTAGGTTCCCCTTCGTTAGCAAACACAGTTCCTCAATATGATTCCTGGACTAAACAGCACCATAATGTGGCATTATCATCGACAAACAAACCGACCAAGATATCCAAATTTGCATATTTTTCAAGTGAAGACAATCAACAAGCTCAAGCAGCACCACACCCTCGCATTCAAAACCCTAAATCCAAATTCTATATAGGAGAGTGTAGCAAATTCTTATTTGCTACAAACAAAAGTAACTAAAACAGTGACATTGAAACTAAAAATATACACTTGTCTATCAAAACACCCAGATTTCATTTACAAAGTTACCATAAACATCAAAATCTGACTCAAAAACCAAAACTAAAAGATTTTGGATTCAAAAGAAGCAAACTTTACATGAACCTTTTGCAAGAAACAGCAGTAAGCAGTATTTAATTGGGAAAAAATAGAGAAAGAAAAGGATACAAATTGATCCCATGATCAGATACTAACTGAAAGAGCAAAAAAGAATTCGTCTTTTTTAAGCTTTTAATCTAAACAAGTAAGGAGTTGGACTTTGGGGAGTTTACCTGAAGCTGTTTTTAGTGGGATGTGACGGTGTTGGCTTTGGAGGGAGAAAGAGAGGGAGAGGAGAGCGACGCAGCAGCAGCGGCCAGCCCAGGCAGAAAAGCAAAGCTGCTTCCTTCAAGGTTCAAGCCCTGCTTTTCCCTGTCTCTTTGTTTTTATTTTTTATTTTTTTAATGTTTTTTTTTTTACATAAAATCTTGATTATATTTATTATTTTACAGAGATCTACCATGTTTTATTTTAATACCAAATAAATCCTTGCTGAGTCGTTCCTTTCTCTAAGAAAAGGGTTAATAGCTCAAATTTTAATTATATAATAAAATACTTTTTAATCTTTGAATATAATGAAATTCTTAATATATATTTGATGAGATCTTAGGTGAATCCACTGAAATTAATTATATAATTTGCACATAATTTAAAAAGTTAAATACATATTCAAACATAAATTTATTATCATAGGTGCTGAATAGCTTTGGGATGAAAATGATAAAATTAATTGTTTATTGATGAAATTGATAATTGATTAAAAATAATTTCAAGCTTAAATTTTAATATATTTTTTTGTGGGAATATTTATTTTATATTAAATCAACACAAGAAATTATTAGATTAATTTAGATCACTATTAAAAGTTACAAACTAAGTTAATAAAATTTCATTTATCCATGTCATTTTATAATTAATACATTATTTATTATCTTATTTTATAAATATAATTGTGCTATAAATATATATAAAAAATTACATTTCTCATCCGACTGCATACCTGCATGGAATCACTAATTTAGCGATTACTACCTTTTCCATGTGTTTTTTTTTTTAACTTATAATTTATAGCTTTTTAAAAATCACCTTCATAGCTAAAAGCCAAAGACAGACATTACAGTATTATTTCGAATGTGGTTGAAACATATTTTTAAAAAATTTAATTAATTTTTTATATTTTTAGATTATGTTGATATAAAAAATAATTTTAAAAAAATAAAAAAATATACTATTTTAATACATTTTTAAATAAAAAAACACTTTAATATATTAATGGTTTGCACTGAGGACTTTCATTACTCACAAGCATCGGAACAAAGCTGAAGAAGACGAGCAGAAGATTAGCTTTGACCATTGCCAAGGAGCAACAATCACAGCTATAGATTGCAGCTTTTAACATTTTATTTTGAATAATGAAAGACAGACAGCATTGCTCACAAATTCCTGACTGCACACAACATTTGAAGCTCAAAATCATTCTTGTTGCTTGTATGCTACTTTATATCTTATTTCATCAACAAAGCTTGTTTCATACACATATTGCACAATCTGTCAAGTCAATTAAAGTCCTGGATTCACTACATTTACAGGTAGTGTCTATAATACTGCTGCTGACAAGCTGGCTAGCGAGGAATTAGAGATCATTTTAGAAAGTCTACAAGAGTGGAGAGATGAACCAATCTCCATTGCGTGAACTTTGTTCATACAACTAGGGTTCAAACAATAGCACGGAAGATCGAACAAAATGCTGCAGCAGCACCGATGTGAAGAAAAAGGAACACATGGCTGGACACACAATCTCTAGACCGATGGCATTGCCCTGATGAATGGACAGAGTGCGTTGGTTTGCTGCTGAAGGTATATATGCAAACAATCAGCCATCTCCAACTAAGCCCGTCGTATAAAATACACAGAAGTAGCCTGAAAACCATTCATTATCTATTCACAAACTCCTTCTCGACTAGACTAAATATCACCTTCAGGCGATCTTGCAGATTTGAGAGAATGTTCTTTGAAATCCTTTTTTGATGCCGGGTGCTTTTCAGCCATGCAACTCCAATGGATACACGCACATGACAGCCTTTCAGTCTTGAGGGAAAATCCTCAACTTGATATCTCAGGTGAAGCTTCAAAAAAATGAAAGAAAACAGTCAATTAAAACACACCACAAATAGAAAATAAAAGCCAAAAGTGATGAGCAGAATTAATAGCATCAGAAACAAAGATATCTACAGAAAGATAGTCACAGTGTAAGCAATCAAGGTTCTGGCCATACATTAAAATAGTCACCCAGTGGAACTCCATGAAGAGTCATAACCTCTTCGACAAGCCAACCTTTCCTATCAGAGAGGGGGTATTTCTGCTGTGTACTTGTGACCTCTCCTCCAAAACGAGATATACGCTTATCAAATCTGTAGTATATTTGCCTCTCATGTACATCAGTCTTCACCGATTCCCATTGGGTGTAAGAATAGCTAAGACAACCAGCTTTCTCCATTACTTTACGATCCAATTCACCCCCACCAAACATCTCCATTACGAAATTGGTCTAAAACACAATATCCACCATCAGACAGACAAATTTGCACAATGTGCAGGCTAAGATAAACAAATTCAAAATGTACAGGAATGATCATGGCATGTACAAATATATGCATGAAAGCTCGTACAATGAGGAGAGAGTGAGCTTACAGGGACAGAAAATGAAGCAGCATAAACCTCAGACATGCTGACATCCTCAAGACCCAAGAAAGACCCACTCTCCTCCGTTTGAAGGATTTTGGTTTCTGAATCTTCTTCAACTATTTGCACCTTCTGTTCAAGACTCAATGATCTGGCCTTCCACAAAGCCATGATTGTCCTGCTCAGTGCAAAAAAAAAAAGCACAAATTAAATTATATATGTCAAAGATGACCAGCTCTTATCCATTATTGTCACATTTATGATGATAAAATAGTTTTCTGTATCAGAAAGACCAAAGGTCTTATATATCATTTGTTACTAACCTATGTGCTACATTAAAAGATACAAAAGATTGGAAATGGAACTTCAGCCTCCCTTCATCATCAATATTCTTTGCTCCATGCCTGGCGTCCATACCCCTGCCTTGTCGGAGAGTTATAACAATAACTGGACTACCCATTGATGATAGAGTAGGAGTATAAATTTGAATGTCCTCTATGTCCTCCCAAAGAAAGAAAAATTTAGTCTTTTGCCGAAATAAATTTGCATAGAATCCAATTATTCTTGCTGACAGAAACAGCCGACCCTGAAAGATACAATCAGAAGTCATACTTAAAAACTTAAGAAGGCGACAACATTTAAACTTGTAGATAACAAATTTGAGATGACATAGTTACATGAACAGCACCTGTAATGGCATCTTTCGTTTCAAGTGACAGGTGAAGTCATTGATTAGGAATTCCTCTGGTGGAAGCCCAAAAACCTTTTGGAAGGCTGAATTTGTTTGAGGAGAACGCACATTTATCTAAAAAAAATCCCATTAACAATTTAAGTGGGTAAGAAAGCATAAGCAGAATACATACAAAATATACAGTACATTAACAAAGTAAAACACTAGTGCAGAATTGCCAGCCATTTACCTTCTTCCCCACCTCTTTCTCCATCTTACTTAAGTACTCTTTAACAACATTGCTACCTCTTGTATTGTTCAAGAAAATTCGTATGTGCAGCTTAGATTGACATGCTTGTGCTAACTTTCCTTGAAGAGGAACCCACACATCAGCTAAATCTGATAAATTAGATTTTACAAAATTAATCTCTGTATGTCCCAAGGACATGGCTTCATCAAAAGGTCCATCAAAATCATAAACATCCACATCCAGCACAGAAGGAGGGTCATCCATGGCATCAAATTCGAATATTTCTGCAACATCCAAGGCATTTCATTACAATGATCAATTAAAAGATGGTTTGAATCATAATTATCATAGAATCTAAAAGCATTTCAATATGAGGATCGCATTATCCATACAATTTCTAAACAGTTCAAGGAAAAAAATGCATATCTATAAATGAAAAATTGATAGACAAACTGACCATTCCACAGAGGATCAGATTTCTGAAACTTGATTGAGCTTGTTTTAGTTTTCCCATTGCAGGTGAATACCACGTATGGGTCACAGAAGCCGCTTGAATCAACAGTAGGCAAATGACTTCCCTCGATCAAGGCAACTGTAAGTAGCCAGCCATCTCCTTGTGCTTTGACTCCATGATCAGTGCCTATAATTGGATACAGAAGAAAAAGTCAAGCATCAGCAACACTAACAATATAAAGTTCAATTAACTAATTGGTGCTCAAAACAAATAATAGTTAAACAATATACAGATACCTCAGGCATTCAGCCAAAGACAGAAAATAGAATTGCATAGTTATTAGTAGTTTATTAAGAAATGCAGAAACGAGTTTGAATATTACCCTTTTGAGCTCTAGCCTGCATGAAGCGTGAAAGTAACCCTAACACCCTTTCACACTGAAGAGCCAGGACACTACATACAAGGACTTCACCAATTGAATCTGGCAAGTCAAGCCCGAGAAACTCGAGCCCTTGAATTGCACTTGGTGCAGCTAGCCAGATGTGCACAAACACATACAGTCCCATAAAAAACGCAGAAACTACAGTAAAGTTAGCAAAATACTGTACAGCCAGCTTCCTGTCTGATTGGGGTTCTGCCTTCAATGAAGCCAGAACCTGTTCCTTACTAGATCCCATGTCCTTCAAATCAACTGGCTTAACAGTTTGAGATAAAAACGTTGAAAATTGCTCAAAACTGTCCTTTAGACCTGCACGGGCTCCATTTTCTATCATGCTTTTAAACATGGTACTCTGTAAAAAATTCATGCGCCAGGATATAACCAAATGTGAAGTTTCCTCTCCTGATGGCAACTCAGGACCAGGTGTAATGCAGTAAAGCAATTCGACTTTAAAGGTGCTCCCATACATAACATCTGGAGTGCTCACACAATTCAAAATAGCAAATGTCTTCCCATCTACTTTCACATAAATCTGGTCCTCACTAGCTTTCACAGCACCAACTAACTTGGATGGTGCCCTAACATAAGTAATTACTCTTTTCAAGCTCCCACTACCATTCTCAAATTTCCAAGGACCAAATTGCTGTTCTGAATTTCCCAGGAAGTCTGACAATGATCTGGCAAAACTCGAATCAGGTGAAAACAAAAGAGAGTTTAAATCTGGGGTTGCAATCAAATACGATTGATCTACAAGGACTCCTCCTGGTAGGTTCTTTGGAACTTCACTTCCTATATCTCTAGATTTCATCTCTTTCATAAGTTCTTCAAAGTTGCCAGAAGAGGACTGATCCTCAGCCTTCTCATCACAAACCTCAGATCCATCGGTTTCTGATTGCTCTGAAATTTCAGTGCTTCTACTTGTAGTGGCTGAAATCGCATCTGAATTTTTGTTAAATATTTGAGCAATTCTCCCAGCTAAATTTTTCTGTGCAAAAAACTTGTCTTCTTTAGAGAAAGCAGTTTCTTCTGATCTAGCTGAAGAGGAGTTGGTCATCCCATTAAATGACCTAGACGGAGATTGCATTATGTCCACATTCTTCCTCGAACCATTGCAGTTCAAGTCAGGAAAAGATTGAGAAACACATATACTTAAAAGAATTTCACCTGTTGGAGAAACAAAAGATGAAGCATGGAAATTCCAATCAGTAATGTCATACATCAACTGTGCCTGGACAACAATTTAGAGAAAGCAATGCACAATGTAAACTCTAAAGTGTATCACAAAGCCAGATCTTATACTAGGTTATAAAAAAAAAATCAGAATAAAGCACGCACACAACTCAATCAAAACTCTAACATCAAACAGGATTCAGTCTTAGCAAAGGACAGCAGATTAAGATGGAAACCACCAACATCCAACCTAAGCATTAATACTAAAAGAGGACTAAATAGCTTTCACAAATCATACACTTTAAAAAAGGCAACCACATAATTGCTGGAAAAAAAAGAAGAAGCAAGACTTTAGTTTTACTAGAAAATCAAAACATACCACATTCCTTGATCTTGGACTTCTTGTTTTTGGGTTGCAGAGAGTACCAAGCAGTGCCAAGAGACTTATCTTCCGCATCAAAAACTCGCGATACAGGAACCTTAATCAGCCCAACAAAATCGTCATTAAAGAACTTGTCTTCATCTAATACACCCACTACAAGATCCTCATTCAAGTCCTCCACTTTAAAACTGAACTCCTCTTCCCAACTTGGGTTCAAGTTCTTCTTCACCACTTTGGTCTTACACTTCTGCTTCCCTAACCGCAACTTGGCATATGGATCACTTAGCCCATTTGGATCCGTTGGTGGCAAATTCCTTGCCTCTATCACACGAACAAAAAGCCTGAATCCTCCCATAGTATATAACCAAAAGGCTTAAGCTTTACTCAAAACTGGATCAAACCCACTAATATTTTGCACCAAAAATACAATATCACCACCACGAACAAGTCTTTCTTGGAGCTTCTTATCTGAAAGAACCAACAAACAAGTTCCACAGCAAACTTCAGACGACAACAACAGACAAAACCCAAAATCTTTATAACGTGAAATCCTTAAAAAGCTGTTACATGAAGCGAAATTGATAAACTTCAAAAAGGTTCTTCTTGGATCGTTTTCCAAAGTAACATGACAAACTGTATCAAGACTGAAAGTTTTCTTAAAGAAAAAGAAATTCAAGAAATCTTGTGATAACTATGATGTGATAGGGAAACAAAGAGAAATCAATGTGATTGGCAGGATAATTAAAATGAACAAAAATAAAACCAGAAATCAAGGAGATTAAAAGGGTAATTAAAATGAACAAAAATAAAAACAGAAACAAACAATGGCAAAAAAAAAAAAACGGAGAGACAAATGAATCGAAATAAGCAAAAGATTATTTATTTTGGCAAGAAAGATAAACCCCAAAAGGAAAATTAAAGAAAGAAGAAGATCGTTAAAGGGAAATGTTTTTTTAAAAAAAAAACAAAAAGAAGAAGAAGAAAGACGATGACTTTCTTTGTCTGCCTTTAAAGACTTAGCTACGTACTATTATATTATTGTCAGATTGCGCGTATGATATTTGACTTTTAACTTCAAGGACTGGCCTTTATCATAAGGTGGATCACATTGACTCACCATTTCTTTTATCATATAGTTTATAATATTATATATATATAATAAAGTTGGATCATAAAAATAATTATCTGACTAATTTTATTTAATTATTTTTTGAAACAATCAAGGATTTTGTTAAAGATCGAGGGGTTGTCTTTCTTTAATTAATCAATAGACATTGCTAGTAATAATGTTTAGATCTTCCTTTCTTTTCTTTTTTTAGTTTTAACAGTTAGAGTATTAATTGTAATGTTTTTCTCATATTTGGTTTTAACAAATTATTTACACTTAAATTAATATGTTTATGAATTTTTTTCATATTTAAACCTGAGATGACAATGAGAATGTAGAATTGCACCTAATATATATATATATATATATATTGAGTTAAATTTTATTCTTAAAACGATTTTTATGATGCATTTAGTTTATTTAAAAAAAATTGATATTATAGGCTCCTGTTTTTTTCCAAATCACGAAGAAAAAATTATGTGGTTTGTCAAATAATTTTTATAAATTTTAATTTTGTAGAAGTTAAGATAATCTGATTTTTATTTAAAAAATGTTTGAAATTATGGTGCAATATATGTTTTTAAAGTGTTTTTTATTTGAAATACATTAAAATAATAATTTTTTTATTTTTGATATTATCACATTAACATAATAAAAAAATATTAATTTGAAATTTTGATAAAGTGTGTTCCAACCACACTCTCACACAGTGTTTTAATGTTTGTATAATATTGTAATATAAAGTTTATTTTAAAATATTTTTTTCTTGAAAATATATTAAAATAATTTTTTAATAATTTTTTTAATTTTTAAAATTAACACATTAAAATCATTAAAAAAAACACTAGTATATTTATTAAAAGTACCTAGGAACAAAAGGCTACTAATAGTACCTTAGTCTTGGCATCTTAATCATAAAGCAAGGATTCTTTATAATTGAGGTCACTTTTTATTGAATAATATTCAAGATTTATTATGCAATTGATGGGCGAATTTTAAGAGAATAAAG
>Ga0325410_1000282_pt1 | contig 51020 bp, 35 predicted proteins | sample PopdelMetagenome_16_FD_206182 | JGI IMG/M metagenome (GOLD analysis project Ga0325410, IMG submission 206182) | Populus deltoides microbial communities from Bellville, Georgia, United States - Xylem-PdIQD-R3 | ecosystem: Host-associated > Plants > Phyllosphere > Stem > Wood/Secondary xylem...
ACGCAATTATGTATTTCTTGTCTTAACGGTGGCTTTCGATAATTAATGGTCATAATGATTTGAGACAAATTAATTTTTAACCGTTTTAGAAGCACTGAGGAATGTTTCAAATATTCTTTAAAGTAAAGGATTCATGGGTGTTTCGGTAAAATAATTAAAGTAAAATTTTTAGTTATAATGAAAGTGAATTAGAGACATTTGCATCTAAAAAGCATATGTGTATTTTGGACAGTACATGCGATATTTTTCAGCAGACAAATACCGCTTTCTACGACTATATTAAAGTATCACGACATCATCTTTCTGGTGGTCAGACACGTGTGCATGGCGGCGTAATGGTTTGGCTCCAACAATTTTTTTTTCTTTTCTTCTCTCTTTTATCTCTCCTAGCCTCGGGTTTCATGTCAGCTCTTCCAAAAATTAAATGTGTCATGTTGAGTTTGTATTTGTATCAATTTTATCCTCATTCTTTTAATTATTATTTGCTTTGCTTTCAATGCTTCTTAAAGTTATTTTTTATTCAATTTCATCCCTTAACATTTTATTTCATTTGATTTTTGTATCCAATTTGGTACTCATTATTTGCATTGCTGTTATTTTTATTTATTTTTCAATTTTATTCATCTGCATTTTACTTCATTTAATTTTCGTATCCAACTTGGTACTCATTCTTTTTATTGCTATTTTCTTGATTTATTTTAACTTTCAATTTAGTCCCTTATTATTTTATTTTATTTTATTTTTATTTTAAATTGTGTCTTCAATCTTTTGATTGCTATTTGTTTTGTTTTTTAATCTTGAGTGATTAAGAATATTGCTTTGTGATTTTTTCATACTTACCTTTTATGGGATAATACCGGTTTTATTATTTGGGTCACGTGTTTAGAATATTGGTCCTATTTAACTTCAATCTTTTTTTAGGTTCTTTTATAAAAATTGAATTTTTTTTCAATCTTATCATATGATATTAGGTTATTAGGCCATGATCTTCATATTTTTTTTTTGTGGGGTTATCCTGATCTCATAACTTGAAGTCACGAGTTAGTCAAGTTAACTCAGATTAACTTGATTTTTTAAAATGTTTTTTTAATTGATTATTTTTTTAATATTTGTTTTTCATCATTTAGTTTGCTTGAGAGTTAACTTCCTTTGTTTTATTCAATTTTTTCTACACAGAATTATCCTAGTCTCATAACAGAGGCATGAATTTGACATGCTGGCTCGAGTTAGGTTGTTTTTAACACTATTTTTTTATTCAGTCTGTCATTCAATGTTTGATTTGTTAGTAATTGAACTTCAAATTTTTATTTTATTTATCCCTATATGAGGTTAACTTGTACTCATTTAATTTTTATTTTTTCATGAAATAAGATCATTGAAACCTTTAAAAAATATTTAGATGATATATTTTTATAATATTATCAAGTGTACAAAGTGATGCGGCAGAAAATGGCATTTAGTTGCTGTTTTTCTTTTTGGTATTGACAGTGTTTTTATAAATTTTATAATTTTTTTATTTTAAATTTTTTTGATGTGTTAATATAAAAAATATTTTTTAAAAAAAATAAAAATATTATCTTTATATATATATATATATATATATATATATATATTAAAAAACAATTATTACTGTAATAAGAAGAAACATATATTCTTGTGTATCATCATATCACAACTGTGATAGATAACTTTTTTTAATATTTCAAATGGATTAGCTGTTCCCTTAGCGTATTAGCAGCTTTAGGATCTTTTGTTAATTTCTCTTCATTTTTTTTTTTATATAAACACTTCTGTCTCGTTAATTATCAAAACAAGACAAAAGAATGACGGGCAATAATTCTCAGTGTGAAGAAGAAGAAGTCGTCTTGAAGGAGAGAGGAAGGGACCGGGGATGGGCCAATCCTCTTCTTCATGCTCCTGCAATAATTGCTATATTGAAGGGGGCGACGACTTGACCTTAAGTCTTCGATGCTGCCGAGTGCTTGGACAGTGTGTTCCGGAAGCTGAGTTTTTTTTTTTTAATCCGGATATTCTCGCACCCTTTAAAGTTTAAAGGGCTAGATTAGTACTGTTTGAGATTTATGACTGTTTTTTCCAATAAGTATGCTTCATGAGAATTAAATTTATATTTTTATCCTTACGGGGATATAATGGTACCTTAACCGTTAGACCAACACTTCATTGAACAGTGTGTTTAGAAAGTTGTGTTTCCTGAAAATTCTGTATTTCTTGTCTTAACGGTGGCTTTCGAAATTGTTCATAATGATTCCAGATTTAATTTTTATTTTTTTTATTGTTATTTATTTTGTTTTTTAATCTTGAATGATTAGGAATATTGCTTCATGATTTTTTCGTGTTTGCCCTCTATAGGATAATCTCGATCTCATTACCTGGATCACGAGTTTAGAATATTAGTCTGATTTAACTTCGGTCTTTTTTAGGTTTTTTAAAAAAAATTTATTTTTTTTCAATCTTATCCTTCAACATTAGGTTATTTGGCCTTGAACTTCTTGATTTTTTTTCTTTTCTGTAGGGTTATTCTGATCTCATATCTCGAGTTATGGGTTAGTCAAGTTAACCCGGATTAGTCAAGTTAACCCGGATTGACTTGGGTTTTTTTTTCAATTTTTTTTTAGTTTTGCTTTTTATCATTTAGTTTGCTTGAGAGTTGATCTTTTTTGTTCTTTTCAATTTTTTCTGTATAGAGTTATCCCGATCACATTATTGAGATGTTAATTTGACATGTTGATTCAAGTTAAGTTTTTTTTATTTTTTTTTAACACTTTTTTTTCCAGTTTATCTTAAACGTTAGATTTATTGATAATTGAATTTTAGAGTTCTATTTTTCTCCGTGCGAGGTTATCCCTTTGTATGCAGCCCTTTTAACAGTTAATCTGCATTACATGGGACATGGAAAGTGAGAGAATAGGAAAAAGATGTGAATTTGTTGACTACACATTATATTATAATGGTTATTATGATTTTATTGGGAAGAAATAACGAGTTATATTATTCATTATATTACTCTGCCCCAATAATAGGAATTTTTTAAAAAAATGATACAGTTAGAGAAATAATATAGTTTAATTGTTTTTTTAGAAAACAACATAGACCAATGCCCTTCCTTGATCTTTCAACTCATAGATCCAGACCTCATAGGTTCAACTTCTTGCTTTTCCTTTCTTCGGCATTCATTCGTCTCAATGTCCTCCCACCATAGAGAAGAGATCTAAAGTCTGGGTCCCGCTGATCACCCTTTCCTTTGAACCTGAACTGGTCGAGAGAGAATCTGCTATTTTAAATCTCGATTTTAATATATATATATATATATATATGTGTGATTTTGCAAAAATCACAATCTATCCAAATAAATCGGCAGATGTCTTTTCCTTTTTCCTTTATATATATTTATTTATTGTGAAGAAAAAAAAAAAAAAGAAGTCTTCTTGAAGGAGAGAGGAAGGGAACGGGGATGGGCCAATGCTCTTCTTCATGCTCCTGCAATAATTGTTATATTGAAGGGGACGATGACTTGAACTAAGTTTGTTTGGAAATATAATTGTGGTTTATTTTTGAAGTGTTTTTATTTTAAAATATATTAAAATAATATTTTTTTTATTTTTTTAAAGATTAATACATTAAAACAATTTAAAATATTAAAAAAAAATTTAAATCTTTTTAAAAACATGGTTTCATTGTGTTTTCAAACGGTATCGGCAGATGCAGATGCAGATGCCTTTTCCTTTTCTTTTTTTTTTAGCGGCAGATGCCTTTTTCTTTTTAGATGCCTTTTCCCTTTTCTTTTATATATATATATATATATATATATATAAAGGAAAAAGGAAACATGTAATTTTAAGGAAGACTTAAGGTCAAGTCGTCGTCCCCATCAATATGACTATTATTGCCCGAACATCAAGAAGAGGATATTATAAAAAGAAAAACAAATTGATACAGTTATATTGAAGGAGAGAGGAAGGGACGGGGGATGGGGCCAATCCTCTTCTTGATGCTCGGGCAATAATAACCATGTTGATGGGGACGACGACGACTTGACCTTTAGTCTTCCCGGCGAGTGCTTGGGCAGCGCGTTCGGGAATCTGAGCTGCCTTGACATTACGTGTTTTTATTTTTTAATATTTTAATAACACAGTGAAATTACTATATTATTTTAAAAAATAAAAAAATTTAAAAATTCCAAATTCAAGTATTTTATCAGGATATTATAAAAAATATTATTTTGATATATTTTTAATTAAAAAATAATTATAATACTTTTATCTTCACATTATATTATAATAGTTATGATGATTTGATTCAGAAGAATTTATTAGAGAACCTGTTTAATATTATGATAATGATTGTTTTTTAAAATATTTTTTTTCGAAATATATTATATTAAAATAATATATTTTTTTTTTAAATTTTATTTTTGATATCAACACATTAAAATAATAAAAAAATAAAAAAACTCAAATCCAAATATTTTCTTAGTACATTACAGAGGGTTCACATTATTGACTTCCTAGAAATTTTCATCAACCACAAAAGGCTTCATGTCTTGTTATTATTATTATTATTATTATTTGGTAATTTGGTAGGGAAGGGCATCAAGTCTTCCATCCAAGTGTTTGCGCGTAAAAGAAAAAAAAAAGTGTTTGCGCGTAAACTTTGTTGACTTTCACATTATATTATAATTTGGTAGGGAAGGGCATGATTATTATGATTTTATTAGGAAGAACATTTTTCTCTGCCCCAATAATAGGAATTTTGTTTTAAAAAATGATACAGTTAAAGAAATAATACGGTTTAAATTGTTTTTAGAATAACAACATATAGTTTTAAAAAACCTGCTATTTTAAATCACCATTTTAATATATCCGTGATTTTGCAGAATCACAATCTATTCAAATAATTTGGCAGATGCCTTTATATATATATATATATATTGAAGAAGAAGAAGTCGTCTTGGGAAGTGTGTTTGGGAAGCTGAGTTGCCATGACATTGAGTATTTCCTGGAAAGTACGTATTTCTTGTCTTAACGGTGGCTTTCGATAATGGTCATAGCACTGCTGCAAGGCCGGAAAATGAACACAGTTTACAACAACTGGTGATTTTGGGCCTGCTTTGGCAACTTGATAGAATGTTTTTGACCCTCATTATTTTCATGATGTGAGCTTGCATCTCATTTTACGCCTACATCCGACCTTCAGCGGAAAAACGAAAGAGGAAAGAAATACTCTTTCTTAAAACCTTAGTTCTGACTAGAACTATGAATATATTTTGAGACTTCAACTGATGAAAGAATAAATTATAAACAATCAGTGCTATCAATGATAATATTAAACTACATATACATAAGAAAATAAAAGTACAAATGCATTACCCCCATAAAGTTTAAGTCTTGAATAACAAAGACATCTACACATACCATGCAATGATGATATAAGAACCTGAAAATAAACCCAGTAAGCCTTCAAAGTCCAGGTCTTTAAAATTAGAAACAAATGTCTTCATGTGAACCGAGCATATGAAAATAATAAGAGAAGGGTAAGAAGAAAAAGAGGAAACCTGCTAAGTGGTCGTAGAAACCAACAACTTGAAGGTGTTTGCCATCTCTTGGGGTATGGGTATCAGCAGCAAAAATTCTGTAAAATGCCCTGTTTTTGCATCCCAGTCTAGCTAAACGAATCTTCACCGCCATTTTCTCTTTATTTCGAATGTATGCTTCTGTATAGTCTAGAGACATGATTCCACAAAGATATGTATATGGTTAACTAGAACTACTCATGCTGTTTACATGAGGTCTTCATTAATCATCAATCCATGATTGAGAAATATCTATTGCTTACCATGCAAATGTCCAGTGCATGCTTTACTTATACTATATTTACGCTGTGGACAGAATTTTGCTGCAGCATCATATGCATTGCTATCAGTACATTTTCTTCCTCATGGGCAGGCTCTCTATTACTTTTCAAGAACAAACTCCCTAAAATGTTGAAGAGTTTGAAATACTTCAGCGGTATTATATGGAACCAATGATATAAATTCAGGTTTTCTTTATTTTTTTTTCCTTTTCTTTGTTGCTGCTTTCCTCACATTCTTCTTGCCAAACTGTTGCCATCGTTGGCTTCAGTCAGGTATACTCTTATTTGTTATAGTGGTTTGGTAAATGTTTCTTTCACACACAGAGATGTTGATTTCTAAGCTGATAATAGTAAAAAAAAAAAAAACTTCACACTTTTCTGATATTGTAGTGGTACTCAGATCCTTTGATGTATTCCATAAAAATAGCATGCATTCGACTATTAAGCTAGATCCCCTTTGATGGAAAGTTTTATGTCATTGTTAAATTTAGTTTAGTGAACCTTGAATTTCTCTAATTATTGGTTTCTTACACTCCACCTGACTATTTATCGGCCGGTTGCTTCTTACAATGGCCCCATAAGTCTTTTGTCCTTCATGTATTTATGGTGTAATTTGGTAAATTATAATGGAAACTTAGATTCTGCACGAACAATGCCAAATGCCATTTCTAGTATGTTATGAGAAGTAGTTACGAGACACTCATCAATGAGCGTGCTTATATCAAAACTCACAGGCTGACAATAAAAGCCATCTAATACTCTTGTAGCTTGGTTTTGCTCAAATCTTTTGAAGAAATGTGCTATATTAAGAAATATGGATTGTTGTTCTTGATCCAACCCATTGTAACTAATTCTTTAAGTATTTTTGATTCGAGGGTTCTGAGCTAGTTTATTCAATGCACTGCGCCATTCTTCGATGCTTTTACTATAGAGAGAGGAACCCAAAACTTTAAGAGCCAACGGATTGCCTTGTACATGCCTTACAATCTGTGCTATCAAGTGTCTGTGATCAATTGTGGGGATGCAATTCTTCAAGGCTTTTGAGCTAAAGAGTTGAAGAGCTTCTTCATCGTTCAACCCCTCAACCTCATATGTCTCATCAACTATATTATTAAGCACTTGCTTGTCCCTACTTGTTATGAGAACTTTACTGCCCGAACCAAATGAACTGTGTCGTCCATCAAGCAAATCTTTCCATTCTTCCAAAGGCATTAAATCATCCACATCATCCAGAAGAATAAAAACCTTTTTACGACGAAGTCTATCCCTCACAAAAGAATCTCGAAAACTCAAGGAGCCCATGGTCAGAATTTCTTGGCCAAGCAGCTGTGAAAGAAAGCTTTTCTTTGCAAATCATCCATGGAACCAGTTTTTAATTCTTGCCTAAAGTTTGCAAAAAAGATTCCTTCAAATTGAGAACGAACCTTATTGCACACAACTTGAGCAATTGTTGTCTTACCGATACCATCCATTCCCCATATCCCTACATTGAGAACATCTGTAGACTCCATATTTAACAAAGACTCAACTTTGTTAATATGAAAATCAATTCCAAATAAACCCGTAGTGTGACTTGAAGACATGGCTTGCAATTTGTTCGAAACATCTCCAACGATTTTCTCAATAAATTCAGACTCCAACCTGACAAACAAGAAGAACACACATAATCGTTAGTCAAAATGGACCGGACAAGAAGAAACATATAAGCATACTCACTCCTTAGTAGCTACATCTATACATAGGAGGCACGTACGAGTAATTGAGCATCATTATTGGCAATGGATAGTGCTAATGTAACACATGAATCATAAACCTGGACAAGATTCTCTTAGTACTGGGCCTCTCGAGAGAATGCATTTGAGTTCAGAAATCTACAGTTAATCAATCCTTGAAACTGGAAACTACTTGTAAGTGTATATCTAAGAAAATCAATGAAATGCAAATGCATAAGATGTTTTCTCATATCATCATATCATATAATCATTTCAATTAAAAAAGTTTAAGTTGTTTGCAGAAAATCTCAAAACATATGATTTATATTATTTTTAAACACATCATGATATTTTTCACCTCAAATAAATAGACTATTAATAACCCAATTTCAAGTGAAACAATAGTAGAAAACATTAATTGTCCTAATAAAATTTAACATAAGGATTCCTAAGTATCTTCTTTCTGTCTCCTAAAACTTAAGATATGTACAAGTGTTTCGCTACAACGTTTTCAAAATCAAATAAAATAAATACGGATTCATAGAGCTCATCATTGTCAATAATTTTAAATCAAATTTCAAATACTCAACAAAAGAACGAATATTTTCTCATGGGATATATTTCAAGCGCTTACTCAGAATTCCCTAAGATCCATCCAGATAGATTGGCTGTATCCTTCAAAGCGTCTCTGAAGCTCTGCTCTTTGTCCATCGTCAGAGCTTTCTTCTTTATAAGTCTAGCAAATGCATCCCCAAAGCTTCCTGTTTGATTTCTTACATGGGATGGATCCACCTGGTAGAATACCGGAATAACTATCTGTTCATTATTTTTTCTACGCTCAAAAATCTTTGCAAGCTCCTCCAAGCACCATTTGGAAGATGCATAGTTTTCAGAAAAAACAATCACAGAAAGCTTGGCCTCTTCAATTGTTCTCAGAAGTGATGCCGAGATCTCATCTCCTCTCACAAGCTGATAATCTATGAAAGTCAGGATTTGTTTCCGGTTCAAAGCGGCATAGAGGTGGCTGGTAAAATCATAACGAGTGTCTTCTCCTCTGAAACTAAGGAAGACATCATATTTCATTCCTTGTGGCTGGGCGGTGGTTAAGGTGGAAGGAGTAGATGGCGATGGAGATATATGACGGTTTCGTATGATGAATCTCCAGATATAAACAAACAAAAAGATAGAGAGAAACAAGAAAAACACCGCCGTTGTTTTGTGGAGAAACAGTCGAAGAAACAAGAGTAAGACTCTGGTGGCAGGGTAAAAGATGTTGACTTCCTGGAAATTTCCGGTCTTGTTCATTGTTTAGATGTGATATGGTAGGAAAGGGCATCAAGTCTTCGACCCCAATAAAGACACGCAACAATCAAGTGTTTGTTAATTTTTTTATATATGAACCAAAAAATAAAACATCAAATCCACCACACCCTAATTTTCAACTGGAAATGAAAACTAAAAACGCGTTCATCTTTCATCTCCAAACAGGTTGAGTCAAAGCATGCGAAAAATTTGTCCGAAATTGTTTAAACGATCCCAATTGTATAACAACGTGAAAAACATTAAATCAATTAGGAGGAGCAAGAACAAAAGTGAAGGTTGAGATAGTATAGGTGTTACCTGAGACTTTTAAAAGCAAAAAAAATATTTTGAAATAATTTTTGAAATTTTATTATTTATAACCTATATATTTTATTCATATAAATTGTTTTTAAACTTTTTTAAATAGAATGTTAAAATTTTAATTAATTTCTTTTTAATTTTTTTAATTAACTTGGATTAATCAATATAACTTAGATGATTTTTAAGTCAAATATACTCCTGAATTGGATCTTATAACTATGGGCTCCTGCCCTATGAAGAAATGAGCTATGTCAAGAAATATGGATTTTTGTTCTGAATCCAATCCATTGTAGCTAATTCTCAACACATTTTTTATTTCAGGATCCTGAGCTAGTTTATTCAATGCACTACGCCATTCTTTGATGCTTTTACCATAGAGAGAGGAACCCAAAATTATAAGAGCCAACGAATTGCCTTGTACATGACTTACAATCTTTTCTATCAAGTCTCTATGATCAATTGTGGGGTTGCAATTATTCAAGGCTTTCGAGCTAAAGAGTTGAAGAGATTCTTCATAGTTCAACCCCTCAACCACGTATGTTTCGTTTACTGCATTTTTAAACACTTGCTTGTCCCTACTAGTTATGAGAACTTTACTGCCCGACCCAAATGAATTGTGTCGTCCATGAAGCAAATCTTTCCATTCTTCCAAAGGCATTAAATTATCCACATCATCCAGAAAAATAAAAACCTTTTTGCGACGAAGTCTATCCCTCACAAAAGAATCTCGAAAACTCAAGGAGCCCGTGTTCAGAATTTCTTGGCCAAGCAGCTGTGAAAGAAATCTTCTTTGCATATTAGATTGTTGCCTAAAGTTTGCAACAATTTGGCAATGAATTTTTGTTGCACAATTTGGTAAACCATAATGGAAACAAAACGAACATGTTTACTGGGACGATGGATTTTTATTAACAAAATGAACCTTGGTGTTCGCACATTAAAGGGCATGGAAAATCTTGTATATAGCAATTCTTTTCTGTGTCTAAATGTTCTGTCAACACTAGGTTCTTGAGCATATTCTGATCATGTCAGAAGTCTGAGTCGTGTTGATAACCAAACTGTCTATGACATTATCAAGGTTAATATTTCCCAACCTCCACCAGACATTTAGAAGTTATTTAATCATTTTCACATTATCAAGGTTATCAATGTTCTTTCAAGGATCATGTTTAACCAAGTTTTTGGATTTGAGATCTTGATTAACTGGGATTTCAAATGCTTCTTTGAAGGCGTTTGCTCTCTCTTGTTAGACTTGGAGTCCAGGCATTTTCATGGGCAGCAGGAAAACAGGAAAACAACCGCATTGGTTTACCTACATCATCTTCATCCTCAGATGTTCAAAACCGGATGCTGCAAGCTGCTGCAAAGCATGAATCCCAACCATCCGAAACTGAAGTTCAGAATCCATCACCTGAATCAGTGACTCCATTAAATGAGAAAGTAGATCTTTCAGAAGCATAGGCATTGAGGCGGCATTTACTGGAGTGTGGTGTATAATTCTGAGAACTTAACTGAGCTATACATGTACAAAGAATAAGAAGCATTCTATCATTGCTGACATCATGGAAAACAAATTTTGTATGTTAATAAATGAACAAGTTTTGTACATTTCTCTAATCAAGTGCATTGATATCATGTGCTCAGGAACGCCAACACAGGATTGCTATTAATAATTTAATGAATTAGGCAAAGAGAATGTTTGCCTAATTCATTCCCTAATTTTCCATTCTTGCCGTCACTGAATCATACTCTGAATCATACTAGGGCCGTCACCAAATTGTTGGACATGACCATGGTAACTAGTGAAATGTACATGAACACGACATAAAAGCTACACTAGTTACCGGAATCGGCAGTCTTTCCAACAAAATATCAAATCCAAAGCCTGTCGGCAATTCAGCCTTCAACCAGCACTGGATCATGCCCTGAAGGAATCGGGTTTCTTTGCCAGCCTGCTGAAGCTCAGACAACAAGCATCAATAAGTTTCTTTTCCCTCATCTTCAGGAACATCACTGAGCCTCTAGAGCACTCAACCTGGTTCTATAAATGCATCCAACACCGTAAACAAGCATAGATGTGTAAAATTATTATTATTATTATTATTAATATTGTTGTTGTTGTTGTAAAAAATGAAAAAAACAAGAGAAAAAAGACACTACCTGTAAAATACCACCAGAGTGAAATCTCTCGCTACTGTGGACATAGCAAAAAAATTAGTCCCTCCTTTTATTTTGTACTCCCTATGATTTTTTCCATCATCAATCCTTCCATTGGTTTTGATTACCCAGATTTGCAATGTTGTTTATGGATTGATGGGAATTCGTAAATCTAAAAAGAGAATTACGTTGCTCAAAGTAATTGACCTGACAAAAAGATTCATAATTTTTGGATCATTCAAATTTTGCAGGGAGATTCTACAAGTCCAATTCTATAACAATGTTAGTTAGCTACAACCAAATCTAGAGAAAATATTGTTTGAGCTAGTTTTGTTATTTTTCCAATTTATTTTCAGATTTCTTAGTTTATTTAAGCTATTTTGAATTTATTTAAATAGTTATAAACTTTTCAAGAGGGAAACTAAAAAATACAGATTTTTTTTTGAATTTAGGGTTTTTACAAGGTGACTTTATTAGTAGAATTTGGTTGCATAAAGACAGTTATAGTAAACTGAATCCTTCTCAGAACTACTCGCTTCAAATCCTCATCATAAGTGTGTTACAAGTTGCAGGGTAAGGTCGAAGTTAGTTAGTCATAGAGAAGGGTTACAACAGCAGCAAGTTAGTAGTACCAGAAGCAGCAGCTAGTACAGGTATCTTGAAAACTACTTGAAGAACAATTTGCAGTAATTGCAGAACTCTCTCTCTCTCCCTTTCAATTTCTTCTATTTCTCCCTCAATTTTCTTCTAAACTTTTGTTTGTTAAGGAAGATCCTTAACAAAGTGTCGGCCTGTAGATTTTCATCAAAGTGCAGATATACACCACAGCTTTTCAACTTGCAAGGCTTTCGAATCTCATGACCTACATTCGTACTCCCGTTGACCACTTCATGGTAGAATTTAAATGTAACTTCATTGCCAGAATATTTACGGAAATGATTTACTAATTCGAGCTCGTAGTGTAGAAACATGTGATCTGAGTCACATGTCTTCAAGAAATTGAATATACTATAGCTTTTCTTGGAAACGAAGACTTCTTCATCATCACCATCATGCTCACCGTTTTTACTCTTAACTTGGCAATCAAAATATACGCGAACTTCAGGATGATCATCGAATTCATAAAGCATCTCATGGGAGGGAAGAGGGAGTAGAAAGACAAGGCAGAAAGCAATTCCCTTGAGCTGACGACAATTTGAGGGCAACTGTATGGTGAGTGAAGATCCAATTCCTTTGTCACCGAACCATTCTGGAATTTCACTCCCCGGTAGAACCATTTGCATTCTGTCATATGGGATCTTATCTCCGGACTATTACACAAAAGTCACATTTTGAAAATGTGATGAAGCAGGAAAGAAAGAGAGAAGAAAGAACGATTGGGTTAAGAGAGATACCTGAATTTTTAAATGCATTGCTGTTATCAGTGGTTTCTGATCCAATTTGAAGCAATTTGCAAAATTCAATCCATCCCATAATCTGCCTATATTGATGGTTGATATCATGGTTTCTAGAGATGCACAGTCATGTGTTGTTAGAGACCTCAGTGAAGGTGGAAGCTCAGGTAACGCTTTAATAGGTGTTCCATGCAAAGCCAGATATCTCAAACATACCATATCTTTGATTGATAAGGGTAGCTCTTCAATAGGCGTTCCATCTAACCCTAAACTTCTCAAAGATATCATATGCTTAAATGATGAGGGTATCTCTTTAATGCCTGTTTTACTCAAGTTAAGATCCACCAAAGATTTCATAGGCACTAAAATTTCTGGAAAGCTCTCAAGTTTTGAGCAACCACTCATATCCAATACGCGGAGTCTTGTGAGAAACTGGATTGATGAGGGCACCTCTTTAATAGCAGTTCCACTTAGATATAATGTTTTTATATCCCCTGAGATTTCTGGAAACTTGGTGATCTTTGAGCAACCATGCAGACCAAGACTTTCCAACTTGCTAGTAATTGATCGTGGAACTTCTTTGATTGAAGTTTCCTCTAAATATAAGCTTTTCATATTTTGTGAAATAGTTGGACACTTGGTCATATCTAGGCACCGACTTATAGCAAGTACTCTGAGAACCTTTGAATCAAGCATTGGAAAACTTCTAAGATTATAGCAAAAATAGAGATCAAGTTCTTCCAGCTTGTCAAGAGATTGAAGAGATGACGGAACCTCAGTTAAACTTGAACAGTCCACAAGGTATAAGCACACTAAATTTTTGGCCTTTGATAGATCTGGCAATTCCATCAAATATGGAGAGAAAGATAGTACAAATTTTCGTAAATTTCCAACATCCTACCAAAAGGAAAAGGCATAATTAGAAAGTTAGCACCTCCAACTTTATATTTCTGATCATACATCAGCAGCAATTAAATCATACCTGTACTCCTTCCCAAAGTTTTTCAACCTTGCTCCTTCGTAAGTTAAGCTCAACAAGGAGTTCAGCACAAAAAACTTGTGGCAATGATTTCGAAGGGAATCCATCCCAGTGCAAATATCTCAGCTTATTAGAAAGATATTTGAGGCCAGTAGGAGGAAGGTGCATTTTATTTTTGTTATCTTCGGAGAAATGACCGAAATAGAATTTGAGAAATCTAAGACCATTCATCGTTGTGAAGGCATCAGATTTCAAGTGTATCTGTCTCGATAACCTGGACATGTCCAAAGATATGCCTTCAATTTCTTCAGTTCCCTGTTAAACAAGAATAAAGAATAAACAAACAATAATACAACGTACTCAAAACATCAACTTTTGAGCAAATATGAAACCTCTTGGTTAGTATGTCAGAGCAGAGAAAAGAAAGATATCTAAAGACTTCAACTTTAACCTTATTTTCCTCCAATACATGAACGACGTCAGTAAAATGACACAACCTGCTACGTTTGCCAGAAAACTTAGATTCTGCACGAACAATGCTAAATGCCATTTCTTGTAGTAAATCATGTATTTCTAGCATGTTACGAGAAGTAGTTATGAGACACTTATCAATGAGCGTGCTTATATCGAAAATCACAGGCCGACCATAAAAGCCATCTAATATTCTTGTCGCTTGGTTTTGCTCAAATCCTCTAAAGAAATGTGCTATATCAAGAAATATGGATCGTTGTTCTTGATCCAACCCATTGTAACTAATTCTCAATGCATTTTCGATTCGAGAGTTCAGAGCTAGTTTATTCAATGCACTGTACCATTCTTCTGGGCTTTTACCATAGAGAGAGGAACCCAAAACTATAAGAGCCAACGGATTGCCTTGTACATGACTTGCAATCCTTTTTATCGAGTCTCTATGATCAATTGTAGGGATGCAATTCTTCAAGGCTTTTGAGCTAAAGAGTTGAAGAGCTTCTTCATAGTTCAACCTCTCAACCTCGTAAGTTTCATCTACTATATTATTAAGCACTTGCTTGTCCCTACTTGTTATGAGAACTTTACTGCCCAAACCAAATGAACTGTGTCGTCCATCAAGCAAATCTTTCCATTCTTCCAAAGGCATTAAATCATCCACATCATCCAGAAGAATAAAAACCTTTTTACGACGAAGTCTCTCCCTCACAAAAGAATCTCGAAAACTCAAGGAGCCCATGTTCAAAATTTCTTGGCCAAGCAGCTGTGAAAGAAAGCTTCTTTGCAAATCAGCCATGGAACCTGGTTCTAATTCTTGCCTAAAGTTTGCAAAAAAAATTCCTTCAAATCGAGAACGAACCTTGTTGCACACAGCTTCAGCAATCGTTGTCTTACCGATACCACCCATTCCCCATATTCCTACAATGAGAACATCTTGAGATTCCATATTTAACAAAGACTCAACTTTTTTAACGCGAACATCAATTCCAAATAAACCCGTAGTGTGACTTGAAGACATGTCATGCAATTTGTTCAAAACATCTTCAACGATTTTCTCAATAAATTCAGACTCCAGCCTAACAAACAAGAAGAACACACACATATTTGTTAGTCAAAATGGACCAGACTAGAAGAAACAACAAACATATAAACATACTCACTCCTTAGTAGCTACATCTATACATAGTAGGCACGTATAGGATCTGAATTATACGGTGGGAAAGAAAGGAAGAGCCTCCATCCATATTCTGCTCTTTTATAAGGTGAGCATGTATTCATAAACCTGGACAGGATTCTCTTACTGGGCCTCTCGAGAGAATGCATTTGAGTTCAGATATATGCAGCAGCTCCCTACTTATCTCATGCTACAGTTAATCAATCCTTGAAACTGGAAACTACTTGTAATTGGTGTTTATCGAGGAAAATCAATGAAATGCAAATGCATAAGATGTTTTCTCATATCATCGTATATAGAATCATCTCAATAAAAAAAAAGACTATTAATGACCCAATTTCAAGTGAAACGATAGAAGAAAACATTGATTGTCCTGATAAAATTTAATATAAGGATTCCTAAGTATCTGCTTTCTGTCTCCTAAAACTTAAGATCTGTACAAGTGTCTCGCTACAACGTTTTCAAAATCAAATAAAATAAATATAGATTCACAGAGCTCATCATTCTCAATAATTTTAAATTAAATTTCAAATCCTCAACAAATGAACGAATATTTTCTTATGGGATATATTTCAAGAGCTTACTCAGACTTCCCTAAGCTCCATCCAGATAGATTGGCTGCATCCGTCAAAGCGTCTCTGAAGTTCTGCTCTTTGTCCATCGTCAAAGCTTTCTTCTTTATAAGTCTAGCAAATGCATCCCCAAAGCTACCTGTTCGATTTCTTACATGGGATGGATCCACCTGGTAGAATACCGGAATAACTATCTGTCCATTATTTTTTCTACGTTCAAAAATCTTTGCAAGCTCCTCCAAGCACCATTTGGAAGATGCATAGTTTTCAGAAAAAACAATCACAGAAAGCTTGGCCTCTTCAACTGTTCTCAGAAGTGATGCCGAAATCTCATCTCCTCTCACAAGCTGATAATCTATGAAAGTTAGGATTTGTTTCCGTTTCAAAGCAGCATAGAGGTGGCTGGTAAAATCAAAACGAGTGTCTTCTCCCCTGAAACTAAGGAAGACATCATATTTAATTACTTGTGGTTGGGCGGTGGTTAAGGTGGAAGGAGTAGATGGGGATGGAGAAATATGACGGCTTCGTATGATGAATCTCCAGATATAAACAAACAAAAAGATAGAGAGAAACAAGAAAAACATTGCCATTGTTTTGTGGAGAAAAAGTCGAAGAAACAAGAGTGAGACTCTTGTGGCAGGGCAAGTCTGAAGGGAGAGAACGGAAGTAGCTCAAGGAAAAAAGATGAGGACGATTTTGAATCAGTAGCTTAGGCATATGTATAATTGTAATAATGGGGGTTTCAAATCCAAATATTTTCTCATCTACAGAGGGTGATCGTTGACTTCCGTTCTTGTTCTTTGTTTATTTGTGATTGGCAGGAAAGAGCATCTGATTATATTATTATAATGGTTGTGTTTGTTTTTTTTTTTTATTATTTGTTTGGTGAAGTGGGCGTTAGCCGGATCTATATCAATCAAAAACCAAACCAGCAATTAGCACAGTAAAACCCACTTGACCTTCATCTCGGAATCTAGATGTTCCAGTGAAAAACAACCGATAAACAGGTGAACTGAAACACCGAAACCACCCCACCCTAAGTCCATCTTTTATCTCCTAACAAGGTGAAAAACAAGGTGAAAATTGCTTAAACGATCCCAATTGTATAACAAGGTGAAAAACATTAAATCAATGAGGCGGGGCAAGAACAAAAGGGAATGTTGAGATAGTATAGGCGTTACCTAAAACTTTTAGAAGAAAAAAATATATATTTTAAAATAATTTTTTAAATTTTTTATATATATAAATTGTTTTTTTAATTTTTTTATATGAATTCAAACAATTTTTTTAATTTTTTTTAAATTAACCCAGACCCATCAATGTAATTCAAGACCCAGCTTTTTTGGCCAAATAGACTCTAGACTTTTATGGCTTGGATTTAATAAATATGGGATAGACTACTACTAAGACTAAGCTATTTAATTAGATAACTTTTGGAGCCATGTGGTTTTTTATATGATGGTCACTGGAGGTTTATATGGTCGTTAACTTTAGAACCCGTGGGATTAGTCGAGGTGCGTGTAAGGTGGTTCGGACACCCATGTTAATAAAAAAAAATTAAACAACTTGCTATGTCTTTTAATTAAAATTAAAATTAATAAAAAAAAAACTAAGAGCTTAGTCATTTATTATACATTAAAGACACCTATAATTGCGGGTTAAAATAATGAATGATTATTTTGCTCTTCTAAAATAAAGTTATTTAATTAGTTATTAAAAGTGATTTATTATCATTATAATAGGACAAATCAGTTTTTAAACATTTTAGAAATAAAGTAAAATAAGTTAAATATCTTAAAAGTAAAAATTTTGAAACTGGGATCCATGGATATTTTAGTCTTTTAATATTTTGATAGTACAATGAAATGACTACATTTTTTAAAAACAAAAAATTTAAAATTGATTTTCAAGGGTGTTTTTATATTTTTATTATGGCTTTTTAGTTATAATTAATGTAAATTTATAGGCAATTTAGTCTTCTAAAAAATATAAACATAATTAAAAAAAAAAATAGTTGATACATGTATACAGGAGGCAACGTGTGCACCATCTCTCAGTGACACAAACATTGCCTTTTATGACCGTATTGAAAGCATCCCATCATTTTATTTTATTTTATTTGTACAGCAGCACAGAGCGCAAGCATGTTATCTATTGTAAATTATTATTTTTAATTTGATTAAATTTCATCATTATTTGTGGAAAACAACTATATTATAAAGCAAAATGAAAAGTTATTTCGCGTCGCTATACATTAAGCATCGAAAAGTCGGTTTTTCAACATTCAAAGAAGCCAATTTAATTAATCTACCTACTTTGAATGTGATATGGATACGATTGAGATTTATTCATTGGCTATAAGTAATAAGCTGATGAAGTTAAAGGGGAATAATTCCCCAATCCATCCTTGGATGAAAACCTCCACAACACACGTCGTCGCGATAGGCAGATATCAAGATTTTACCATAAAGCGTCGGCTGGTTCTGCTTTCACGTTGAGATTACAGAAGAAGGTTTTTTCATTTTAGTATTCCAAAGGAAGGAGATTGTCCTGAACGATGCAGAATATACTTCCAACCATCTAGCTTCAATTATCATGCTATAACATGCTTCGGCGAAGCAAGAAGCCAGCTTGAAGCTATTCATTTCTTGTGCTGTCAGTCATCATTCTTGCAAATCACAAATGTTTCACGCCAAGTAGAGCCTTCATATCAATTTAGTGCTCCAAACACATGTCCTGGGAAACGTTACAACTCTTTCATATTTAGGTAGCGAGAAAAATCCATAACTTTGAGGTTGACTTTTTTTACAAGAAGTATACTAGATGTGACTGTACATCTGTAGCATTTCTTTCTTTCTTTTTTCAGACTGGCAGAAACTAATGAACACTTTCTATTGTTGTTTTCTTCGGTGTCCATCGAATTTTTTTCAAAGAATATCATGTTCAGGGGATGAAGAAGAACCTCATCCTCATTCCTTCTCTGCAATTACCACGAAGACATCTTTCAGTGACCACCTACGTCTCTCACTTTTGGCAGGCGGATTGATAACAGCCTTTTCAGCATTAGCTGCACGGTAACCAATTACTATCTCTCTTCTCTGTCGTGCTCGTAATAGTACTTCATAGAAACTCAATTCCTCGCCTTCACTGAGGTAAAGATCTGCTTGCCTTATTTGTAGCTCATTTCCCTGATGAAGGCAAAATGTTTGTGAATGATGAGTTTAACTGATTAAAGGTCCAACATCATCAATAGCAACAATTTCACTAACACAACAAAGGAATCACTCTGATCAAGGCTAGAGGGTTGTTCTAAGCAGTAAAGAGAGAACATGCTAGCAAACCCTTTGCTGTTGTGGTCCAACATATTAACTAGCTTAATTTATCACAACCATAATAACAAAATGATTATTTGGATGCAGGGCTCACGCTATGCTACTTTCTCAATATAAGAAGCAGGGCATCAAAGTCATTATAATATATGATTTAAAGGAGTGACCAACTAAATGCACTAGGGAACGAAGTTAATAATCACCTGATGTGTTTAAGATTTCATCCTTTAGTTTAGCTAGAAAAGTTTCATGGGCTCTATAGTATACATGATGCAGATGGCTTTTTGTGAGAGAGAGGGAGGATTTAACATAGCGTGAGCTATGAGAAAAGAAAACATATAGATAAGGTGCTGACAGGCAAACTATGAGAAAAGAAAACATTGCATGCACTTGTTGGAATTTTCTATTGCAATTTTGTAAGCCTACTTCGCCCTTCAAAATTTGGTTTTCCATAGAGTGCAATAAGATCTCAGAATTTAACAGAAGTGAGACAAAAGAATACCTCATCTGCAAAGAGCTCTTCTAAGACATCATTTATTTGTTGATCTTCTGCAACCATGGCCAATGCCATGCTGACAAGTTCATTTGATAAAACATAATCACTGATCTTCGACATGGATAATAAATTTTTAGTTCTTGGGTCCAGAATTTCACTTATTATTACAGATTTATCTGAAGCCTGCTGCATCTCCCCAATCCACGAACCTTGAGAGAAGGTTCCTCTGCGAACCTGGTTTACCATTGGGAGACGCTTTGACTGCATGGATCATGAGAATAAGAACACATGAATACAAAGGATCGAAAAGCACTAAATTGCACCATTAACACCTGGATCCTGTACAATTATCTTCTTGGGTTCAGGAGAAAATAAACAAAATCTTTTTGGCTTTTCCTTAAAGTTGAAGAGGAGTTGGCCAAGTACTCTTCAGAAAAGAAAGCAAAAGGCTATTCTAAACCTAAGATTACAGGGCATCTTGGAGGATGGCGTGAAACTTGGAAGAAGGCTGAAAGGTGAAGAGCCCATCTCGAGTCAAAGTAAATTTAAAAGAATCGCTCTACACCCCCCCACCCCCCAACCCCCCCCCCCCCCAAAAAAAAAAAACCCCAATAAAAAAGACAAAAAAATGTGTTCTCATTTGTTCTGGCTTGTTTTTTGAAACCCAAACAGACTGTCTCTTCAAACTACACTTATCCTACTTGGGAAGCCCCCCAAACATTAATTCACTTTCACAAAGCTTACATTGCAGTAGCTGCGTGGCAGAAGCCAACTGTCATGGATAATAAATAAAGGTTTCAGTTGTCCGTGTGAAATGTCTTTTTAAGTCGTGAAATTTATACTGGTTAATCAATAGAACTTATGTTGTATGAATGAGTAATAGCCTATCCACCAGAACTTTAGTTAGATCAAGTACCTGAATATCACGAATCAATAATAATGTGGCAAGAGATCGGGAGTCGGCTTGAATGGCTGAATCTTCCACTGACTCATCAGCCAAAATTAAAATCTAGACACACCAAATACTGCATCAAAATCTTTTTAACTAAGAATAAGGATAATTACATTCAAAAAATACAATCCCAAATGTCATATGGTTTGATACCCACTACTATTTTAGTATTATTCACTTACTGAATCAAAAGATTGCAAAGGAAGGCTTTCTAAATGACGTCTTATGACCGCATTTCCCTCTCGATTGACAAGTTGTATATTTTCCAATCTACTTAAGTCTAGACCACCATCAATGAGCTTCTTTTCCCTCTCATTTTCGGGAACATCATTGAACATCCAGAGCTCTGAACCTGGTGCTAGAAATGCATCCAACACCTAAACATGAAGAGATGAGTAACTGATAATTACTTTTGTTATAGAAATGAAATAGTCTAAATGAGACAAAAAGAGAGCTCATTGTTGCCCAAAAAAAAGTAAATGTAGAAACTGGAGAGAATGGTTTCAATAGGCACACTTGTTGCAACTACAACTGAAAATCCTGCAATAATAACACAGAAGAATTCTGAAATGTCTACCACCACTTTGCCGCAACGGAGAAGTTATGATTTCATTATCCTTATAACATTACCATAATCATATCTTCCATGTCACGTCTCCAACCACAGAATAATATCTTTTCTGCAGACTTTGGACCAATAAAGTCTTTGGGTAGACTTCCTCTCCATACCTGCAGCATCCAGGCGAAGAAAAGAAAGATTAGGGGCTTCACAAAAGAGCTTACCACAATCATATCATCAATGTCCCTCCTCCATCCACAAAGTAGAATCTTCTGTGGCATTCTTGCAGGTCGGGCAATGTGCATGAATGATGCCTCTTTGACCTGAATGATGAAATTTATTATATTATGTAAGTTCTTCTTTTATGGTGCATCCACTTACCTAATTTCCACTGAAGGCATCATTCTAATGTTCACAACTGAACTTGTCCTTAACCAATCCGAGCATGATCTGCTATTTTCACTTTCATTTTTTCCCTTATCAGTTTTATCAGCCCCTTTACATCATGTATTATTTTTTTTTTTTTTTTGATAGTCTTACATTATATCAAAAGCTATATCCTTTACTAAATTACACAATTTAGTAATCAGAGAAAAGAACCATCCATAAACGGTCTATGGTAGACACATCAGGTCCAATGTGATAGTTTTCACCAACCACACAGCATCATGTACAGCACCAAAGACTTCATGCATATCTGTGCAATAACATACTTTGCTAAAACTAAGAAACTATTTATCTATGGGTATGCATTGGTGTCTATAGCTAGGACGTTGTTTTCTTTTGTATACAGATATTTGCTGCCTTTATCAAGGCCTTTTCATTTTCATTTTGTAATTTATCTCCAATAAATGAGCATCCTGGATCTGGTAAGAGAAGACGACTTTCTTTTGCACTGGGTCAGGTGTAGGTCCCGTCTCTTATCATGCACATACAACCTAGGATGACAGAACAAAGACACAAGCTAGGGAAAAGAAAGAAGCATGCAATCTATAAGAAATCTTTATTTATGAAGGAAAATGAAAGCACCGTAGGTAATGCTGCTGGAGCATAGCTATCATCATCTTCCGCAATGACAAGGATTTCATCATCTTCTTGAAGAACATACGAGTCTTCAGGATTTAAGATAATTTTACCATCACAAGAAGCAACCTTGATCCCACAAGGTATAGCGTCGGGAAAACTGATTAGTATGTCCTCGAATTGCATGCCGTGCAACTGCGGCCATCTTTTGATGTAAAACTCACAATTTTCAAACCCAAGTATGTCTTCCCATATCTGTCATAACCAATCCGTAATTGATCACATACACAAACAAGCAGGAAAGAGTTTACAGCAGAATAATAAACAGCGGTAAAAAATCATTGTGAAATAAATCAGCCAGGCAATAACGCTTACAATGATGTTAACAGAACATGACAAGAGTTTTAAGAGTGCAGAATTAACCTGTGCAAGTCCTGGCTGCCGAGCACATTGAATCATCAAGCGGCCAATAACATCATGAGCTACAACAGTTTTGACAAGATCTCCACCAACAAGTTTCACAAGAACCTCATTGTCAAGATCACTTAGCTCCACCACAATGTGCCCTTTTAGACCTTCTTTCACTCCTGTAAGACTTAAGACGGTTCTCAATGCACGAGCATCACTCTGTATACAACCATAAACATCAATGGCTATCAATGCTTGTCAATACCATACATGAAGAACATTACTTATGCACTCAAGTAGCTGACCTGGTCAGCATTTCCATCTTCAGCAAGGACAACTATTGCACGGGCCTTGGAGACAGATACCTGAAACTCAGGCATTACCATATCAAGAAAAGCAACAGATAAAATAATGGTTTCACCACTCATGACAAGGTAGATACTAACATCATTAAAACTGCTAGCTGCAACAACTTCACAGAAGCCCAAACACAGGCAAGTTGCACCATAGAATGATTGTGGGAAAGAAGATTATAACAAGCCAGTGTACTTGGGAAAACAATAGCCATTAGAAACACCCCCCCCCCCACCAACCCAACCCCAACGCAAAACGAGAGGGAAAGGAAGTAGAAGGTGGACTCAAAGAATGTACAGAGAAATAATATTCATAGCAGAAATCATGACAAGAAATGCTATGTGCAATCTTCAAGAATATGAAGTAACATTGTACAATAAAATGCTTAAAGCAAAATTTTAATCATAGAATTCTTTCTTGGGAACTGCCATGCTTTAGCAAAATTAGGAATGAACCCTAACAAACAAAGGGGAGTGAATGTGGCCGGAAACTAAACTAAACTAAACAAACATAAATTTTCGAGAGGATATCTAACCAGGCCATTTAAGAAATCACTAATTCATTGTACAACTGAAGAAGACTGAATCCATCCCGCTACCACAGCTTTTCAGTAGATAAGACATCTCTATGTTACAACTTATAAGCAATATCACAGAAACTATGCATACCTTTTTTAGGTCAGCCAGAATTAGGGGGCTCCCACTTCTGCATATGACAGATGTTCCTTTGAAGTCGAACTCCATTTTAGCAATATCCATTTCCATCTCTTCTTTGTCTCGTTCAGCCATCACTACTACAATTCCTCCACCCAAACTCTCATTGGCTATTCCAAGTTGATTCAGCAGTGATCCCTAGTTTCAGAACAAATTACTTGGTTATTGAGGAAAATATTGCAAAAAGATTCTTCAAGTACCTAAATATATTTGTTTCGTTATCCACGCCCTTTTAGGAATTTCTTCAGAGATTTTTAAATTAGGATGGAGATTATTGTTCCCAGATTATATTAAGGTTCTCTTTGAAATGACCTGCCTGCACTATTCACAACTAAGTCGTTTTAAAAAGTGCGAGCACACGTATGCTCAAAAACAAGCTTCATCACACTGAAAAGCTGTGTAATCAGAATCTTACTAGTTTATCGCTCCAGCCAAGAATTAGAGTATGGTTTTGCTCAACCACTTCGCTTCTTCCTTTCCTTAATGAATCAAACTTCTCAGAAATAGCATCAGACACAAGTCCAAGCATCATAGCAAAAATAAGCATCCCACCAAAGCTAATAGAAACAGAAACAAGCCTTGGACCAATCCCCTCGGTATTAGCATGATTGCCTGAATCCGCTACAAACGTCCAAGACAACCAAAGACAATCCGCTAAATTATCATCTGTCACACCAAACAACGCCAATCCACCAAGGCAAATAACCAGCAATGTCGCAACCAACAACGCCAAAGGCTTGGCATATGGATGAACTGATAAAAAAATATCCACCCGATATGCAAGCTGCTTATTCAACAACGCCTCTTCCGAAACACTATCCGATGATCTGGATTTCGATACAAAATCAATGTACTTGAAAGCAAGAACCGGAATAGACAATAGCGTAACTGAAACAATCAAAGCCAAATTCTTTAACCCGTTATCACTACCATAACCAATATCATCAAGCTCCTGCATAACTGAATCAAAAGTATCTACATTGGATAACAAATTACACGCTCGTAATCTAACATTTAGTTTCAGTATTTGATCCTGCAATCCGAAAAATAAAAAATCCCAGTTAACTAACAACAAAGCCGTGCATTAAGGTCAAAGTCAACTAGTAAATACTTTAAATGATCAATAAAACTACATACAGATTTAAAATCACCAATCTTGATAATAAAAATCAAAACTTTTAAGTGAAAAACTCACCTGCAAAACAATTACTTGGTTATGTAAAGTAAAATTCTTGTGCACTAATGAAGTCAAAGCTGTAATCACAATCTGCAACAGCCCAAAAACAAAACCCACTTCAAAAAACAGCTACTTCTTTTACTTTCACACAATCAAGTTGTCAGAAACATTACTATATAAATACTCACAGCTACTGTAATGGCCAAATTCCATCGGACTCTGACCCGATGGCCCAATGACCCAGAAGAAACCTTCACAGTAGACTGCTTCTTCTCACTGGAAACAACAGGTTTGCGGTCCAAAACGGAGTCATTTTGGTGTTGTATTGAATATTTATCAGGTGGTCGAGGTAACTCCACGCGCCGGCGAAGTCTTCCATATTTAGAAGTGGTGGTGGGAGAGAGAGAGGGTGATGAACGAAACGAGGGAGGATTGGAGATGTTGGAACCTGGAGAATGTTTGGAAGCAGTGGAGAATCTGCGGTGGGGTTTAGGAGGTTTAGGAGGTGATTGGTGGATGAAGGAAGGTGAAGGGAAGAACCAGTCCCTGTTGAATGAAGGAGAAATAGAGTCTTGGGAGTCAAGGGACATGGTGGGGCTTTTTTGAAATGCTTTCTCAGTTTCTCTCTGTGTTTGATTCATGATTAGAGATGCTTTTAGGAAGGCTAATGTTCTCTTTTTCTTTTTTTCTTTTATTTATTTATTTTTTAGTGTTTCTAACCATAGTTACAAGTCTTTACCCGTGAGTTGACTTGCTTCAAAGGCTGGTTGTTTTACAGAAGAGTTAAATCTAATTTTTTTAAAAAAAATTAATGATATTATTTTTAAAAATTCAGGTTTTTTTTTTTAGTAAGTTGACCCAAAACAAGCGTTAATATGAGTCGAAACTTGGATTTCTAACTCGTTCTTACTTGAATTTACTTAAATGAAAACTTTCTATTTTTTTTATTTAAATGCATTTTTCATTTAATTTCATTTTATTTATAAAAATTCAAATGATACTATAATTAAATATTTTTATATTAAAAACATAATAATTAAATTCAATCCAAATCACAAGTTTAGATGCAATTTAACAGCAGTTTTAATTTAAAATTGATATGGGTCAATTTTTTTAAGTTAAATGATATTGTTTTTTTTTAAATTAATTTGATTTTTATTAAATTTTAATTGAGTCAATTTATTCATAATGATTATAAGTGTAAGCATTAAATTAGCTTGTTTGGAAGTATGGTTGTTTTTCAAAGTGTTTTTCATTCAGAAATATATTAAAATAATATTTTTTTTATTTTTTAAAAATTATTTTTGATATCAGCACATCAAAATTATCTAAAAACATAAAAAAATATTAATTTAAAGTAAAAAAAATTAAAAAATTAAATTTTTTTAAAAATAATTTTGAAACACAAAAACAAAAACAAACGGAGATATATTTAAATTAATTTTACCGGGCACTTGACCTGGTTAGAATGTGAATTAGTTAATTTTAAGGTTGAGTTAACTGGGATTAACGAACGAGACTTAATCAAATGATTAGGAGCGTTGTATTTAATAAAACTTAATATTAATATTTTAAAAAGTTGATAGTGAAAGAGCTTGTTTGTAGTGATTAGTTTGTGGTTTTAAAAATAATTGATGTGTGCAAATTTGTCCTTAGTAAGTTGTCTGGAAAGTAAGTGCCTTCTAAAGTCAAAAGTAAACACAAAGAACAAGTTTAAAATTTGGAACTTGATTATTTTTTTAATCATTCTCCTTTTGAGCTATAATACTTCATATTTATTAAACTTTCTTCTAATTCGATTTGTTTGATTCAAATATAACTTGATTTAGGTTAAAAAAAAGTTGACTTGAAGGATCTAATAAACTGATTTATAATTTGATTTGTTTAATTAAAACCTGATATTTTTTTTAAAATAAAAATAATATTATTTTAATTTATTCGGATTAACTTGTCACTATATAATTTAAACTTTAGATTGAAATTTTTTATTTTCTGTGATTGTATTATATTATATTATATTGCTTTACCATAATCAAATTAGATTTTATTAGATCATGGTTCTAAGCCAATCTTCCATGATTATATATATATATATATATATATATATATATATTGTTTCCCTATAACATTTTATGTTATAGTTATAAAATTTAGTTTGGTAAATTAATTTAGGACCTCCGGATTTGAAAGCTATATTAGGCTGATTTCATGGCAAACTAAATTATTTTTTATTAAAATGATTTAATTTTAATAATAATAAAAAATTGCTGGATTAGCAGCTGACAAGCCACCCATGTTTTGGGCTTAGGGCTCATGATTCGATGCTCATATACTAAGCTCTGACCCAAAACATGAGGCTTGGGTCAAACAGCCTTGTCAGTGGCACTTCGTTAAAAAGAAAAAAAAAAAAAAGAACAAAAAAGAGGGGCTCATAAAGAATAGATCGCCTCCATTCCAGGCCAGGGTTTAGCAGAGAGAAGAGAAATCTCTCACCATCATCACAAGGTACTCTCCTCTCTTGTTCTCGCTCTCAAAGCTCTGTATTTCACCGAAAGAAGAACCCTTTAGCCGTAGAAAAGATTATTTGCCTTCCTTTTTCTTTTCTTTTTTTTTTCCTGTTTTGATAAGTTTCGAATCAAATCACACTGTCCTAAAAAACTGATGGGATTCTTCATATTCTGTTTTGACCTAACTTAGCTGCCTAATTCGGGGGAGCCCTCTTTTCTCTTTTAGTTTAAGAAACCCTAAAAATGTTAACATAAAAAAGTCTTCGTTCTTGATACATTGTTCCTGTCATTTGCTTGTTTTCTTGAATTTCACAGTGTAAATAATATTTAGCTTGATTGATAGATATATTATTGTTTCTTCATTTAGTTTAGGATGGATTATAGGGTAAAATTTATTATTTACCTATTAAACATGAGACATCTCGAATCTCACCCCACCTAGCAGCTGGTGATTGATTATATTTCAAGATGAAGCTGAAATGTTTCTATGTTTTTCGAACACAAAATGCTTGTTGATTTTCTTTTTATTCACACCATAAAGGAAAAGGGAAACATGTAAGAGTCAAGTTTTTTTTTTTTTTGATGAGTCAAGTATGGTTTCCAATAGCTGTGATTAGTGTTTAGCCCAAGTTCTTCTTTGAGCTGTTGCTCCAGTTTTTGTTCTTGCTTGTCAATTGTAAGTTGTGAGATTCCACTGTGTTTCATTGGGCGGGCTTTGTTTTTAAAAATCTCATGCTGTGTTTTTTGGAAGAATAACACTAATTTAGGCTACTGAAGTCTCTATCTGGGAATTAGAAATGGATTGTAGTGTGGATTTTGTTTTTTTCACTTGTGCGATTCATTTCCATTTTGCTATTTCACTTTTTGATTTTTAGCTCTAATGCACTAGTTGTTACTTGTTACATGTCTCTAACCCTGAGGCCTTGACTGGCTTTATTTTTCACTCTCTGGCTCTTTTTGTCTTGTGCTAACATGTGACTCTGTCATTAGTTGAACTTCATTATGAGATTACTTGGCTTGCATTTGATGCGATTTTTATGTCTTTCATTGCACTCATAGGATTTCTTTCAACTTCTGAAACTTTGTAACTCTTATTCTTTTTCCCTACCTGGTATGCAATTGCAACAAGATATTCTAAAACAGCATGCGAATTGATTTTGTCTTTTTAATGTACAGGCTAGAAAAAAGAAATATGGAAGGGTCTAGTCAATATCTTTACTTTCAATGGGTTAAATGTGGCTTATGTTAGTTGTTATTAATGTATTGTACTGATCTTCTCTTTTCTCATGTTTGGTGAGATGGTGGTTCTTGCTGGTCACTGGCAAGCTGAGTCATGCTTGTTTTGGTCTGAGCATTACCTGCTTCACCATTTATGAGTGTAAAGATCACATCCTGCAAGTGTTTATGTTACTCTTGCCTTGTTGAAACTTTGTACGGTACATTACCCTGTCTTTGGTTGGTAGAGGGGGGTTTTAGATTGCATCGTGTTATCTTTATGTGAGATTCATGTTCATTTTGCGATTTAAATCTTTCTCCATTTCATTAGGTCTGGATGTTAAATGCTTTGAGGCCTTAGCCTCCTCTCCCCTCCGGAGTCATATTTATCTTTTCACTGCTTCATTCTTCTGTCATATGCTAACATGCGAATATGCCTGTAGTCAACTTCAGTAGGATATCAGTGGGTTTGCAGTTGATGTGACATGCCGTTTGTTATACGCCATTGGCTCTTATGATCATTTTGGAAACAAGCAAGAAAGGGGGATTTATCTACTTCTTAGTCTGAAATGTTCGTAAACCTTAGCTAAGAGTCCCATAGATCGGAGTGTTTAGGGCTGCCTGGTTTGCAATTGCAATAAGATGTTTCTCCTATTTCATATTACTTATTTAATTTGGCACTGGATATTAACTTTATGCTGTATTCCCATTCAGGATTTTAGTTCTTTCATATAGCAGAAGTCAAGATGCAAGTTGTGCCTAGGGAGAGTGAAAGTGCTTTGTCTGTCTCCGGTCCAAGGCCAATGGAGTGGTCTACTGTTCCATATACAGGGTCACAAGGACCTGGACATAATGGTAAGCAGCGTAGATCTAGCTTGGAATCACCTATCATGTTGCTTACTGGTCACCAGAGTGCTATATATACTATGAAGTTCAATCCAGCTGGAAATGTCATTGCATCGGGATCTCATGACAAGGAAATTTTTCTGTGGTACATGCATGGGGAATGCAAAAACTTCATGGTTATGAGAGGGCACAAAAATGCAGTTTTAGATCTTCATTGGACTGCTGATGGGTCCCAGATAATATCAGCCAGTCCTGACAAAACTGTCAGGGCATGGGATGTCGAGACCGGAAAACAGATAAAGAAAATGGCAGAACACTCCTCTTTTGTGAATTCATGTTGCCCTTCCCGTAGGGGGCCTCCACTTGTTGTAAGTGGATCTGATGATGGAACTTCAAAACTTTGGGATTTGCGCCAGAAGGGTGCCATCCAAACATTTCCAGATAAATACCAAATCACAGCTGTCAGTTTCTCTGATGCATCGGATAAGATATTCACAGGTGGTATAGATAATGATGTCAAGGTATGGGACATCCGCAAGGGTGAAGTGACCATGACACTTGAGGGCCATCAAGATATGATAACAAGTATGCAGTTGAGTCCTGATGGCTCATATCTGCTTACGAATGGCATGGACAACAAGCTTTGCATTTGGGACATGCGCCCCTATGCACCACAAAATCGATGTGTAAAGATTTTTGAAGGGCACCAACACAACTTTGAAAAGAACTTGTTAAAGTGTAGCTGGTCACCAGATGGAAGCAAGGTCACTGCTGGTAGTGCAGATCGCATGGTTTACATATGGGACACAACTTCTCGACGCATCTTGTATAAGCTTCCTGGTCACGCTGGATCTGTCAATGAGTGTGTCTTCCACCCTACTGAGCCTATCATTGGATCATGCAGCAGTGACAAACAGATTTATCTTGGGGAAATCTGATCACTGCTTTGTCAGCCTGTCCAAAATGAGTTGTTAGTAACGGGGAAGATATTTTGGGGCCTGCTTGTCAGTACCCAACTAAACGATTGAATAGGTTGTACTACTTATGTAGCTTTTGAGCTGAATTCAACTTATGTGATGTTGATGTATGTTTTACTGATCTTTCTTATATCTTGCTGACTTGTTTGTAGTCCTTATTACTTGCTGGCTATCTTGTTCTACTGAAGTATCAATGAATATGCGCACAGTGAGTGTTTGTTGGATATGAAATAAAGTTTTTGGACTTGTATGTACTCTTTGATCTAAGCAAGCTTCCAACTATTTTCACTGTCCAAGCATGGTGATATAGCTGCAACAATTTGTATCTTACAGTTTTGTCAGTCTCCCTGGAATGATTTGTTGGCAACAACGAGAGCATTTCCTTAGGAGCATTTCTGGAATGATTGCCTTGTCGGCTGGAGTATGATAATACCGTTAGGTATAAGACTGGTCCCAGCCCGGTCTAGTCAGCTTGGGTCCATGATTTGCTTACTTGGGGTCTGACCCGGATGAGGTCAACCTACCCAACCTACAACCCAGACATTGGGCCAGTTGACCCATGGATCGGGTCATATATCTGTGCTTAAAACTAGCCGTTGATAAGCAAACCAGCCTGCTAGAATTATTGGTGACCAATGAAATCACAGTAGGAAAACTAGCCGATGGCAAACCCTCTTTTAACGGTCACTTCCCTGCTGCACCAGCTTCTACCCCTTGCATATATATATACTTGCCATCCCATTTTCGTTTCAACAAATCAGTCACAATCTCAACAAAAAAAAAAGTTGTATTTCGATCTTCAAAATCCAGCTTCTCATTACAGCAAATCATCAGTTTTCTCATTAACAATCACAAATCTTGTCCAGTGACTGAATCCCACCACTCAACGCATATATTCTTCACCATATGCAACTACATTCTCTTGTGTGCAGCCTCTAGTTGCATATTCCTCACTCTTTCTCTCCGTTTATTCCCTTCCCTCTGCGGCTTCTTTGTCGTTCTCCTCCACATGTTCACCATCATTTCAGCTGTATCTGGCTGTTCTGTGGCCTTATCTGGATCCAACAAATGGTATGCAGCTCACATGATCAGCACCTCTCTAACAGCAATATTTCAAGGATCAGTTTCGATCCTTATCTTTACACAGACTGGTGATTTCTTGGGGTACTTGAAGTCTTACGTGAGAGAGGAAGATGGTGCTGTTATCTTAAAGTTGGCTGGTGGGCTTTGTTTGCTGATCTTTTGCTTGGAATGGGTTGTGTTGGTTCTTGCTTTCTTGTTGAGGTACTATGCTTTTGCAGAAGGAAATGGGAGTGGCGCTGGTTCTTTTGATAGAAATGGAAAAGTTCAAGAAGAGGAGTTGAAAAACTGGCCTTGGCCTTTGCAATTTTAGAGATTCGCTTACTTTTAATTTTTTTCAATTTGATTTGTACTTGTCATGTTCTTACAGTGGAAGTTCGTTTTTTAAGCAGAAATTTTTATTTTTTTTAAAAAAATACTTCTTTTATTTGAAATTATTTTTTTAATTTTTAATTTTTTTAATTTACTAATATTAAAAATATATATATTTTTTTTAAATGTAAATCAGACATACAGTAAAACTCACAATGTAAAAGCTTCGGGCTTCTGATAAACCACAGCACCAATAAGAGGAGGCCTAATAACAGACTCGCAGCCCATAGCCCATCTAGATCTTATAACTTGCCCATATACCATTATAGCAGGCCCAACAACGGCAAGCAGATTACATGCCGTGCTAGTCGGTATTCTGTAGCCACCACCTGTTGTCGTTAGCAATTCTCAAGAACCCAAGAAATCATAAAAAGACAAAAAGAAGTCACAGTTCTTAGGGTTTATTGAAGGGTTTTGAGCTTCACTGAAAGAACTCCACGATTTCAGGTTCGTTTTTAATTTGCAAGGCTGTAACTTATTGATGTTTGAATTCATTTTCTTGATGGTATTTTGTTTGGTTGCTTATTTTTCTATTTTAGTTTGATTTAGCTGTCTGGATTAGTAAAATTTCATCTTCAGCTCCTGGGAAGTTAAAAGTCAACATGATGTTCAAAACCCAGATTTTTTTTCTTCATTTTTCTCTGGTTTGAGGTGCCAAACTGTGGATTAAGTGTCATTCTAGTGTTGGATTGATGAGTGTTTTATTGAATTTTGGATTCCATGATTTTTACATGGTGTGATCGGGTTTTTTATCGTTAATAGTAGGCCGATGAGTTATTACTTTACTATTGTTGTGAAGAGGAATGAGTGTTTATGTTGCATTTCTGCCAAGGAAATAAGTTGAATTGGGGTTTTGGTTGTCAAATGGTGATTCATATAGTTGAATGAAAACTTTAAATTTTGAGAAATCAAATCATATGTGCATTGAAAATTCCGAAAACAATTGGAAAGGACATATATGTGTGTGTGAGCAATGATAAGTGTTGAAAGAACAAACTATTTCTTTACCAAGTAGGGCCTTTGTCTTTCTTGTTTATTCCAGAAGCTAGTCGATCAGTAGGGCCTTTTTTTTTCAGTGTCAACTTTCAAGGTATTTTTACATGCTGCTAGCAGGTGCATTTTTGAAGAAAAAAAATACGTTTCATGTTGAATTTCAAGGTCCTTTCTTTTTCTTCAATGCACTGATGGTTGATGAAGGAGATTAAGAGAGAGGAGAGCTAGATTAGTGAAACAGAAAAATAACAGTGCAGGTGTAGAGCTGATGATAGCAGTGTACTTGTGAGGGAGAGAAACTATCGAAAACATTTCTGAGTTTAATTGCATGAAGTTTTAGGATTAGTGAGATTTGTTTAGTCCATGGGTGCAATTCAATGTGCAATTCAATTGGGTAATATCTTCATTAGCAGTTGAGAATACCTCCTGTAATATTTTCCATTTTTGCCAATGAAAGAATTTGAATCCGGTGCTATAATTCCCTTCCATGGAAGCATGTTTTGTTTGCCACAAGATGCCTAGAAAAACAGATTAATTCATATATTTCCTTTCCTACTTCTGCAACTTTGGCAGTATAACACATTTTCTGCTACAAGTTTCGGTTACAAGATGGCTGGATTCAGTAGCCTTGCACCTAAGACCAAGAATCTGGTAGTTGCTGGAGGCTTGTCAGCATTTGTTTTTGGGGTTTATTTCTACACCATGAGAGCTGTTGGAGGGACAGATGAACTTCAGACTGCTATTGATAAGTTTGAACAGCAGAAAAGCAAGGAAGAGTCTGAGGCAACCATCCCATCTAAGGCTTGACCATATGATGCTTGGTGTAATAATGTGATCAGAAACAAGAGAGTGGTTAATTTGTGAATGTGCTGTTTCTACTTTTGATTTTGCACTTTTACTGTACTTGATAGGCATTAGAGTCTGAGGCAACCATCCCATCTAAGGGTTGACCATATGATCCTTGGTGTAATAATGTGATCAGAAACAAGAGAATGGTTAATTTGTGAATGTGCTGTTTCTACTTTTGATTTTGCACTTTTACTGTACTTGATCAGCATGATAATGAAAACATGGGAGAGTAACTTTAATCTGAATTCGCATGTCAGTCGTCATTTGCCTGGAAAATATTTGAGTACATGATACAAATAAGGTCATCAGAATGATGATTGCTTTTGTTGCTTAACTCTTCAATTTTGCAGTCTTTTGTTGTAAAATATTGTATATTTTCCCTTAAAAATAATTTATGACAAATTGGTTATATCAGCGAAGGCGGTTCTATACCAATTGGGAGAGGGTAGCAGGTTTAATTCTAGCCCATTCTACTTTCCCTTCATTTGACAGAAAACAAATTTTTACACATTTTTTCCTGGAGTCCATGTCTATTGAATAAATTGTATATGATACTGCTGTATAGAACTGCAAGTCCATTTACATGATTTGCTGATGTTCCTACTTTTATCTCGGTTCTTATTTTGCTTAGCAAGTATGGTTATGTGAAGCAGAGTAACTATAAAGTCTTAATCTTCAATGAGAATGTTCCTACATTCAAACTCAAATATGTTCTTTGCCGCTTACTTGTTTCAGCTGTTCCATAATGCCACGAAGTTTCACTTGTAGAACTCTACTGCTCTCGCTCCTCTCCAGTCTCAGTTAAGCCGTAGGTAGGCTATGCACAGTGGGAAATGCCAAAAGCTCTGTAACTAATCCCCTTTCCTTTCAAATTGGATGCCCCATGAGACATTGCTTGATGAATTCAGCGTTAGAGTGTAGACTAATCCAATAACAATAAAGCTAACACATTTTGACTGGTCTCTTGAGACCATGGAGATGGTGCGAGCCGCAAACTCATGCCAGACATGACAAATGGTTGATTTGATACCAATTCCACGGTGCCTGCCAAACACATCTACTTAAACGACACAGCAAGTACTGGAAGGGGATATTTGGAAAGGAACTTCCCAACTTCAATATATAACAGATCCTCAGCCAAACTAAATCCTATGCATGTGCACTTTCTGTTATGTGAGCCCGCTTAGCTCAGAGGTTAGAGCATTGTATTTATAATGTCATGGCCATCGGATCGCGTTACTAAGAAGAGACAGCATGTAGCCACTAGTTGCAACAATTTTCTACCTTGCTCTTCTTGTTCTTGGCAGCAACCAGTTGCATTTTCGCTTGAAAAATTGCACGAACAAGACAAAAACTCCGAGCAACTTTTTGTTTGGAAGCAATCTGAACATCAAGACATGAACTTCTTTTCTTTTGAAATCTTACAAGCCCTACATAAACCTCCATCAAAACTATAAAAGAATTAAAACCCAAAAATCCATCAGATCTTATCAGACAAAAGAACCCATAGAAGAAATTGCTCTGGTTTTTTTTTTTTCCCTGATACCAAGGTTTTGATGACAGATCTCATAACTCTGAATTCCTGTTGATCTCCAAAACCTCAGGCAACTCATTATACATCTTTTGACATTCCACATCAATCTCAAATGTTCCATTATTATAAACCCCATTGTTCCCAGCTTCCGGAATTGTATGACCCATTATCATCCCCTTCATCCCAGCCCCATAACCACTGCATTCCTCCCTCAACAATATCCTGGTGCCAATTTTCCTCACAACTGCGTTGTCAGATTCTGCAATGCAGCTATCCTGGCTCTAATACCACAAAAGAATGGGTTTAATACCAAGGAAAGTCAAAAGGAATCCATCAAAGACATCCTCTTGCTTTCCTAGTCCAACACCCTCACTCTTCATTTCATTACTTAATCTGCTAAACAATACCAATAAGCTAAATTCTCTACCTTCTCTAACCCTGTATTAATCACATTCCTCAAGTGGAAATGTTTTCTACGAAAAAAATATTAAAGGGCACCACCACACGAGCATTATAAAGATAACTTTGATGAGGATGTCCAACATAGAAGATCAGTACAGCATTAGATAGCAGAGTAGGAAAAACAAATAGTGATTCCAAGCTTAATAGAATCAGTATAAAGGGATTCAATTAATAATTATTCAATATAAAAGGTAGTTGTTAAACAAGAAAGTTAAAAATAAAAACTAGTTTTTGGATAATTAAAAACAGTATAGATCAAATATTTTCCATCAGAACGTCCTCCACTAGTAGCGCTCCTTGATCACCTGCAATAAGTTCCTCTTTTTCGCATGTTCCAATGCAGCATTACGCATCCCAAATCTAAACCTCAATTGCAGCTACTGCAGTGACAGTGGATGTGTTTTTGTCCACGGTATTTGACATCGAACGCTTAGTTATCGGCAGGCACCATCTTGTGCATATTTCCAATAGTAGCGTGACCAGTAGCAAAGTTAGTATTATACCACTGTAGGTAAGCCTCCAAAATCTTGCGGCGTGCAACATGTCAAATCCTTTGTATATGTTGAATATGCTTAGGATAAGTGTTGACCAACCCGCCAGGAAGTGGAACCAGTTGAAGAAGGGACGATACTTGCTATCTTTGTCAGGTCTGACCAGACCACCAAACACCTGCGCTGTTGCAAGACAGAAGAGCACAATGCCGATGATTTTGTGACAGCTATGTTCGATACCATGAGACCTTATGCCAAGAAATATTCCAGTCCCAAATCCAGACAGACCACCAAGAATATAGGCCAGCAGTTGACAACTGACATGCAAGTAGAACCATAAAGGGCCTGCAGATTCGAACCTCTTCAAGTATCTTGCAATGACGGCCCCAACAGGCATTAGAATACCCCAGCTTACCGTGTTCAATATTCCATGGGCATTTTTCAGTGTTGTTGAAGAACTTCTTGTCGCTTTAATCCTTCCTGAAAGGAAGTCCAAACTCCCCATGGATTTAACGTTGGGACTGGATGGAGCAACACTATGCATCATTGGAGTGTTTTCAGACATTGGGCCTACTTGCCAGAGATGATTCACTGTGCTGATGTTTCCATGGAGCTCTAAGCTTGCATAGATTATCATCTCATTGTTCTGATTAATAGCGGACAAGTCCAAGACAGGAAAGCTAAGATTTCCTTGTTCCAATCGCGTTCCATAACTTGTTATAGGCGAAGTATAGACTGCAAGACTTCCATCCGTTCTCGGAAAAGAAACGATTGCTTGCGAACCAATCATCCCTCCTGAAGTTGGATTGATAGCCCAAGCAATCCATCTGCGATCGGTCACGCCAGTATGCCTGAAGGCAACCTCAACTCTGTTGGATAATGGATGGTAGTTCCAGTGAAGAGAGGAGCTCAAAACAGGCAAGTCGCTGCAAGAAGAGAACTGTTTGTTGTTTGAAAATTTATAGGTCGTGCATGGTTGTTGTTGTGCTATGCATGACAATGTGCAGAAAGAAAGAAAGATGGCGACCAGAAAAATCACAGAACGGGCCATGTTTATGCAACAAAAAGGGTTGAAAGAAGAAAGATCGGTGATGACTAGAGACTACGGAGCACGGGGAAGGAATTGTTTTAGGATAGAGAATTGTAAGGCTGGTTGAGTGAATATATAGGGATCTTGTCTTCCGTTTGCGACTCGGAAAAATATTTTGATTGCTTCGGTTTCTTGAAGGAAGTAATGTCCGTCTTATAGTCTGAAAAGCAATAGAGATATATTTCAGTAGTCGGTCTTTTATTTTTTTTTTTACTTTGCCTTAATAAAGGAAAAGTATAAAAAGCCTGGTGCTAGGTTTTTTTTTTTCAAGGCCCTGGTGATAATGTTTTTTAAAGGTGTCGATATAATTTTACTGTAAAAATAATATTAAAACATGGGAGAGTAACTTTAATCTGAATTCGCATGTCAGTCGTCATTTGCCTGGAAAATATTTGAGTACATGATACAAATAAGGTCATCAGAATGATGATTGCTTTTGTTGCTTAACTCTTCAATTTTGCAGTCTTTTGTTGTAAAATATTGTATATTTTCCCTTAAAAATAATTTATGACAAGTTGGTTATATCAGGGAAGGCGGTTCTATACCAATTGGGAGGGGTTAGCAGGTTTAGCTCTAGCCTCTTCTTCCTTCCCTTCATTTGACAGAAAACAAATTTGTACACACTTTTTCCTGGAGTCCATGTCTATAGAATAAATTGTATATGATACTGCAGTATAGAACTGCAAGTCCATTTACATGATTTGCTGATGTTTCTACTTTTATCTCGGTTCTTATTTTGCTTAGCAAGCATGGTTATGTGAAGCAGAGTAACTATAAAGTCTTCATCTTCAATGAGAATGTTCCAAGATTCAAACTCAAATATGTTCTTTGCCGCTTACTTGTTTCAGCTGTTCCATAATGCCACGAAGTTTCACTAGTAGAACTCCACTGCTCGTGCTCCTCTCTAGTGTCAGTTGAGGAGTTGGTAGGCTATGCACAGTGGGAAATGCCAAAATCTCTGTAATGAATCCCCTTTCCTTTCAAATTGGATGCCCCATGAAACATTGCTTGGTGAATTCAGGTTAGAGTGTAGAATAATCCAATAACGATAAAGCTAACACATTTTAACTGGTTTCTTGAGACCATGGAGATGGTGCGAGCCGCAAAGTCATGCCAGACAAGGATCCTTACTCTTCATCCCAGCCCCATAACCACTGCATTCCTCCCTCAACAATATCCTGGTGCTAATTTTCCTGGCTCTAATACCACAAAAGAACAGGTTTAATACCAAGGAAAGTCAAAGGAAATACATCAAAGACATCCTCTTGCTTCCTTCGTACAACACCCTGACTCTTCATTTCATTACTTAATCTGCTAAACAATACCATTAAGCTACCTTCTCTAACCCTGTATTAATCACATTCCTCAAGTGGAAATGTATTCTCCGAAAAAAAAAATTAAAGGGCACCACCACACGAGCATTACAATGAAGATAACTTTGATGAGGATGTCCAACATAGAAGATCAGTACAGCATGGGATAGCAGAGTAAGAAAAACAAATAGGGATCCCAAGCTTAATAGAATCAGTATAAAGGGATTCAATTAATAATTATTCAATATAAATGGAAGTTGTGCGTCAATTACAGTTAAACAATGAAAATTAAAAAGAAAAACTACTTTTTGGCTAATTAAAAACAGTGTAGATCAGATATTTTCCATCAGAACCTCCTCCACTAGTAGTGCACGTTGACCAGCTGCATACAAGTTTCTCTTTTAATTAATCGCATGTTCCAATGCAGCATTACACATCCCAAATCTAAACCTCCATTGCAGCCACTGCAGGGACAGTGGATGTGTTTTTGTCCACTGTATTTGACATCGAACGCTTAGTTATCGGCACGCACCATCTTGTGCATATTTCTAATAGTAGTGTGACCAGTAGCAAAGTTAGTATTATACCACTGTAGGCAAGCCTCCAAAATCTTGCGGCGTGCAATATGTCAAATCCTTTATATATGTTGAATATGCTTAGGATAAGTGTTGAGCAACCCGCCAGGAAGTGGAACCAGTTGAAGAAGGGACGATACTTGCTATCTTTGTCAGGTATGACCAGACCACCGAACACCTGCGCTGTTGCAAGACAGAAGAGGACAATGCCGATGATTTTGTGACAGCCATGTTCAATACCATGAGACCTTATGCCAAGAAATATTCCAGTCCCAAATCCAGACAGACCACCAAGAATATAGGCCAGCAGTTGACAACTGACATGCAAGTAGAACCATAAAGGGCCTGCAGATTCGAACCTCTTCAAGTATCTGGCAATGACGGCCCCAACAGGCATTAGAATACCCCAGCTTACTGTGTTCAATATTCCATGGGCATTTTTCAGTGTTGTTGAAGAACTTCTTGTCGCTTTAATCCTTCTTGAAAGGAAGTCCAAACTCCCCATGGATTTGACGTTGGGACTGGATGGAGCAACACCATGCATCATTGGAGTGTTTTCAGACATTGGGCCTACTTGCCAGAGATGATTCACTGTGCTGATGTTTCCAAGGAGCTTTAAGCTTGCATAGATTATCATCTCATTGTTCTGATTAGTAGCGGACAAGTCCAAGACAGGAAAGCTAAGATTTCCTTGTTCCAATCGCGTTCCATAACTTGTTATAGGCGAAGTATAGACAGCAAGACTTCCATCCGTTCTCTGAAAGGAAACGATTGCTTGGGAACCAATCATCCCTCCTGAAGTTGGATTGATAGCCCAAGCAATCCATCTGCGATCGGTCACACCAGTATGCCTGAAGGCAACCTCAACTCTGCTGGATAATGGATGGTAGTTCCAGTGAAGAGAGGAACTCAAAACAGGCAAGTCGCTGCAAGAAGAGAACTGTTTGTTGTCGGAAAATTTATAGGTCGTGCATGGTTGTTGTTGTGCTATGCATGACAATGTGCAGAAAGAAAGAAAGATGGCGACCAGAAAAATCACAGAACGGGCCATGTTTATGCAACAAAAGGGGTTGAAAGAAGAAAGATCGGTGATGACTAGAGACTACGGAGCACGGGGAAGGAATTGTTTTTGGATAGAGAATTGTAAGGCTGGTTGAGTGAATATATAGGGATCTTGTCTTCCGTTTGCGACTCGGAAAAATATTTCGATTGCTTCGGTTTCTTGAAGGAAGTAATGTCCGTCTTATAGTCTGAAAAGCAATAGAGATATATTTCAGTAGTCGGTCTTTCTTCTTTTTTTTTCCAATCGGATTAGCAATTTATTATTTTAATTAGTTTTTTTTTTTACTTTGCCTCAAATAAAGGAAAAGTATAAAAAGCCCTCGTGATAATTTTTTTTCTTTCAAGTCCCTGGAGAGTATCAAAATAATTTTATTATATAATTAATATTAAAAAGACAACGATACCCTAGACAAAAGATATATATATTTATTTCTTTTAAAGACAACAAACTCATTTTATTGAGCTAAAAAAAAGGTGTTCACTAATTTATCCCCAATCAATTTTATAATGCTTAATGGATCCTCTAAAAAAAAATGGTTTTACCTCCCATTATAAGCTTTGTTAGTTTTTATAGAAGGGCAAATGCATCATTTCAATTTTCAAATTAACAGTGAAATATCTCTTCGGTCACTTAGTTTTATTGATGCCTTTTAATTTTTTTTCTTGTAATTGTTAAGTTTTTTGAAACACATAAACATAAACATAGGGAAAATAATAATTTTAAAATTTTATAGTTGTCTCAACAATCTCTTTAAACAATTTAGGATTCTTTAGAATTTATGCGAAGATTTCTTGAAGATCGGTTCTTCTTTCTAAGGTTTGATGAACCCTTCAAAAATCTGAACAATTTTTTCAACAAAAAAATTATGATTAATTTATAGTGGCTAATTAAAGATTAATTATGGTAAAAATTAATTCTTATTATGATCATAATAAATTCTTTAACCTTTTAAATTTTAAAATTCACTATAAAAAAGAGGTTGAAAGAAAAGTTCTTGTAGTATTTTTTAAATAAATTTTACATACTCTTTCTCACCTCATTTTTAGTACTTTCCTTCTCATTTTATGCTTTTGTTTTCCTATCAAATTTGATAAAAAAAAATTTAATTACTATTGTTTTTACTTTGTAAATTTTTTTAAATTGATATATTTTCTAGTTTTATCCTTCAATATTAAATTTGTTGGGAATTGAGCTTCTTGATTAAGCTCGGATCAAGGATTTCACAAGTTGCAATTTTAAGATATTTATCTGGGTTTGCTTGTTTTTTTCTTCTTCCTTTTTTAAGTTTTTTTTTTTCAGTTTCATCTTTCATCACTTATTTTATTCAAGATTGGGAACCGTTATTTATTTTTTATTTTCTATTGAGTTTCTCACAGATTTTGGAAATAAACAGTGTTATCTCACTCTTCAACATTAATTGAACTATATAATTAAATTTCATAGTTTTATTTAATTTACATTCGATGAAGTTACCTCAATAACATAACTAGGTCATAAATTTTGCATGCTTACCTGGGTGGACTCGGGTCGGGTTTTTTTTTCTGTTTTGGATTATATTTTTTTAATTTCTTCCTTCAATATTTTATTTAGAAATTGTGTTTTGGAAATTTTTTTCCATTGTACTTTATACGGGGTTATCGTGTTCTCAATTAGTTTTTTTTTTTCATTGTCAAAGAAAATCCTTCAACATTTAATTTTTTTTTTAAAAAAATTAATTTAATTTTTCAATATTTGATTGATTGAGAATTGGTCTTTGTGTTTTTTTTTTTTCGCTTTCTTTTATATGAAGTTATCTCAATCTTATACCCATTATCATAGGATTAACGAGTTAACTTAGTTTAACTTCATGATTTTATTCAATTTACTTCTAACATATTTATACCTTAGTATCACAACCAAGTCGCATATTTGACATGCTAACCTGGATGAGCTCGAGTCAAGTTTTTTGACTTGTTTTTCATTGTTAGTTTTTTTTTTTTACCTTTTTTTAGCTAAGTTTATAAAATTTAATCGAATCAATGATCCAAATCTTTTTTTTTTACTTTCTGAAAAATATTTGCATCAATTTAATAATTTTTTTATAAAAAAATAGATTAGCTCATGGGCTGCGCGGATCGCTAGTCTGCCTCTAACAAGTGCTTGGAGTATTGTAATAATTGTTTTTCAAGTACTTTTTGCATAGAAATGTATCAAAATAATATTTTTTTTAATTTTATTTTTAATATCAACACATTAAAATAATCTAAAAAATAAATAAATAATTTAAAAAAATAAATCTTAGCTGTTATTATTTAGGCCACAATGCCATACAACGAATATGAACAACTTAAAGGTCGCCTAATATATCTACCACACTACGTGTTGAACATAGAGATAGGTTTTGATATTTTTTTTATTAATGTGGGTGTCCAAGTTAACTTGCATGCATTTCGAATAATTTCACGAGCCCTGAAGTTAACGACCATGTAAGCCTCTAATGGCCCTGAGAGTACTCGAACTCATGATCATTAAAAAGCAAACCCAAAACCTAACTAGTTGAACAACCCCTCTTGTATAGGTTTTGATATTGTTGTTTGCTAATCTAATAGCCTTTATAATGATTAACAAATTGATTAATAGATTCTGAACATTAATAGGATCGAGAGAAGACAAATGGGACCCAAAAAGGAGTCTTGATTATGATTTTAGGTTAAAACTACAACTTAACACGAACAAATTCTTGTAAATATATCAATTTATATGTAGATAGTTAACTTAAAATTTAATTTAAATACAGAGCTAATAAAAAAAAAATATCGCAATTACTAAGAAAAAAAAACACAAATTTGCTTATAAATTATTTCACTAGGTACTAGCTCTAATTTGTTATTGTATAAATGTTAGGTTAAAGTCTCCCCAACCATGAACCCTTCACGTCAAACATATATCATGGATCCGAGTTAAGCAATCTTGAACTCATCTCCCCCAAGTTCAGTCTAGGTTATTATAATTAGGAATCCTACCACTCCATGTCTTCTATATTTATCATCTTCATTTATTATATCTGAAATGAACAACACACATCTTCATTTATTATATCTTAAACATCGAAAGATTTCCCTAAATCATACAAAGAACTTTTGTTTTTTGTAGGAGTTCTTGGACTATAAGCTAATCTCTTCTTCTTCAACCTTCAAAGCCCGATAACCCATTACATCATATCCTTGAAACCAGTTTCCATTATCAAGCCCATAATGACACCTGGGCCCTTTCCCTTTTCAGCTCTTTCGAAAATTCGGAAAACAATTTGAAAGGACATGTATGTGTGTGTGAGCAATGATACGTGTTGAAAGAACAAACTATTTCTTTACCAAGTAGGGTCTTTGTCTTTCTTGTTTATTCCACAAGCTAGACTGATCAGTAGGGCCTCTTTTTTTTCAGTGTCGACTTTCAAGGTATTTTTACATGTTGCTAGCAGGTGCATTGTTGAAGAAAAACATACGTTTCATGTTGAATATCAAGGTCCTTTCTTTTTCTTCAATGTACTGATGGTTGATGAAGGAGATTAAGAGAGAGGAGAGCTAGATTAGTGAAACAGAAAAATAACAGTGCAGGTGTAGAGCTGATGATAGTAGTGTACTTGTGAGGGAGAGAAACTATTGAAAACATTTCTGAGTTTAATTGCATGAAGTTTCAGGATTAGTGAGATCTGTTTCGCCCATGGGTAAAATTCAATCGGGTAATATCTTCATTGGCATTAGAGAATACCTCCTGTAATATTTTCCATTTTTGCCAATGAAAGAATTTGAATCTGGTGCTATAATTCGCTTCCATGGAAGCATGTTTTGTACTTCTGCAATTTTGGCAGTATAACACATTTTCTGCTACAAGTTTCGGTTACAAGATGGCTGGATTCAATAGCCTTGCACCTAAGACCAAGAATCTGGTAGTTGCTGGAAGCTTGTCAGCATTTGTTTTTGGGGATTATTTCAACACCATGAGAGCTGTTGGAGGGACAAACGAACTTTCAGACCGCGATTCATAAGTTTGAACAGCAGAAAAGCAAGCAAGAGTCTGAGGCAACAATCCCATCTAAGCCTTGACCATATGATCCTTGGTGTAAGAATGTGATCAGAAACAAGAAAATGGTTAATTTGTGAATATGCTGTTTCTACTTTTGATTTTGCACTTTTAGTGTACGTGATCGGCATGATAATAAACATGGGAGAGTAACTATAATCTGAATTCGCATGTCATTGGTCCTTTTCTTGGAAAATATTTGAGTACATGATACAAATAAGGTCGTCGGAATGGGGAGTGCTTTTGTTGCTTAACTCTTCAATTTTGCAGTCTTTTGTTGACAAATTGGTTATATCAGGAAAGGCGGTTCTATACCAATTGGGAGTGGTTCGCAGGTTTAACTCTAGCCTCTTCTACCTTCCCTTCTACTGCTCTCGCTCCTCTCCAGTGTCAGTTGAGTCGTTGGTAGGCTAGCACAGTGGGAAATGCCAAAAGCTCTGTAACTAATCCCTTTTCCTTTCAAAATGGATGCCCCATGAGACATTGCTTGATGAATTCACCGTTAGAGTGTAGACTAATCCAATAACAATAAAGCTAACACATTTTGACTGGTTTCTTGAGACCATGGAGATGGTGCGAGCCACAAATTCATGCCAGACATGGGTCCTTACTTATTATCACTGAGGAAAAACCCAGAGTAAAATATTAGTACAAACATAATCTAAACCCGAAATAGATACATAAATTATAATGAAGAAACAGAATCCCAAGTACTGTTTTGCAACATATATACTTTGAGTTGATCGATGGCTTTCGGAAAATAGAATTTTGTATTTCTAGAAATTTATACTAGTTAAGAGAATATGCAAGTGATTCAATAACGTTACCTCATTAAGTATGGTTACAGAGTCTCAGGTTTAAGCTCCTTGACTTGGATACCTTGTTTTACCCAAGACTGGAAACCACCTTGGACCAAGTATGGTCTCTGTCACATAAAAATGCAAACAAACAATTAGCAATATGATACAATAGGTTGTGGTTCCGGATTAATAATAGACTCACTTGGCAGTGCAAATTTTCTTATAATGCAGGTCACAAGGTTTAATTCTGCAACATTCTACTATCTTCTCTATCTAAATTATATGATTAGGGAATGAACCATGGTATCATCTAGTATTCGTGCATTTAACTTGTTTCTCTGCAAGCCATTTACACAACAATACAGCCCAGCAATCTATGGAGTGAAATAAAAGAATATTGAAATTGATCAATACATTGCAACTTCCCATTCAGGCAAGCAAGAGAGAGAGAGATATTTTAAGGACATAAGTTAGATGTAATACTAATGCGCTTTCTGAATTATACCACTTGAGAACAACAAGAATGAAAATCGGGTTCTATCTATAGCATCTATACAACAGAAAAACATGCATAAGGAGTAACGGTTTTTGACTTAACAACATTGTAAATGCACAAAAGACATTAACGTACTCTTCCCAGATCTGGTTAATATGGATATTGTTATTTGTTTCTAAGGGTTACTGATACGGAAAAACTCTCAGAAATGTTTTTTATCCCAAAGAAACTTGACTAAGGGAGAGTGGATAAATTCATTTTGCCCTTCTAGTTCCATGATGAATTAGATGTTTAGGCTTTTGTGTAATAAAAAAAATATTAGAGATTCCAAATACTTGCCTTAACCCCAAGCTTTCTCAAGGATCTAGCGATGCCTTTAGAACGAGAACCATCAGCATCCATAACTATTACCTGGTACCTGTCCTACAAGTATAAGAACAAAAAAATCTCTGAGACAATGTTCCTGCTTCAGAATTTAAACATGGAACTCTCAGGAGATTGTGTGTACAACTGTACTGCATATGGTAATACCAAAACAATTTATTGTGTCCTCGGAGGCCAGTGATGCTAAAACACACAACATTGATTAAACCAAGCCCAAATCCCTCCCCCCAAGAATTTCCTTTCTTTCTTGCACTACTCAGAATTCTCATTTTTCTGAATGTCTCGAAACAATGACGGCATGCATAAACAATAGTTATATCGAAGCTCTTAAAACATAAAGCTATACCTGTACAGCTTTCAAGTTTCGAATGACTGCAGCAGTTAAGATGTCATCAAGATCTCGTCCACCCTTTAAAAGCTTCCTTACTGGGCCATCAACCTGAATAAAGTAGAAGAATATAAGACAGAGTTATGAAAAAGGGATACAACCAAACTCCAATTCTTGTTTTATTTTTTTTATTGTTGGTTCAAAGAGTTATTTGACATTTAGAAACAAAGTAATTGTTCTAAACTATCATCCTCAAACCAAATAGCAATACCTCTCCACTCATAGCTTTTGAATAGTATTATCAGATAAAACCAACCTCTGGTAGAGTTACACTTGCATAGCGAAACCGAGCAGCTCGCCTAAGATCAGGAATGCCATCTCTTTCTCTGAGAACCCTCATATAAACAATGTCCACCAAGTTCAATGCCAAGTTAAGGGGGAAAAAAGGAAATTAATGAGGGTGCCAAATTTGAGATTTTTTTACTATGATGTAAAAGAAATGGGGTTGCAAGGTGGATGGTAAATAATATTTCCTAGTGAAAAGAAATTAAATATTGAAAATATGAAACGGGGTAGCTAAAAGATAGAAGGTATTAATGAACAGAGTTGAAAAAACAGTACTTACCCTTCAGTAAATGTCTGAGCAGTCAGCTTTAGTGTCTCTCATTCAGGTACTAGAATTTCTAACAAAAGAAACTTAAGAACATAAAAGGCCAGAAAAATTTACTCTCTTGCCTTAGGCCAAACATCAATAAGTATGGCGTCTTCCTTCCCTGCCAAGAGCTCCAAAGTTAATTGCGGAGACAAATCTCCAGAGTAACCACCATAAACCCACACCCAATAAAAACCCCTGCACAATCTGATCCAAGCCAAGACTTTTCTCCAGCCCCTCAATAGCAATGTAAACCTGCTTGAGGTGTAAAAGCAGGTTTAGGAAATTCAGCTTTGGTTTTGGAACATAAATTAGTTTGATCAGCACATAATTAAGCAGTGTAACAGAGATGGACGCAATTGAGTTTTCAACTAGAAGTCCTGTAAGCTGAAAGCAGTGACTGTGTCTCCAACAAAAAGATTTCTAAAATAATCCAAATATATCTTTGCAAGAGATTTTTTTCTTTCAAGTCCACACAATTAAACGAGAGTACAATAGCCATCAAAGTAAAACGTGCCAAGTATAATGTACCAGTTGAAAAGTTACACCAATTGGCCTCAAAATCTCTGTTACCCTTTCTTCAGACAGATTCAGTGCACCTCTGATCTTTGGAGGAAGCAAATCCTTGGCAGACCCATAAGAATAAACAACAAAAGAAGCCCCTTTTGCTATAGATTCCTCCACTGCAGCGATTGCAACTCTGAGCACATCAACAGAAGTGCCAGTAGCTTTTTGTGTGGCTTCCCTCAAACCAGATGAAAAGCTAGTCAATCTTTGGCAGCTAATTCTTCTGTTTGATCAAAAGTAGAGAATACTTTACTCAAGGCACCATCTACTGCTTCTGAAGCACCTTCCTTAATCGATGTTATTGAAGAAGTAATTGTGTCTAGTGAGCTTTGCACAACATTTCCTCCATTATTTACTGAAGTGTTGATGGAGTCCCTAACCTCGCCCAAAAAATCATCAAAACCAGCCTTTGCACTAGATAATGAATCGTTATCCATTTCCAGGGAATCAGATCCCAAACTGGGATTCTCTGGTGTCATATCAATAGTTGATGTTATTTCAGGTTCCACAAGTCGTATTAAACTATCTGTATTATCAGCAAACTGGTCTGCAGAGTTCAAAGGTCCTTCTTCAACATCAGATATGTTATAACTTTCTAAGAATTTCAGTTTACCCCCTCCCATAGGGTGTGGGTACAGTTCATCTATTGCTCCAACTGAAGAATCCCAATCCTTATAAAAGTTGCAATTAATGTTGCCTAGTTCATTTGGGCAAGAATGATCATTAATGAAAGCAAAGCTTTCAATAAAATTGGAGTAGAGAGACTTTATAGCTTGTGTTTTGAAGGAAATTCTTTGGTGATGTGTTATATTTGACATTCCCAAAAGTACCCTGTCTACGACATAACATCTGGACTCGAAATCCTTCCGGACTGAGCAAAATGGTTGCAGACCTCCATGAAATGTTATCTGCAATAGTTGTGGTTTCAAATACATGAATGAAATTTTTGACAATAGAAATACTATGCCAGAGGTATATGAAGAAATATGTGACATGATAACACAAAACTTGGTGAATTGATAACCTATGTGCATGGAAGTTACTGCCTGCAAGGCTTCACTGAAAATTGTCAAATTCTGTTCTTTAAAGGTGGACAAGGAATTTGTATATTGAAGAGTCTCACAGACCTCATATCTTAATTTTATATTCTGATGTAAGTAATGAGATTAAGAGCGTGTTTGACATTGCGGTAGCGGTTGCTTTTAAAGTGTTTTTTGTTCGAAAACACATCAAAATAATGTTTTCTTCATTTTTTAAAATACATTTTTGACATCAGCACATCAAAAAGGTCCAAAAACATCAAAAATAATAATTTTAAGCAAAAATAATAATATTTTTGGCAAACGGTGTTGTGACAGCAATGCTAAACACACTCTAAGTGGAGAGAAAATGCCATCATAATCCACTGCAAATGAGAAGGAAAGTTGGTGCTAGGGAATCACACCCAGATGCTTAATCTACTAAACGGAGATGTACAAGCAGATTATTAGGCCATGCAAAACTTTCTGCTAGATTGTTAAGGGATTTACTCAGCATCCCTCTGATGTGTGGGCCTAGAAGGAAGGAGAAAACTGCACTGGACTATGATACCATGCTAGAGCATGAGAATCAATTCAAAACCTTCACTTAGGCATATAAGCTCTACATGATGTCATCCTGACCTTTATGCTTAAACAGTTGAAGTTTAATTTATACCTTCATTCAAAACCTTCACTTAGGCACCCCAGATTTTTCAACTCAAATACATCAAACATATTTTATAAAGAGGCAGACATGTCTAGTTACACCAATATTTTTTCTTTTATTTTTTGACACCAGAATTTATCTCTTTAGAGAAAGTTCAATTATAGTCCCGGCTTGTTCTCCACCTAATTAGAGGTCATGCATCTCCAAAACTAAGGGCATAGATGAAATCCGAGGTACAGGGATGATAGAAACTTGGCAACAACACGAATTAAATTACAGTCTAGGAAGTGAAACTCACCTGAGAATGAGAGGAACAACACTGAGTGGCAGAGCAAACAGGCAACATCCTTTTTACCTTGTGAAATTATAAAACTCGTGATGACTGTGAGGCGGAGTTCGACTGCATAGAAGATATAGAGTTGAAGTGTGTTTTGTAATTTGCTTTAAATAAATGTAAAATAGTTGTAGGGAGGGTGATTTGACATGGCATTTGACGAGCTCAAGAGATCTACAATTTTATCTCCTCTATCTCCGCTGGCTAATCTTCTACACCGATGATTTTGCTAGTGCTTTCTGCATAAGATCACATCAAAATGGAGTCGTTAGTTTTAATTTTTGCAGATTCCTTGGAATGCTGCTAGTTATTTTGGTGCTCTGCAATGTTTTGTGGAGTAACGCAGGAGGTTGGCCATATCACTTGATAGTGATTTGGCTTACTGTTATCAGTCAGTCACAATGGTGGTGGATATACTGCTCCATTGCCACCAGGCTGGGAGAAGCGATCTGATGCAGCAACAGGGAAAACGTATTATATTGATCACAGCACTAGAGCTACAACCTGGAATCATCCATGTCCAGATAAACCTTGGAAGAGATCAGCAATTTTATCTCCTCTATCTCAGCTGGCTAATCTTTTCCTTCTTGCCGGCGATATCCACGCAACACTTTATACTGGTTCAAAAGCTCTACATAACAAGTTCTTCCCAATGAAATAATAATAACCATTAAAATATAATGTGAAGTCAACAAAGTCCTTATAATGTGAAAGCAAAAATGAAATCGGCACACACAAACACTTAGAGCTAAGACATGGAAGGTGTTTATGAGTATTATGACAGTTACTTTTTAAAATATTGTTTTTAAATGTTTTTTTGATTGAAAATACATTAATATATTATTTTATTTATTTTAAAAAAATTACTTTTTACACCAACACATCAAAACAAACAAAAAAAACTAAAAAAAATTAATCTAAAAAAAAATCAAAATTTATAAAAACACTATTTAATTATATCATAAAGACAAATAGCTCATAGGTGTCCTTTCCTACCACATCACAAATAAAAAGACCCGAAGCCTTTTGTACCTGAGAAATTTAAAGGAAGTCAACAATGTGCACCCTCTGTAATGTCGTGAGAAAATACTTGGATTTGAATTTTTTTAATTTTTTATTTTTAATTAAATTTTTTTATTTTTTTATATCATTTTAATCTCATAATGTGAATTACCTTGTAAAAGTTACCATCTCTGCTGCTCTCATGTTTCTTCTCTCAACTGAATGGGTTGAGAGCTAAATTTTCTTTCCAGGTTGTTGAGTGAATTTAAGTTAAAGACAATGCTATGAGATGATCACTTCCTGTTTAAGGTGTCGTTGGTAACTTTTTGCCAATTTTGAATTAAAGAAGGAGAAAACTGATGAATAAGTCTTTAGTTTGCGCTA
>Ga0325410_1000283_pt1 | contig 50957 bp, 30 predicted proteins | sample PopdelMetagenome_16_FD_206182 | JGI IMG/M metagenome (GOLD analysis project Ga0325410, IMG submission 206182) | Populus deltoides microbial communities from Bellville, Georgia, United States - Xylem-PdIQD-R3 | ecosystem: Host-associated > Plants > Phyllosphere > Stem > Wood/Secondary xylem...
CCCGCCCCCCCCGCCCCCCCCCCCCCCCAGTTTCAGGCGTTTTGGCCTTCTGTTTTTGAAAGAGTTTTGTGATGTACATGTTGACATGTAAATAAATAATGCTAGTGCTCTGCTGACAAGTGGACTCCCCGCTGTTAAATAAAGTGCTCCCCTGTAAAATGAAGTGCTGGTTGGTTTGACCTCTACTTTTGGTAGTGTTGCGAAGTAATTTTTATTTTATAATATATTAAAATAATATTTAAAAAAAATCAAAATTTTAATCATATAGAAAAATTTCTGAATGGTGCTTGTATAAAAATTAACTTCATTAATTGATTGGTATATACTCTTAGAGAAAAAAAAAAAAAAAGGAATTGCTCAATTTTCTGGATCATATATATATATGTATATATGGCGGCTAAACAAACACATCTTAAGAAAATTCCTTTCCAGATTATTCTGTGCATTTAGATTTTGGGGAGGGAATTTAAAGAGAAACATTAATTTGTATAAGAATTGTATGAGAAAATTAAAATTAAAAAATAGAAAGAAATAAGTAAAAAAGAAGAAGAAGAAATTATTGGGCTTGGCTTGGTTAGGAGAAGTATTGTGATGCACAAGTGTTTGGGCTTGGCCTTGTTAGGAAAGTTTTGGGAAGGTCAATAAAATAAAACAAATAAATTACAATAAAGAAGTGAAAAAAAGGCTAATTTCAACCATGAAATTACAATAAATAAGTTAAAAAAAAATAAAATTATTGGGACCTAACTTGGACAGCTCTTGTTGATTTTTTTTTATTTTTTTTGTTTTATTAAATTGAATTAATTTTTTCTAGATTTATTAAATTGAGTTAACTCTCTTGATCAGGTCACCAATCAACCCATAAATCAAAACGACGAAGTCTCATAAATTATTCTCTTAATTTTCCTCTCCTATTCTTCTTCTCCTTTTATCTTTAACTTTATCTCTTTTAACTTAATTTTTCTTAGTTTTTGTTTGTGAAAACTAAATTATAATACCCAGTAAAATAAAAATAATATTCAATGGGCTTGGACTTCTAATTAAAAAGGCCCAGGTATCCGTTAAGGCCTACGACTGAAAGTGAATAAGCCCAAGTTCAGTGCTTTGAATTCTTTTTCAACCGCTGCTAAATTGTTTCTCTTCTCTTGTTTTACAAAGCAGCAAGGAGCCAGCAAAGCCAAACTAACAATGAACGATTGATCTTCACGCTTTCAGAGACGTTCTGCTCTCCCTTTGCCAACCATCAGGGACAGCAAGATGATAATTTCCGTGAGTATTATCAAACCCGCACTAAGCTCCTCTCTTTCCCGTTTCCACTGATCTGCTTAAAACGTTGTAGAGCTTTGTCATCCACGTATAGTTGTTGCCCCTCCCACTTGTTCGATGAAATGCCTCACTGAGCTATGAAACTGTTCCTGTAAGGTTTCTTATTATTTTTCATGTTTTCTCCCCTCCATTTTGTTTGTTTAGAAACCGAAGAAAATGAAATGGAACTTGAAATTTTTTTTCCTTTTGTTCTTGCTCGCATGAGAATGATGTCTCCTACGCCTGTCAACGAGACATACACTATAGGATTTTGTCTTAGTAGTGCTGTTGATTGCTAAATGTTAGAAAAGACGCTTGAAAATTTCAAAGAAGAATCAGTATCTTAAATTGAAAAATTATTGTGTTTTTGCTTGCTTGTTTTGAATGACTTCATAAAGAAAAAGACCCACTTGTTTTTCTTTTTTAATGTTGATTTGTTTTAGGTATGTTGAACTCTACTTTGCTTGGCATGGTACTGCTTGTTACCTACATGAATGGTTGACAAAGGTTAGGTATGTTCGTATATATTTGAACTTTTTTATGTAAATCATAACATTGAACTCTGTTTTGTTAATTAAAAAATAATATATATTGCAGGTTTCAGTCCATTTCAACGCATGATTTCTAGTTGAGATTTTTTTTTTTTTAGTGTAAAGAAAAGCATGTATAGAAAAGGAATGCTATCTACCAGGAAATTGAAGCGTCAAGTCGTTGCGTTGTCCCCTAGAGTTTTATTTTCCTTACTTTCTGATAGTGGACATGAGACTACTCGGGTTTCCAGATGCCGGATGCTAGTTTCTTGGAGCAGCGGGCCTGTCAATGGGTTTCTTGAGTCCTCTTTGACCAACCTAAATGGTCCAACTGTTGTTGTAGGAATCCAGGGTGGGTTCAATCATCAAAGCTATTCCTTTTCGACTCTGGCTGGAACAATTTTGGTCCAGGCTCGAGACCCAGCTAAATTATGTATGGAAATAGAGAATGCAATCGATGAGCATAGATTTAATGATGCATGGAAGTTATTTGAACAGCATTTGCATATGGATGGGTTTCCTCGAAAGTCCATTGTGAATAAGCTTCTAACAAGTTATTCTGCAAGCCTTGGTGTTCCATGGCTTGAGAAGGCATATGGCTTGGTAGAACAAGCTATTGAGGAAAGCAAGCAGAATCTGCTGGAGAAAGAGCCTTTGATCTATCTCTCTTTTGTTCTTGCTAAATGTGGTTTGCCAGTTCCAGCATCAACGGTCCTGAGAAAGTTGATACAAATGGAACAATATCCTCCGGTGACTGCTTGGTCTGCAATCTTGGCTCATATGTCACTAACAGCTCCTGGTGCTTACCTAGCTGCTGAGCTGATACTTGAGATAGGTTACTTGTTTCAAGATGGTAGGGTGGACCCACGTAAAAAGATTAATGCACCTTTGATTGCCATGAAGCCTAATACTATTGCTATGAACATTGCCTTGACCGGATGTCTCTTGTTTGGAACAACTAGAAAAGCAGAGCAGCTTCTTGACATGATGCCTCGAATTGGCATCAGAGCCGACACAAATTTATTGATCATAATGGCACATATATATGAGAGGAATGGGAGAAGAGAAGAACTTAGAAAACTTCAGAGACATATAGATGAATCCCAAAGTTTAACCGATACGCAGTTTCGGCAGTTCTATAATTGTTTACTAACATGCCACTTGAAATTTGGGGATCTCGATGCTGCTTCCAACATGGTTTTAATAATGCTTCGGAAAGCAAGGGAAGCACGGAATTCATTTGCTACGGCTGCACTGCTGTTCCCAATTGATAAGAAGTCCTCTCCAGGCCCAGTTTCTCAGGAAAGTTTGAGCCACAAAGAATCAGGTGGTTTAGGGAACAATAGATCAAACAAAGATCTTACGATTTCTTATGAAGAGTTCTATAGAGACCAGAATTTCTTGAAACTTGACACTGAGGCAAAGGAAGTACTCAGTACTCTGTTAGTTGAGTTGCAGATGCAAGTTGAATTGATTACAACTGAACGTGGTATCCTCCAGCCAACTGAAAAAATTTATGTGAAGCTGGTTAAAGCTTTCCTAGAATCGGGCAAGACCAAGGAGTTGGCTGCATTTCTCATCAAGGCAGAGAAAGAAGATTCTCCAGCTTCCAATGACGATTCAGCTTTGGTTCATGTCATCAATTCATGCATTTCACTTGGGTGGCTAGATCAGGCACATGACCTGCTAGATGAGATGCGTTTGGCTGGGATCAGAACCAGTTCTTCTGTCTATGCTTCACTCTTGAAAGCATATTGTAAAGCAAACCGAACAGGAGAGGTCACTGCACTTCTACGAGATGCACGTAGAGCAGGGATCCAGCTAGACTCGAGTAGTTATAATGCATTGATTGAGTTCCGAGTGATTCAAAAAGATACTAAGGAAGCCCTCCATATTTTTAAGGAGATGAAAGAGGCTAAGATACCTAGAACTGGCCATCAGGAATTTGAGATGTTGGTTAAGGGATGTGCAGAGGGTGGTGAAGCAGGGTTGATGGCAAAGCTTTTGCGGGAAATCAAAGAAGAGCAGGCTGCAGATTCTGGAGTTCATGATTGGAATAATGTGATCCACTTTTTCTGCAAGAAGAGACTTATGCAAGATGCCGAAAAGGCTTTGAAGAAGATGAGGAGTCTGGGTCATGCCCCAAATGCTCAAACTTTTCATTCTATGGTGACTGGATACGCTGCCATTGGGGGAAAATATATAGAGGTAACAGAGCTCTGGGGCGAAATGAAATCTATTGCTTCAGCAACCTCAATGAAGTTTGACCAGGAACTACTGGATTCAGTACTTTATACATTTGTGAGAGGTGGATTTTTTTCTCGAGCAAATGAAGTCGTGGATATGATGGAGAAAGGGAAAATGTTCATTGACAAATACAAGTATCGAACCCTCTACTTGAAGTACCATAAAACACTATACAAGGGGAAAACTCCCAAAATCCAGACAGAAAGTCTAGTAAAAAAGAGGGAAGCTGCACTGACCTTTAAGAAGTGGTTGGGTCTGAACTGAGGGGATTTTTGTTGTGTTTCAACAACTCTAAAGATGAGACGGTACTGTAAATATTCAGAAAAGGAAACTTTGGCACTGTCAGGGTGAATCCTTGCGTTTTGTATCTTGAAAATGTAATGGACTTTCTTCACTTGTTTCTTCAGTCAACGAGAAAACGAACTTCCTCCATCAGTATGTCAATGGTTTTCACCGGAAGAAGGCGTCATTGACAATAAATTGTTCAAACTCTGTTATGCGCATACAGAGTTCAGGCCATGTTGGAGGCTACAGCATTCGTTTGTGCAAGGTAATTTACAATTTGTTAGGAGTTCATTTAATTATAGCTCGAGCTCGAATTATGAATTTAGGAGATTTGTAAAATTGGAAGAACATAAAAGAATTAATAGTTTAAAGGGCAGCTTGCCATAAGTTTCATGAAAGGCTCCTCCTCCCTTTGGTCGTTACACGTTAGATTGATGCCAAAACCAATCTGTTCTTGACCCATAAAGTTGGTAGGTAGAAGTAGAAGCATTTCTCATATCGAGATATGCAAGATGAGAAGGGAAATCAAATCCTCAGATCCTACCATCTCCTTCCTTTGCTTCGAAGTTATTAAGCTCGGTTTATAATTCATTTAAAGTTTGGGTGTGAGTTAATCCGACTAAATTAAAACACTATTATTTTAAAAAAAAAATTAAAGTTAAAACAATGCTTTTTAAAAAAGAATAAAAAATAAAAATTCGAGGTTTAATTGGATAAATTTAAAGTTAAAACAACGCTTTTTAATTGGATAAGTTTGAGGTTGGATTTCGTAGAGCATTGCTTTGCTTATTTTTAACAACTCTTACCCCTTCCGTCCCAATTTTCCATCCAAACATAATATAAGTGATCAGGAATCTTCCATGTTCCAATTCCCATATCTAATCTTACAGATAAAAAAAGAGTCAACTCCATAAACAAAAGATTTGAAGAACAGGTTATTTAGTTTTGGTGTACCAAACGTTCTTATTAACAAAACATTAAAGAGTGTGCATTTAACGATACCCACGAAATACTATCGATTAGAATCGAGTTTTGTGTTATTAGATTTTTTTTACTGAATTTTTTTTTTAATTTTACTCTTCAAAACCCTGATTTTTTTTAAAAAAATTATCTTTTAATTTTAAGCTAATTTAAGAATTGTGTTTTTTAATTTTTTTTCTTTTTATTAAGTTATATATAAATTTTATATATTTAGTTTTTTTTCTTCAATTTCAACCTTATCAGTTATAAATGAGGTTTTATAAATTTATTTTTATTTGCTTTCCATAAATTTATCTTAATCTCATGACCCATATCACAAATTTAATATATTAATCCAGTTTGACTCGAGTTATTTTTTTGGATTATTTAGTCTAAATGATTTTTTTTTATTTTATTCTTCAACATTGAGTTTGTTGGAAATCAGGATTCATATTTTTTTTATTTGTATCATATGAGGTTATCCCGATCTCATGATCTGGTTTGTAATTTTGATAGGTTGACCTGAGTTAACCTCTTTTTTTTAATTGAGTTTTTTTTTCAATGTGATTACCTTAATCTCATGACCAGAATTATAGGTTTGACAGGATGACCTGGTTAATTTTTTTGGTTATTTTTTTATTGATTTTTTTTTTCAATTTCACCCTTCAATTACTCAAACTTCTTTTTCATTTTATTTCTTTTTCAATTTTATCTTTTAATATTAAGTTGTTTGAGAATTGAGTTTTGTAATCTTTTTCAATTTGTTTTTTATAAAGTTATCCTGATCTCGTAAATTTAATTTTTTTTATTTCAACCTTCAATATTGAACATGTTAAAAATGAAGACTTATAATTTTTTTATTTAATGTTTATTAAGTTATCTCAGTTTCATGACTCAGATCGTATGCTTAACGGGTTAATCCGAGTTAAATTAAATTATTTTTTAATTAACTTTTTTTTATTTTTTTTAATATTAAGTTGATTTGAAATTGGACTTTATTTTGTTTTATTTGCTTTATATGGGATTATCCTGATCTTATAACCTGAGTTGTGGGTTTGGTAGGTCAACTCGAGTAATTTTTTTATCCTTTTTATTTATTTATTTTTAATTTTATCCTTTAACATTAGATTGATTAAGAATTAATTTTTATAATTTATTTTAATTTAATTTTTATAGTGTTATTATGGTTTCATAATCCGAGTCTAATATATCATTGTTTTAAGACTTAAAAATATAAAACTTGTAATATGTTATCGTATTAATATTTTTTAAAAAAATATTATTTAAAATATATTATATTTTTAAAATCACTATTAATTTTTTTTATTAAAAATATATTAATAATATTTAAATATTTTTTTGATATTAAAAAATAATTGATCCTATCTGAATAGCAATACCGTACAATGATCTAGTAGTACATCACCACTCACCCTAACAAAAAATACAATAATAATAATAAATAACTCGCCAACAACCGATGGACCCCACAGTAGCATATATAAACCTCACCATAAATGCCACACCAAACACAGTCCTCACGCCGGTATTTCAGTTTCACTATCTTTTTACTCCTCCTGGACTCCCGAAACCCTAATTTCCCAATTCACCCAATCAATCAATGCCAGGCAAGCGTTCTCGCTTAACTCAGTCTCAGAGCTTCGGAGACATTGGTTTAGGGAAAGACCGGCTGCCTCCAAGGGACGGTGGTTTCACTGCTGATAACATGGCCGGTCAGTTTATCCAAAGGATTATCGCGGTCTCGCCTCCTCCTCCTCCGCTGCTGCCAGAGAAAGAGAAGGATATTGGAGGTGGTTTGATGGAGACTGAGCATTTTCTCGAGAGGTGTGAGCACTGCTTGAAGAGATTGAGTCAAAAACAGGATGTCTATATGTACGGGTATGGTTTTGTTGCTTCTTATAACTTTCCTTTTATTTTTCATTTATTATATTTTTTTATGGTTTATTTGGTTTTATTTGTTGTTGATGTGAAATAAAATTAAAATACATAATTGATTTTGCATGTTGTTGTGTGAGAGAATTTCTAACCATAATTTTTTTTTATCAATATCTGATAATTTTTTTGTCCTGTTTTGAGGATTTGGAGAGGCACGTTGCTTAAGAAAACTAGAATTATTAGGGTTAGTGGAGTGATCATATAGTCGTACACACATAATGGAAAAACAAAGAGAAAGAGTGCTTAATAAGACCAAGGAAATTTGATGTATTTAAGAATGTATCACGTGGATTACACTTGTTCCGTTCAAGGGTTGATGAATCATTCATGTGGCTTTCTCTTCTTTTGAGTTAAAGAAAGAGATACATGCGAGGGTGAAAAATAACATGGTTTATTCCTGATTCAAATTTTTAAAAACTAGAAAAACAATTCTCTTCAAATAAAAAAAACATAATAATACTGAATAGAAAAATAAAAATAGAAAAACATAAAACTAACTAAGAAAAATATTTATTTTTAGCTCCTCTAGTAATGCGGTCATGAGTAAAGAATAACGAGATTTGTTATAAGTCAATATCCTCAAATACCAAAAACACCATAATTATGAGGAGAAACCCAAAATATTTAATTTTTAAACGTCCATCTCACCACTTGTCAAAAGATTATTACAGCTTTTATATAGAAAAACTAGAAAATCTTAGTAATACTAAGTATGAAAACTAAACTAAATAGAAAAAAATAGAAAAGTATAATAATACAAAATAGGAAAATAAAATAGAAAAAAATAAAATTAACTGAGAAAATATATATTTTCCAAAAAAAAAACTATTGCATCGGTCTCAATGGGATGGAAGAAAATCGTCCTCGAGTTTAGTTTTCAATTAGAAATTATCCTCTATAAAGAATACATTTAGTTTTCAATTAGAAATTCTCCTCTATAAAGAATATTTTTGTTTGTGTAGGCTATCCTATTGTAGATTCCTAACATTATATGAGTCATCCCATTGCAAGTCCCTAACATAACATCTTTGTACAGGCCATTCATCGTGGACCCCTAACACAACACCTTTGTGCGGGTCACCCAATTGTGGGTCTTACCATTAAGATTTCCCAAAACAACAATTAACACAGAAGAAAATAACACACTAGTTCTTGGATGTCTTTTTCTCAAAGGAAAACCTTCTCATCTCCTCTTACACAAGCACGTCATGTTCTGCAACTTATTCCAACTATGGCTGTCTTATGCAGATCACTCATCGTGAACCCCTAACACAATATCTTTGTGTAGGTCATCCTATTGTGGATCTTACTATCAAGATTTCCCAAGCAAGAATTAACGTTGTAGAAAACAACACACTAGTTCTTGGATATCTTCTTGGATATCTTTTACTCAAAGGGTAACTTTCTTATCTCTTCATACACAAGTACACCTTGTTCTGTAACTTATCCCAATTATGGTTGTCTAGTAGCACACAGTAAGCAAGTAATCATTTGGAATTGTTGAGCTCTGATACCAACTGGAGCAGCATAAAATGAAAGTTAACGATGTTTGTTATAAATCAAAACCACTCTAAAAAACTAAGAATATCATAACTACAGGGACATACTCAAAATATTCAATTTTTATTCATTTATGTTTTTAGTTGTCAAAAAACTATTATAATTTTTTATATAAAAAAAACCAAAAAACCTAGCAATACTAAATAAAAAAAAATAAACTAGGAAAATTATTCTCTTTAAATAAAAAAATAGAAAAGAATATTAGTTCATAAAAATAAAATAAAAAAATTAACTAAGAAAAATATATATTATCTTAAATCTTCTATTTCGTAAAGTCTTTGAGAATGTGATTGCCAATAAAAAAATCTAAAATAGGTAAGTACATTACAAACTCATGTATTTGAACTTAAAATTACAAGTTAATGAAAAAAAAAGAAGTTTTTGGCTCCGTTGAGTCGAAGCCTAACCGATCCACATGTAGTTTGGGCCTTGGCCCAACTGAATCCCATTAAGCTTGGTTGGGCTAAGCCCCAACCGAGCCTCGCTAGCTTCAGTTGGGCCGAGGCCCAACCAATCCATGCCTTTTAGTTAAATAGGATAGTGTTTGCTGGAAAACGTTTTATATGGACCTGCAGATTATTTCATTTTAATGTAGTTTGAGTAACACTTCATTTTTGCAATGCAGTGACTTGGGTGCTTTTTGTAGTCCTGAGTGCCGCGATGCACAGATTACAATTGACAAGGCAGGGCAGGAAGTCCATGGACACTCAATTGGCATAAGGGCTTCAAGCAGCAGGAAGGATACAACTGGAAAGGCAGTGGCAGAACCACAGCTTGTATATAACTAGATAATGACGTAGCAAGCTAGTTTTAGTGGCGCACAGCCGTCAGGTTTTTGTGAATGGCTTGCACCTGTGAATAGAGTGGCCATCCTTCGCATTTACGCTGCCATGACTGACATAGCATTAGGTGAGATTTCAAGTGTTTGTTTTAGGATCGAAAGCATTTCTCTTTTATAGGTTGAATCTGCAAGCTGCATTTTCTAATTTTGATTGGAAAATGTTGTTTATGAATTTCTTAATATTTCAAGCTCGGAACTATATAGTCATGCTTGTATGCTGAAGTGATTCTGTTACTGAGCTGGACAGTTTGTATTTGCTTTCACTGATTTCTAATTTTCAATGAGATGGCAATTAATTATATCACGAGCTTCCTTTTGCTGTAATCACTTCTTTTACTGCTCATGCCTCAAATTATTTGATTTCAAGCAACCTATTAAGTTTAGCTGCTGGATATGCTAGCATTTGATTGGTTAGTTTTTTCACTCTGACTGACAAAGGGGTAATCGATCTCTCTTCTTCCGTTTTACCTGAAACAATCATAAGTTTTGTAAGTCTTTTATATCTTATGTTTTATCAGTTCTTATTTATGCTTCCCCCCATTTTTCCCACATGAAACTTTTTAGTCACGGATTAGGTTCACAGGATCAATAAGAATTTGGATTATCAGACCTTTCACGCACTGTAACTTGATTTGAATCCAGGCTACTTTAAGTTTTAATTCTTTGTTTCCCTTGTTTTTTCCCTTCAATTTCACAGGTTTGCACCCTTTATTCCTTGATTTTTGTTTTTAATCTGCTGAAAAATAAAATATACGGGCTGTGTTGAAAGGGCCTTTTGGAGCGTGAATACTCAAATTTTCTTACCTTTCCTGTGGGCTAGTGGACTATCGAGGTAAATTATCGATGTTGTGTAGGCCCATTGGGTGGAAATTTCTCTTTTCCCACTCTCTTATCCTGACAACCCATTAGTTTTTTCATGTATTTTTCTGTCTCAGCATTGCAGTTTTGACGTTTCTTGTTTTCTCCAAATGCGTGGTAAGAAATGGCAGTTCCGTAAATATTGTAGGGGCTAATTAAGTCCAAAATAAATGAATATAATCTGTTAAAATCCATTCTTCGTCGATCCTTTTTCTGCAACGAGAACTGTGATTACCACAAAGGTCCTATACAGTATGCATACTGATCTCATTGCTAAATCCGTTAATTAACTCCTAATCTTGTTCAACCTTACTTAATTTGGTCTTCAATGGGGTCTATTTTTAGAGGATATATACACCTTCCACTACTATCCTTACCAGTTATCATTAAATCTTGGGTACATATCACGGATAAGCTCGAGACGACTACTGTTTCGCATGTAGTGCTGCTGAGGTAGACTTCGCTGCAAATGATGAGCCACCACGAATGGTTCCCCAAAAAAGTTGCCCAATAAACTAAAAAAACTCCGCCTAATTAACCGGCCGCTGAGAAAATTAATCAAAATGGATGACATATCTCGAATCTAGGGCACCTATACTCTCACGATTTTTAAATGTCGGGGTAATCTAGGCACACTGTCTAAAACCCGTCGTAGAAAACGAGGGCTGTCCTGAAAAGAAACAGATGCTTAACTTCAATGTCTGATGAAGAGAAAGAGAAGAGATTGCATGCAGCAGGTGGAGGAGCAGATACCTATGAATCAGTTAGTTCACGTCTACATGCATAACACTCTCCATGCTAAAGCCATGATATCACCAATAGGCAGTCTGTAAGTGAAAGAAATCAGAGTGTTACACCTTGTTGACCAATCCAACACAGACATAAATGAAGGTCCACAGCCCTCTCGTGTGTTTGCTTCCGTTCTGCGTAGCTGAGGGCATCTGATCACTACTACTGACATAACGTGTTTAACAAGAGACCATAGCAAAGCAATGGTAGAAAGAGCTTAATGCGTGACATCACCCTGTACTAAATAAATGCTTAATTTGGAAGTAGGCTCACGTAGTTATTGCAGAAACAAATCCTTGCCTACCTAATCATTATCCAATATCTCTCGTCTTTCTTAAGTCATCTCCTACACTAGCTAGCTTCCCTGTCTTTCTAGGCAAGTACAATTTCACAAGAATATGCCTCCCCCGAAAGCTGCTTCTTCTTCTTCTTCTTCTTCTTTCTTATGCATGCAAAGGTCTTAATTAGTGCCCTCTCTCTCGCTCTAACCCTTTTTTTCCCCTGATGGGGTTATTCTAAGACTAAATCTCAGGTCTCCTCGCGCTTGAAATTATTCACATCCATGTCCTGCCCTAAGGTAATGATGGTGTGTGCTTGAAGTTTGGAGAAAACAGCTGAATTAGAAGGCTTATAATTGCTACTGAATTAATGATTGGGGTCGTTGTCAGAATTCCCATATCCACTCCTCTTGTCGATTAATTTTGCGAGGTTCTTCCATATCTCAAACTTATCCAAAACTATAATATTTCTCACACGTTTATTATTTTCCATTAAAAAAAAATGCATAATACAAGAGAAATTGAGATGGTGAAATTAAGGCCTAGATGGTAAAGGAAGGAAGGACATCCCAAAAAAATAAAAATCTTCTTCATGGACCGAGCTATTCATTTATTGCCTCTGCCGCATACCAATTCATATTTATGGAAGGTCTTCCCCTGATGTCACGTGACAGGAAACCTCCACTGCCACGTCAGAAATGACAGCATCGTGACCAGAGGGCCGTGCTTTGGCTTTTCCAAGGCTTGTATCAGATATTATTTTCCCTAACAAATAGCGCTATGACACGTGGACGGCCACGAGCTGTCAGTCTTTTGGGAGCTTGCCGGTTCTAAAGCCCATAATCTATCAGAGCGCACGATCAGAAGCCAGTATAAATTGCTAGAAAATCTAATGTTACGAGCATATAAGCCTCCAAATTTGTGAAATGGGCTTTTATCTCAACCTTATACAAAAATTTTCCTGCCTTTAAAAGAAGGATGATTATCAAGACATAAAAAAGTTAGTTTTTTTTTAATTAAAAAATTAATAATTTCAATTTTTTAAATATACTAATTTTTAATTATATTTTATCACACACATATATCAATATTTTAATTCTTATGAATTGGGTTATTTATTTTATTATTAAATATATTTGAAGAAATTATTTCCTTATGAATTAAAAAATAATTTAGTTATTTTATTTTATTAGAAAATAATTATCTTTTTTACTATGATTACAAATCCATTTTTAATGTAATTTTGATTAGTGGATAAATTACCATGGAATACATAATTATTTATTATGTCATGTATATCACTACTAAATATAATTATTTCTTTCGTATCTTATTCCATTTCTTTCTTTTATCTTAGGTCTTTTTATCTCAAAACAGTAGTATATTTAGATGGCATCTTTTTTTTTTTTTTTTTTATCTTAGGTCTTTCTATCTCAAAACAGTAATATATTTAGATGGTGATGAAAGTGTTTTGTCTTATCAAAATAATTGATGAGTTTCGAGTATGTAACTTTTATCTTACCATTATATTTGATGTACCAAAAATTTAATGATATTTTAAATATTTTTTAATATTATTTGGAAAAATATTCATTTTTGCACAAACCCATAATAGGCTTCAAGAACATGTTTTGGCTTTAATCATAGTCATAAAGCCTTGGTCCATATCAAGCACTGTTTTTGACTTGGGCAGGATGTCCAAGCCCAACACCTTATAGGATCAGGCAATACACTCGAGCTTGGGAGGTAGGCTCATGCCTAACGCCTTTTAGGCTTGGATGCCCGAGCCTAGGTGTTTGGTGAGCGCCCACATTTCGTGGGTTCGAGTATCATGCCCAAGCCTAGATGCCAGGCGTACCCAACACCTGAGCCCTGACATCAAGTTTGAGTCCAATAACATGGTCAAATATTCTTGGGCTCAACAAGTGTTTTGAGCCCAATCTTTTTTGTACCTCGTTACTAGTTATGCTAAGGAACTCATTAATGCATGTATCGATATGTGTTTCTTATTAATACTTGTATAAGTGATATTTATTTTTTATTAATGCTATGAGGACAAAATAACATTTTAGCTGCATCGCTCAAGCAAAAGACAAAGTTCGTGAACTATAAATATTCCTTGAACTATTTAAGTAAAACATTCACAATTTACATTAGAAAACACATATTTCAAAACAAGAACAAACAACCTTACTTTTAGAATTTATGCTCTCTAGCATATTTATTGCATTTTTCATCTATAAAGTTACTAACTTTACTATCTAATTAAGAATCCTCGAATCCTCCAAAAGAAAACTTTTTGTAAGTATATCAACATATATTTTCCTTTACTATGGATATTAACCCATAATTCAACAATAAAAAAAATTATATTTCTAAACATATTGGATTTAGAAACATCATCACATATGATCATCTTTGAGAATATATATATATAGTTACACATTGTTAATTATTCTAGGTCAGAATAATTTGAGATAATATAAAATACCCATTGTTTTCAAAAAGACCATGACTGATAATTTGAGATAATATAAAATAAATGAGTGGATCGTGAATTATCCATTAGGCAAAGAGGACCAACACATTTGATATTCATACCATGTTAGGTCAGGACTATCCATTTCTCTTTCAACCAACCCAATATCGCTGTCGTCTTTGGAAGCAGATCCACGTACACGAGATGACCGGGGAAGAGAAAGAAGCAAAACGACACGAATTCATAAAAAGTAGATAGTAAGAGTATCTTAAATACAATATTTAGTAATATTGCAGGTGAGAAAGGTAGGTTTTATCAGTTTGAAACGTGCCAGCCTAACCACCTCAATTTCCAATTGGCTGGGGAAAACTTTTGCCCTAATTGAGATAAGAAAAGCCAGATGATAGTCAAGGGAGGATAAAATTGCAATCTTTATATGTGATATTTTGGAGATACTGTACTGTTCTCCTTTGAAGACATTTCTTTTAACACGTCAAATGTACCTCTACAATGCCATCCTTGTCAATCATTGGAACAAATTAAAGAAGAAGAAGAAGAAACATATTTCGATAAAATGAAAGAAGAAGCAAGAATTGATCTTCGTTCCAAGCGAATCAAATCAAACCTAATTAAAAGGGACTTGTTCAAAGGTTTAATGGCAGTACATGTATATCCCCAATATTGTTTAACGGGTTTTTTTTATTAAAAAAAATGAATTTTATAGTTCAAACAAGAGCGATATTGGTTAATTATTTAATTCTAAACCAAAAAAAAATTAACTAATTATTTCACTAAAAATATAGGAATCGAATAATAATTTACTATAATCACATTTTATTTAGCCAAAAATAGTCGCACACGAATTCTTCTCAGTTCTCATTGCACAGTATAATCGATATTCCATGACACGCAGGTGCAGTGGTATACCCCAGAATTAGTTCAAAATTAATGGTAGAAGGAACCAGTCAAATGATCTGCTTGATGGATTTTGGGAGGGCGAGCCATATATTGTATTCCTTTCCTTTCCTTTTCCTTTTGATTTCTTCATGTTTCGACTGCTGAATATTGCAAAGATCCTTTAAAAGCAGAGACTGTTAGCTTCAGGAAACAGAAACCAATGCGCCATGCACCCACCACCCCCCATCCCCACTTGGATTTCCTGTCTCCTCCCTTCCTTTTCTTGTTACCATAAACAAAGCTAAAGTTTGCACTTCGAACTACGTCCAAAAGTTCAAATCCAGGAGAAAAACTGCGTCAAATGATACTCCTAGCAGCTTAAATTAATAATAAACAATCATTTTGACAACCCAATATCTTTTCCCACTTGTTTATTTGGAAGTGGCAGAATTTTCAGGAAATTCGCTATAATATAATAAGCTTATTTGGATTGGACTTTCTGTTTAATATGAACTATCAATATTCCAGTGGAATTTCTTGATGAGAGACATGGTCTCATCATCCGTAATCTTTCTGACATAGAAATAGCATAACAATATCTTTAAAACTCACAGGTGTCCAGCGTAATTAATTACCACGGAGGATGGCGACCAAAATGATAATCAATTGAGTAATAAGTTTGGTTACTATGACGACATAACTTCATACTCTCTTTGAATAATAGAAGTTATCGATCCATGTATCGGTCTTCCAGCTTGATGAAATCATTTCTTAAATGCAGAAAAAATGTGTCCATGCATGTTCCCTTGAACGAAACAATCTCAACTATACACTATTTTGAAATTGATAAAGGGTGATGGAAGATATAAATGTGGATCCTGGATTGGTTTAATCTGGACGAGGCATAAAAGGCCACGAACATCCGTCCATATCCCTGGATTTTCTGCCCCGTACATGGTTGATCCTTAGATATATCGCCCAAAAAGTAGCAGATCATACGTGCCACAGTACTTTTTGTTCGTATCCGGATCCCTTGTCAGCTTGAATTGTATAAATCATTTCCAATCATGAATGTAACCGTTGCTTTTAGAAAATGAATTTAGGGTTTGACGTATCAAATGCAGATGATTAAATTTGAGTTTTATATTTAGTAAAGCCTTGCCGGATAATTATGAAGTGGGTTGCACGTATCCTGTTCAGGAGGAAAGCAGATACCAAATATCTAGTGCTTAAAGCAGCAAGAGGGGTGAGGTGGAATGGGAGACAATGTGGTCAAGTCAGGTCGGTGGTTGGCACAGAATATTTACCCTAGAGGAGCTTCCGGTGCTGTCATTTTGAGTATTATACGAACTTTGATTATTATTTTTTTACTGGTCAGCCCTTTTTTTTGTTATCAATTTACACACAAAAAACGCACATTAAGAAGAGTAAATGAATTATTAATTATTAATGCATCACTACACTCATGTACCGGATCATATTAAAATAATATTTCTGTAAATAAAAAGGGAAAACCAGACAAAAACAGAAGAGAAAAAGAAAAGAGAGAGCATGGGAATTTCCAGGTTCCCAAGCAGAAAAAGAGCTTGGCCAAATGTCATGTCTGTCAGCTTCCAGGCTTTATGGGATTCTCATAAATGAACCTGTGACGTCCAAACATGTCGTTTTAAATCTTCTCAATTCCTCTGGGATACTAATGTGATTGAAACTCTTATCAGCCTTGTAAAAATATTAATCACTGTGCTTTAATTAATATTCATCCGGGCTGTTAAAGAATGTAATGAAAATATATTTTACTTGAAAATATATTAAAATAATATTTTTTTTATTTTTAAAAATTATTTTTAATATCAATACATTAAAATGATTTAAAAATATAAATAAAATTTAATTTAAAATAAAAAAATAAAAGATTCAATCATAAATCAACATTTTGAATCCCGGGGATTCTGAAGAAGAGAAACCTTTTTACAAATTTTCTACAAGATGGACAGGCCCCATGCATCTATCCAAGCAGGGCCCTTTATCATGGTCAAATTTGGCTGTGGTGTTTATAGAGCAGCACCACCGCATAACAGTTGTTTTTTAAATAATTTTTTTATTAAAATATATATTAATAATATTTTTTTATTTTTAAAAATTATTTTTAATATCAACCAAAAACGATTCAAAATATATAAGCTATATAAATTTTTACCAAAAAAAATTAAAATATAACGGTACTGAAAATTAGGCAATTAGCATTCAAATTAAAAAAAAAATAGCATCTTATTATATTCAATAATAACAATATTTAATAAATATTAAACTTCTGAAAAACAACAACATAGAAATATATTATTTCATCGAGTTCATCAAATTCCAGTTATATCGACGATTAATTAAAGTATCTGAAGTACAGCTCTTGAAAGATTCATCGATCTTCCGCAGCTACTGACAAATGTTGTTTATTATTAATGATTATGTAATTACATTGACTAATAGCTGTACTTGTTTACTCTTTCTCGTGACTCGTAGACGTGCCATCCATGTTAGTTACTGTTCAACAGGAGCCATGGTTGATGGGGGAGGCAGCATGGAAGGCATAAAAACTGTGTATAAAAGAGGAAAACATTCAAATAAATAAATTAAAAGAGGAAAACATTCAAATAAATATATAAGATTGGTTATGGAATCACCTCCTGAAAGAATCTCGACTAAATAATTTATGAAATTTATATCGATCCATTTAATCTATGATATTTTACAAGATGTGATTTTAAATTAATTAAAAGAAAATGACATAATTAATTAACATTACTTGATAAATTAATACGATAAAAATTATAATTGATGCAATAAAAGAATTCAAGTATCACAAATACTCGATAATTAATCAAATATGAAAAAACGATAATTGCTAGCCAGATTAATAATTTATTTTCTAGAGTTACAATGTAAGTGTAATATAGAAGGAAGATATGCTAAGCTTCTCAATGTTATCATTGCTCCCCTCCTCATAAACTATTGTTTATTGTAATAATATATTTTTATTCATCATTGAATTTATTAAAAATTGAGTTTCGTAATTTATTTTTCTTGAAATTATCTTAATCTAATTACCTGAACTGTAGGTTTTGTGGGTTAACACAGTATACTAGAATTTAGGTTTTTTAATTTTTTTTATCGATTTGTTTTTTAATTTTATTTTTTAATATTTGAGTTAATTGGGAATCAGTCAAGGTTTTGGTGGGCTAACCTAGGCTGACTCGGATCTTTTTTTTTAATTGATTTTTTTTTCAATTTCATCCTTTAACATTGAATTGATTGAGATTTGAGTTTCATAATTTATTTTTATTTTTTTCTATTAAGTTATTCTAGTCTCATGATACAGGTTTGACAAGTTAACTTGAGTTGAATAATGTCCTTTTTCTTTTTGTTTTTTAATTGATTTTTTTTAATTTCATTTTTCAACATTGGGTTGATTGAGAATTAAGTTACAATATATATTTTTTATTTGCTTTATATGAAGTTATCAGAGTTTCATGATCTTGGTAATAATTTTTACATGTTAACATAAGTTGACTTGAGTTAATCTAACATATAGCCATCTCAATATCTTTTTTTTAAAATATTGTCTTGAATTTTTTTAATCGAACTATTTTTTTCGGTTATCCATATTACTCTTGGATTTGCCAAGTTGATCGGGTCAATCACTACATGAGTTTATTTTTTTCCCCTCGTGAAAACATGCAAGCGATACTTGGATGTTTTCTAAGTTTAAAAAAAAATTGATCTAGTAAAATCTAATAAATCTGATAGCAAAAAAAAAAATTATTTTCTAAATATTAAAAGAAAAACTTGAAATCATAATTATAAAAACTAATCTAGGTTCAACTTAGCACAAGGTTTGGATTGCTGGGTGCATTGACACGCTTATTGACAAATCAATTCAAATTATGATGGAAAAAAAACCTAAAACATTCTTTCAGAGGTTTTTTCAATAAAAATGATATCTTTTGAATAAAAATAAATTTAGGTTAGTCAATGAGTCGGTAGATTACCAAACTATTCTTACAAACTTGGTTGAATAGAATCTTATCCTTTTTTCTTACTACTTATCCACTCTTACGGGTTAGTAGGAAATGAATATTCCTCGGTACAATCGGGTCAACCCGTCTAAGTTACTTTAAAATCCATTATGAGAAGAGTGGAAGCACGCTCCATGATCGAGATTGGGATAGCTAGGAGGGTGAAAACGAAAGGCTTGCAGGCACAGAAAACAGCGAGGGATAGAGTGACGGTGACATGTCCTAAAAACGAAAAATAAAAGGATCATCTGGTCTTACGCATTCTGTTTACTGTTTCATTTCGGTTTTCACCCTTTTCACCTCGCCTCGCCTCTCCACCCTTGGCGGCGAAAACTAGTCATATCATGGCAGTGTTTGGTGCTGTATTCGGGCTACATTTAATATTTTTGAATAATTTTAATACATTGATGCTGGGAAAAAAAACTTAAGCATGCTGCATTATCAATAAAAAAAACCGGGTTAATCATCAAGGCTTTGCGCACAGGGGGGAGTTGACTTCAATGTGGGCATTCATGGAAGATCAAAAGAAGAGACCAGAGGGCAGTGGCACGTTGGCCTTATTTCTGCAAGTTTAATTGCACAAACGTGTTGCCTATTAATGTACACGGGTGACTGTTTGGAAATTGAAGTTTTTCATAAATTTCTTGCTTCTGGCAATCCTGGGCAGGCTGACCAATAAGTTGCACCTACTTGTACAAAAACAAGTGGCTAGCCGAGTCGAGGTGTCGAGTACGAATGCTTCGACATTGACCCCTAGCTCGTAGTAAGATAGGGCGCAAATAAAAGGACTTGCATCTAAAAACTTCAACACACTTGACATGTCTTTGACTTCTACCACACCTACAGCTATAGAGCATAAGCTCTAGAAAGCAAAACAGGGAGGACTACTTGTTCGGCTTATCATGTTGGAGATTGGTAGGGGCAATCTTGTGCACAGAAAAGCTTTGTAGCCCTCACTGAAAGAGAAATAGTGCTGGAGAAAATGGTAAAAATATAACCTGCATGCATGATGACTTACTGATTACCAAGCTGACATGCCTACAAGAAAGCACTAAGCTTGTGCTTTTTTACTCTCTTTCAATGTCCTGTTTAGTTTTCAGATGAGAGATAAAATAACAATGAGATGATCAGAACAAGTTACTTTTCTTTTTCAGTTAAATCATAAGCTGCAACAAAGAAAGAAGCTTCATAGAAACTCAAGTTCTGCCTCCTTTTTCTTTATTTGTAATGAGTGTGCATCACATTACCACTTCTTTTACCATCTTTCCAGAGTAGTATGGGAAGCAAAATGGAAGATAAAAAAAACCATCAACAAGTGACTGTTCTTCTTTTGGTGTGTAAGATTTTTTAATTTCTTGATTTCATTTATGCTTTTTTTCACAAATGAATTGTCAGCGAATTAGACCTCTAAAAAGCTCCAGGACTCAGCTAGTGCATCCTGCAAGAAATTATGAAGGAAAATTTACTTAAGCAACTGGGATGTTTCTAGTTCTGTTTTTAAGTTCACAGACCAGGTGGCATAGAAAATACCAGTAAAAGAATGCAATAGCATTAAGAGATTAGCTTTTGTTACCTTATTAGTATGACAAGGATTGTATTGTTTTGAGCTACCAGCGGTTGCATTTGCCAACAAGGAATCGATGATGAGAAAAATATACAAGCTAATAGCAATATCGTGGAGTCAGAGATTATCGACAAAATGCACAAATTGCACCTATTTAGATGAGGAAAAAGGCATGGAGAGAATTAGATTAATAAATCAGGGAAGAAGTACAGCCAAATTGAGAATGGGAAAGAAAGTGAAGGACCAACCTCCATTTGGATTGTAGGTAACAGAATGTCTCCATCACTAGCAAGGCAGAGTTTCATAGCAGAGCGCCCACCTGCCAAAATAAGGAACCAAACCATGAATAAGAATAAGAACAAGAACAAACAAGAGAGCCTTTTCAACCAAAAACTATAGTTCAGAAGAAGACAATATCTACAAAAATGCTTTCAAAAGTTACGCACAGTACATACTCTATTCATTTGGGCTGGATTCAACTGATCCATGTTTTTATAGGAAAATATCAGCTTTTGGTTTGTCCTAGAGATGGCATATAGTCACCTAATAATCGCACATTTTCAAGTTAATATTCTGCGTTCTTTCCACATGGACAACACAAGAAATCATCAGAGGAACTTACGCTAACTGGGGACGACATTAAGGTTACACAAAACATCGAGCTAGAATTGGTACGGATTCCTGCAAATAGAGAATAAAAGCTCAAGTAAATTATAAGGTGAAATAATTCTCGAAAAAGAGGTGAATTTGCAAGAATATACTAGACACCATTAACATACTAGCAATGCTGGTGACTTACATATCCATCCTCAAAAGAAATTGAATTCGGTGTATCCATGTAAGTGCGGCAACAGCTCTTCTACCTCAATTCTAGAATTGGAACAACTCATGCTTTTCTTTATTCGGCTACGATTTATAGACTCGACCTCAGCCAAAAATACCCCACAAACTGGTCTGTGATCTGAGAACCTTGACTCCCCACGTACATAAGATAACTGAGTGAGGCCCCTTCCATACCATAATATACGGTCACACCTGCATTTGTGTATAGCCTGATTATTTGTATGTCAGAAAATTAAAGCATGTTCTATTCACATAGTCCCGTGAAGATGTTGCAAAGTTTTTATTTAAATTTTCTCCGTACCAAAAAAAAAAGTTTTTGTTTGCTCACAATTTTCACTGAAAGAAAATTCTCCTTTTTTTTTTCCATGTTCAGAAGCAGAAAAAATGGAGATTACCATGCAGGAGTCCTTCGTTTCTCCTTCGGGTGCCTATCATCCCCTGCATATCTATCCGAGTTATTGGAATACTTGTATGTGGGAGGGAAATATATCTTGCCTTCATTCCATCCATCAAAAACTCGCCCTCGTCCCTGCTCTATCCGAAGCTGAAAGTAAGAATCATCAAAGGGGTCAGATCGAACCACTCTCATTGAAGAACCGCAAAGTATAACAGCACATCAATGCATACGCATCAGAGGAACATCTAAAATTTTAGGCGACATGCCTGGTCATTCTCTAACAACGCCCTCCAATTTTGCATCTCGACAAGAGTTTTCACGGCACGATAAGACAAGGCAATCCGATAATTCAAATCACCAAGCCAAATGATTCGACTGCCAAGGCAATGACGATTTAGACAGCATGTTGATTGGCCCAAACTAAAGAGCAAACGTTCTGAAAATGAACACAGAGAATCAGTAATGCCTTACTCATGCTCTAGAATTGTTTGAGGGGAGTTTTTGTCTCCTCTGGAATGAACTCTAGGAAACCTTGTCTTCCTAAGGATCTCCATAACATCAGAGTTTCTCCGCAGCTCGTCTCCCTCCTTCTGCCCAGATGTCAAATGGCTACAGATGAAGCAAAAGCTTGTTTGGTGCAATGACATGCTAATTGAAATCGATCCCTGGAAAACCCAAAGAGAATAAGAGTGCAACTTTTTTTCCTAGTTCATCACAATTTTGCTATCAAATTCATAAGAAGGAAAATGTACCTTGTTTCCGAGATAACCCATCAATCCTCTGCCCACACAAGACACTTTGAGATTGCGAACATCATCTCTAAGATCGCTCTTTACCCATACTGTTAGAAATACTCCAACCATTTGCTTACAGGCCACCAAACAGTACCTTGACTGGCCTGTTTGTCTATCTCTATCCTCCATTGACAAGGATCCACTGTAATCAATTGGCGAGTGTTGAGTAGCCAATGGTGAATCCCCTGGTCCATTCTCGTCATCAGAGGAACCCCATTGGTAATTGGGATCATAGTCACTCGGTCTATTCCCAAAGATAACCCTGTCACAGACACTAAAACGTCGATCAAGTTTAGGTTGTGGTATCACCATGTCACCATCCATTCTCATGCTGCGGCTCAGGGACTGAAAGGAACGGCGATGGAAGAAAGATGAGGTTTTCTGCCTCGTTGATCCCTCAAAGTCTGCATCCAATTCTACAATTGGGTCAGAGACTGGTGAAGGAGTATGGTAACCCCAACTGGTACCAGGAAGGCTATTTAGAGTCTTCCTAATAAGAGCTAGCCATTTCTTGGCCGGTCCATTGTCTTCTGTGCCCAAAACATTTCCAGCATTTAAAGGCACAATTTCTTGAAACCTGAAACCAACGAGATGAAATAGATTAGCTAGTATTACAGCAAAGTTGCTTGCCTTAATCAAATGGGACAAAAAAGAATTGGTTATTTGACAAACCCAAGAACATAAATATCAGCAGGAGGTGAAGTATGAAGCCAATCCTCAAGGTTCAAATGACTTGGAGGAGATTTTCCAGCTACATTCCAAGTTGCTACAAATATCCTGCACTCACATATTAATTGAAACACAATAAAAAACAACTCTAAGCAAGATTCAAATAAAGGCAACGCCATGATTAAGAATTGGCCTTGCCTATAATTGTTCACATCTGTAACTTGTGCAGCATCAAGGTCAATTTTGCCTCGCTGCACTCCACCAGAGTGCCTCCTGTATGATGTCTCTGCGGATCAAAGTGAGGAGGGTTTTATAGGAATTTTTGAAAAATCAAAGGGGTAAGATATATGAAAAGGAACAGCATCCTAATAATTATCACTGTGCCTTTTATCAGTACTTTGGAAGTTAAAAGAGGGTTGTGGTCCAGACCAATACTGGGAGGTGTCTGATACTGAACCTGTTTTGCTTTTCTTGATGGTGCATGCTTCTCTCTCTGAGAAGTTGTGCCTCCACTCTTCACCGCCACCTGAAAAAGAAATGCAATAAAGATGTTAAAGCTGTGCTCTTTTCACTGCCAAATGCATCAATCAAATATATTCAAACAGCACAAAAAACAAATACTACATTCTTTGTTATGAAGAAAAACAAAAAAAATGAAATGAAATTCAGGGGAGGAAAGGAACAAATTGGCAGATCTTGAACTGCAGATGGAAGGAGCCGGACCCCATTAACCCAAAAACATTTTTGTTGTAAAAAAACAAATAGTGATGCAGAAGTAGAAATAATGCAAAGTACTCAGGGTCTAGAAGAATCCAAATCCAAATCCAACTCAGTGGACAAGTTTCTTGGATATAAATGGCCAAGATTCCCCAAATCCAATCCAATCCAATAGGAGGATAGAAGACCAATAATCACCTCCGTAAAGGACATCATCTGCTTGAAATTCCTCAGCTTTGCTCTTGATATTGAACCACTTCTTGACCAGTGTCTTAGGCCATGAAAGCTTCAACAACAACAAACACACACATAGAGTTGGCAATTAGAGAGAGCATAAATGCATCGTAAAATCCAAAGATTTTTTTGTTGGCATTTTCACAAACCTTGCTCTTCTTCGAGTTCTCATCTCTCATTGTATCACAAATTCATATAGCTCTCCAGATTATATTGCAATACTGGCAAGATATAAGTCCCTCCTTGTAAAACTATGGCTTGATGTTCTGGGTTTGCTTAGAATAGAATATGAATGTTGAGAGAAACGAAATCTCAGGAATTTCAAAGAATCCTGAAACAAGATTTTATTTTCCTTGAAGAATCCAAGAACGAGTTCAAGCTCTTGTTTTTCACATAAAGGGAGAAGTCCAGTGGTTAAGGCAAAGGAGAAGAAGGGAAAAAAGAGAGGGTAGCGCTCTGTTTCTCTGGTTAAGGAAGAGAAAACGAGAGAGTCAACAAAGAAAGTCGCAGCTCCTCTGCATTTTATAGACAGAGAGTGAATAATAACCCCGTTTCCCACTTCCTCTTCTATGTCAGGTCCCAGACAAAAAAATTAAGGGAAGGAAAGAGAAGCAATTAAAACAGACACCAACAAAAGAAACAGGGAAAGAGAGAAGTGATGCGTGGAAGTAAGACTATGAGATTCTGATAGTAGAACAAGACAATGTAGAGAGTAGGGAGAGAGAGAGTGCGTGTGTATTTCTCTCCAATGCAACAAAAAAAGCCTCGTTCCTTCTGGGTAGACAGGCAAAGCACCGAACTTGAAGAGAGAATAAAGTGCGAGGTGTTTTAGAGAGTTAAGACTCAAGATCCCTCCCTCCGCCCTCTCTTGAGCCTTTTTAAGTTTTTTTTAACTGACCCCAAAAACACTCCAGGTCCAGGGCCAGCCAATTAAGCTTTTAGTTTTGGGACGTTAAGGCAGGGCCAATTAGAATCAGTCACCTACTCACATTACTAGCAACCAAGAGAACTGCTCCTTCTGTTTTTGCGCATTACTGTCTACGCCTTTGGTCAGTAAAATTAGGTTTGATTTATTCCAGCATGTACGTAAGTTAGTACCGATTCCTCCATTTGGTCATCTCATTAAAAAAGAGTAGTTTCAGGAAGAAACAAAGATTAACAGACTGCATGTATCGATAGTTTGTTTTGAGTTTAATGTGTTCCTTTTCTCCTTGTCTTTTTTGTAAATTTTCTTTCAAATCTATTTTTTCAGGCCTATTTGGTTATCCTTTTTAGAGATGGGGGTATATTTTCCCTTTTTGGTGGTGGGTTTTAGGGGATTTTTCTATTGGTTTGGGCTGTTCCTCCAATGTGGATTTTTGGGCTTTGTATAGGCATGTAGGTTTTTGTTATAGGGGCAACTGCCTTTGGTTACAAGAACAGAGGGGAACTTTTGTTTGAAGAAGTGTTTGCTTCTTCAAATTCTTGGGTTTTGTAGATTTTTATGTATAGGGTTTAGCTTTAGAAGCAGTGTATCTCCTCAAAAAAACCTTCTTTGCTGCTTTTTAGTAGTCATGTGATGGTAATTTTGAGGCCCTTTTTGACTCAATCTAGGCTTGTGTCCAAGAGAAACAAGGCAGTTGTGCCAATTTGAGCCTTCTTTATTTCTTCTAATTTCGTGTCTTCTAAAGTATAAACTCGTTTACATGCATGTGTTAAAGCAAAGTTTTGTGCTTTGGGAGCCCCCTAATGGGATAATAAGGTATATTTGCTTACATAGATGTAGGATCTTAGGGAATTAAGGGTCCCCTCATCACCAGTTCAACTTACTCGACACTTGCCCACGCGATCTCCTAGGGTTAAGTGCAGCAATATGTGTTAAGCTAGCTTAGTACCTTACCACAACGAAGTAATTTCTTGGTTTAAGCTCTCCAGCCTTGATTTTCTTAATTGACGACTAAGCTTAATCCCACATGCTACATGTAGGAGACTGTGCCTAGGTCTGAGTACCCTTTAGCTTGGTTTTAAGTTTTTTTTTTTTTTTTTTCATTATTTCAAGGCTCTTAGCAATCAAGTAATGTGCGTGTTCGAGGATATTAAACTAATAGTAAATAATAGAGTTGACGGCAGATGAGTCCGGTATCTGTATCCTTGATTATGTAGTAATGCCTCATTAGTCAAAAACAGGCATGAGACGTGCTATGCCGTGGATTCACTCTTTTTTTAAATAATGTCTAGATGCTATAAACACCAAGAAAAAAATAATTACTCAGATAATATCATATAATAAGTAAGTTTTATTTTAATTAAATAATAAAATAATATACAACAATAGTAAAAATGTATTTTTTTTAAAAAAAATCTTGATATCTTAAAAAAAACTATGAAAGTACGGAATTGGATAAAAAATAGATAAAAAAAAGTTTGAGTTAACTTGAAGTAGTACGATGGACATGTAGCCTAGATAATATAGGGCAAGCTAATCATGGTTAACCTGCAAAATTCATGACCCAGTCATTAGATCGAAAGCATCATACATGAAAAAATGATAGATCATAATACCCAACAAATTAAATACTGAAGAATGAAGAATAAAACGAGGAAAAATAATTAACTACACAAAGGATCTAAAATAAAATATAGAAATTAAAATAATAATGGTGAAAATCAAAATAAAAAAAATTAGAGGACAACTATTTTTTTTATTGGAGGGTTTAATTGTAAGAAAACTAAATCCAACATAAAGATTTAAAAAAAAATAATAATGATGAACAAATTGAAAAAACATAACACGCCATAAACTTGAAAGAATGGTGAAATTGAAAATCAATAAAACTTTCATGAAAGGGCTAGGAAAAAAAACTAGAAATCAAAAGAATAATGATTATGTTGAAAAAAATAATATATATGGCAATTTAGAATTGAATGATTAAATTGAAAATAAATAAAATTTTTACAAAAAGATAAAAGAAAAGGGACAAGAATTTTTGATTGGGTGGTAATATTGAAAATAAAAATAACTTTAACAAAAAGAAAAAAAATAAGAATAAGGACCAAGTTAAAAAAAATAACAAACCATAAACTTGGATTGAAGGTGAAATTGAAAACCAATAAAATATTTATAAAAGGGATAAGGAAAAAAAATCAGAAATCAAAAAGGTAAGGACAAACTTAAAAAAAAACAATATATAACAAATTAAAATTGAAGAACTAAATTGAAAAGAAATAAAACATTTACAAGAGGGTTAAGGGCAAAAATAAGAAATTAAAATAAACAAGACCAAAGTATAAATATAAAAAACTAAGAAAACCAATATATAATTTCTAAGGGTGACAAACCGTCAAACCATCACCAACACGCGTTGCATTGGGAGGAAGAGAACGCGACGTTGCATCCAATGACATGATGAAAGGTCAGGTCCACATGGAAGTACCGCATGTGCTACTCGAAGAAAGCAAGTGCCTCTCACGTGCTAGTGTATACAAACCATATACCTACAGCTTTTTAAAATTTAATAATGGTTAAAAGTCTATAATGCTTTCAAGAAAACAATAAATAACAAAAAACCAAAAATGAAACCCAAGAAAACAATAAATAATAAAAAACCAAAAATGAAACCCTTGATCAAAGGCTTTTTTTTTTCTTTGACTTTAAAGGGTATATAAGTAATCTAACTATATATTGAAAAATAAAAATAAAAAATCAAAACAACCCCTAGACACCCAACATATATTTTTTTCTGTCTCCAATGGTATTTTAGTATTTTTATTGTTTATAAAAAAATAAAAGATCCTATCACCCCCATCAATCAGACCAAATATTATTTAATTGAGGGGTAAAATCATTATTTTTCTATTGTAATTCACAATAAACAAGTGCAGTGTTATAATAAAAACACTATTTTAAACCACCTTTTCTTTTTAGTTTATTTTTTTATATGGCTCATAGAAGATATGAGATTAATGTCATGATGGGTCACGAAACATAATTTAACATCCAAGATCCAATATAGCTCTCATTCATTTTGGTTTTAGTATACCACATAATTTAGTGTTTTTCTTAAACTAGGATCATGAATTTGACTATTAAGAAACCATTATGGCTAAACAAGTTAAAATACCTACCATTAAATTGGGAATTGGTGTCCATAAAGCCTAATAAAACAATATTTCCAAATAAAAAAACTCGCTGAGATCCTATGTAAACCCAAGCTTGGATAATCAAGACACACCCTGAAGTCACTCGCTCCTTTAGGATGCACCACCTATTTGTCAAATCTAATCTACTCGTTACCAATTACAGAACAAAACATATATGTATTAGATAAAGAACACACAACTTGGTTATATGTTCCTCAAAGATAGATCATGTTATTGCCATCAACATTACACATCTTATAAGATCCAAAATGAATGTAGCTTTTATAGAAGCCTGATGTTACTCTAAACCCTAAAGTAAGTGATCTCTCATTCACAATCTTATTCATAACAAGAAAACTTCATTTTTTTTCCTTTTTAAGCTTTGTTCTTTACGCTTTATTTTATAAACACATACAACACAATCTTTTAATTTTCTTTTTCTTCACCACCAGTGTTAACTTAATCATCGAAAGATTTTCCAAACCTACAAAAAAGAGTTTTTTTCCATGTGATTTATTTATCCAAATCCAATATTTTGTCTTTCAACCCATTATAACTTTTTAAAAAAACTTATAATCTTTAAGGGATTTTTAGCAACCTCGCCAATTACAAAACAATCTAAGTAATAACCACACTCTTAACTCAAAATATGAAATTCCTAACTACTACTTTGTATAGCCCCACCACTCTAATGAAGCTTTCATTCACATTATAGTTCATTTGGTTCCAATAACAGGTTGTCGAAGATTGTCCTGAGTCGTAGTTGTCCAACTAAACTCCCTTTTTCGTATGAAAATGGCAACCCATTATCATTTAGACAAGAAGATTTCAATTTTGTTCATTACAAGTGCTTAATTATACATAATCTCAAGATTGGTGGTTGATAATGGTACTTTCCATTCCATGAATCTTTTCTTGTAAAATTAAATATCTTGATCTACACCTGTCTCTTGATTTTTCTAGTTTTATTTTTAGTTATTGTAAAATTAAATATTTTAATTGCATACATGTATAAAATTTTTGATTTGTATTTAGAATTTTTTTAAAATACAAAAACATATAAAAAAAATCTCTGTATAAAATTGGTATAACACACACACACATGATGTCATTCAATAAAGATATGATTGAATTTATGATTCCCCCAATCTTTCTTTAATTACTTGTACCTTATCTCCTTGCAAATTGCCACCTGGGATGTAGAACATCGGCCGTCAGATTATGACATAAATGGATCTAGCCCATGACAAAAGGAATTGATGATCTCTCTCTATCTTCACGCATGGTTTCCTTTCCACATGTCAAAAATTAGGTCTTGCATGTGCTTCTCCAATAATGAACTTATGCTCCACCATCCGTAACTTTTGGAGCTCTATTACTCTTCCAAACTACGATTGCAAGAAGATGACCTTCTTGTTCTTATTTTCTGAAAGCAATTTATTTGTTTGTTCTTTGCGAAAATAATATTACGAGCAATTTATTTACTTCATTTGAAAGTCACTGCCTCATGTTTTACAAGGGAGGATCATTTCTAAATACGAAGGACATATATACCAGTTGATAGAGTATTTTTATTTCCTCTTACCAGATGTACTATCCAATGCAACAAAAGACATATCTCAAAACTGCCCTGCCCTAACGAAAAACAGAGATAGATAGGCTAACGAGGTAGTCAAAGAATGATTCTTGATTTGTACTTTGGGCAAAATATCTCCTCTTGGAAGGAATTTGATTTTCCTTTCTGTTTCTTTTTGCCTTTTCAGCTTTAAAAATACCTCATCTAAACCCATCTTCTCTCCTCTTCTACAGATTTCATCATTAATAATTTGAAGGATTGTGTCAATTAGGGCCTTTTTTTCCCTTCTTTTTTTATCTTCTTTGGAATAGGAATAAGATGGGCTTTCTGTCCCTAGTCATTTTCATTACTACCTGTAAAAAGGGAGGTGTATTTCCAAACCACAGTTTCAGTGGTTCCCTGAACATGAATAATGTTATTGATAACTCATTGAAAACATGTATTCGGTGTATTTTTTTTTTTAATATTGTGAGTGTATGAGTCAGCTCATGAGCACCTCAACTAATCATATGATCTTTGAAGTTAACGACTATGTAAACCTTAAGTGGTTATGAGAGGACTCGAACTCATAACTATTGAGGAACAATCCCAAAATCTAACCAGTTAAGCTATCCCTGAGGATTATGTATTCGGTGTATCTTATTATGTACACATGTCATTAGAACAACTATGAGGTCTCAGAAATTGAAGGCTGATTGCCCACCAACAATCCACTTCTGATACCGGCTTGATGAGTTGGTTCGAGATTTAGTTATTTAAAAACTCATGAAAAAAATAAAAACTCAATTAATCCATTCAAAAACTCAAGTTGAACTGGTCAAAAACCTAGCCATTAACTTGTTAGCTTTTTTTTTAGTTTTTTTTATTAAAATAATATTATTTGAATTTTTTAAATAAAAAAAAATTAAATCAACCCTCCCAACACTTTGAATTTCAACTTGCTAGTTTTAAAACCATCCTTTTAAGTCCTTTGTTTTTATTTATTGAAAGATTTGACGGGCCTTCAATCATGCAATGGAGTAGGTTTTTTTTTTGAATAAAAATTCAGTTAATTCATTCGAAAACTCAGGTTGAATCAGTTAAAAACCGGCCATCAAAATTGTTAGCTTTTTTGAAAAGTTTTTTTTTATTAAAATGATATTATTTTAAATAAAAAAATAAATCGACCCTCCCAACCATTTGAACTTCAACTTGGTAGTTTTAAAACCATGCTTTTAAGTACTTGTTTTCATTTATTGAAAGACTTGACGGGCCTTGAATCATGCAATGGAGTAGGCTTCCTGTCCCTCTTAAAATTTGAATTCAAGACTTGCTAGTAGAAACTCCAGATGTGAACAGCTAAACATGCCCTTGTTTGTTGATTGTAGCAAGGATGGTCACATCAAAGAGATTTTTGTACTGTTTGTTTTACCCTTCTCTGCATAATTGTATGCTAACCTATGGGCCTTTACGAGGGCCACAAGCAGTACCAGCCCATAGAAAGAAGAAGAAGAAGAAGAAGAAGAAGAAGAATTATTGCAGTAATTGTCCTTTAACCACTACTAGCTCTCCAGGCTACCACTAACGACATCTCCATTACAGAGCTCTCCAGCTATAGTTGTCCAAATGGGAGATCAAGAACCCTTTTCGTTAGCTTCCAAACTAACGAACAAAAGTAGAGTCAATAATGGACCTAGTTCCAGTTGAAGATTGATGTTCTTCTAGCACGCCAAAAGGAAAATGAAAGGGATGGACTTCTACTTGCTGATGTGAAGGTTTTTACCTTCGGTAGAAACTGAAGAGTTGGGCTACATTTTCTCCTCATATTTCCTTGGCATTAGCAGCTTTCTTGTCGTTGTCCTGCCTTGTTTTCCTAACTCTTCATGTTTGCCATCAAATCACGAAGTCTATCTATATTTCATCAGTTATCTTCCTCAAAATAATTCCCCACCAGACAATTATTGGCTTTTCATTGGCTACGTACCCTCCTTCCATCTGTCATGCTCTGGTTAGTAAGTCAATATCACACCATGTTTATAGCTCTAAAACCCAACACAACACGTACTAATCATATTTTCCCCCCATCACACTAACTAAGAGAATTGTAAATGAATTCAAGCAAATACCGTGCTACTACGCGGATCGACAGCGTTAAACTCGACCAGACTAGTCTGGTAAGTTTATCCTTAAAAAAATAAAATTTAAAACCTATTCTAGGTTGGATTTTTAATTGAATTAAATAAGATATTGGTTTGGTGATATCGGATTATGCCTAGAGCTAAATCTAATGTCACAGTAAATGTCAAATCTGCGCAACAACTCCAATTCCATGCAAGATTAATACTGTGTTAAAGACAGCTCCTAAGAGCATAAAGATGATTCACTTGTTAACTTACACTGGTTGATTGGCCGAGGAGCATTGATTGCAAAAACCCTGAAATAATCGGTGAAGAAGAGCAGTTCCAATTCAATTGAACCAGTGGTTCCCTCGTTGAAAATTGGGTGACTAATCTTGTGTTCAATTGCTAGCTATAATTAAATGCACTAACCTATGGATACTCTTACAACAAAAGATAAGTGGGCTAACTATACGATTGCGGCTTTGTTCACATGGAACAACAAATTCTTACAATCGACATCATCTAGACAACTACCAATTTGTCATGACTTGTTTTTGTAGTTCTCTGCCTCTTAAATGTCTGGCAGATGGATCCATATTGTTAGGTTAAACATCAGCTTCCGCTTCCAAACTCTCCATAACTAGTGGCATGTTATGCCTTCACTGTCGAAGGACATTAGAGCCATTATTCTCCTTGGCATTAGCAAATAGCAACTTCATACCAAACCAAAAAAAGAAAGAAAAAGAAAAAAAGCAGTAGCATTCGTCCAGTGATAGTCTAGTATTCCTGTCATATTGTGAGCTCAAGGAATTCTTGTGGGATTTGCAGCTTTGCTGGCGGGAGCTTGGCAGGGATTTTGGCACGTAACAGGTGCATGCGTCTTTGGAACGAAGCTACTCTAAGAAGAAGAGGAGGAACAGGAACTCCGATGTTCTTGGTGTGGAATGTTCAGTGAGTCAGACGAAAAATTGGAGGGCCAATGTACGGTTTGGTCCACGATGAGATATGGGCCTGAATATGTTGCAACTGACAAGTGATAACCTTAGGCCTAGCACCCATCAGCACTGCATGTGCTCTACTTGGATGAGATTTCCCGGTGCTGGTGTATTTTGTTTTTATTTAAAAATATATAAAATAATATTTTTAATTTTTTTAATATTAAAACAATTTAAAAACATTAAAAACATTAATTTCAAATAAAAAAAATTCAAAAAATCACGAAACACGGTTTCATCAGCAAAAAAACAAACAATCCCGGCAAATGAGGCCCCAGCAACATGACGTGAGGAATGCAGCATAAGAAAACTAATCCAATCATTGTTGAAACTCTTACCCAGAATTTTCTCATCTCTACCAATAAAACATGAAGGAATTATGTGGATTTCTCTGAAGATGAGGTGCGTCTGAAACAATGGGTTCAATTTCCTATCGATCGTTCCAATTTCCAAAGGTGCCTGTAGAAGTGAATAATGCGCGAGGCTTTCTTGGCGTGGTAGTTGGTGATCTCCATTTATGGTTTCCCGAAGGGGCACTATCACCGACCCTTACCGTCACATAAGTTCACGTGCCACATGGGACAAACGGGAAATATGATGAAGGAAACAGTAACGATTTAAGCAACACATGGAGGAAACAAGGACCACGGTTCTCGACGTCTCAATTCTCACAGTACGAAAACCAAAAGACAAACACACGCAAAGGCATATGGGCTAAGCTAGAGGAAAGGACTGCGACCTTTTTAATGACTGAAATTAACGATGATACCTCAAAGGGTAATCATGCCCATAGATAAATAGTCTAAAAATGGTTTGGCTGACGCTGTAATCAGAGATTACGCGGGCACAGCAAACCAAACTCAATTTTGATGTTCATATCAAACAAAATGTGTGCTGTGGCAACAGTTGTGAGGAGTTGTCAGGAAAGAGCTCGTAAGATTTGAACAAATAGGAGGTAGGACAGTAGCACTGCAGAATGCCCCATAACTTCTACTTATAAAGCAAAGGTTGTGTGATTCGAATCACAAACCCTCTGAGCAACCTAGTACATGATATAACATGTCGCGTTTGTCGCGTCAATGACCAGCTCAAGTTCAAAGTTTCCACCAGTCAACAGCTCCAACAACAACAACAAAAAATAAAGATCACACGTAGCGATAATCATTTAATTTGGATTCCTCAATTCCTCTAACAGTAAACTGTCATGAAAACGAAACTATTGAACCCCTGGCCATACATGAAAACTTGTTTCATGCATCACAACTTGTAGGTCGATCATTACATATGCATAAAAATACAGCAGCAATATAAATTGTCATAATTTTGATCACTTTAACGGACACCTCTTTCTCTTTACCTAATATGGAACAAATAGAGGAAAAAGTTTATCCAATCATGGTGCGCTTTCGACCCCTTTGTCGAACTGTAATAGGTTATAAACAATAACAAAATGAGAATCGTACAAGTAAGAGAAAAAAAAATAGTAGTGGAGAAGTTGATCAATTAGGAGAGCAGGATTGTACCTTGAGCTAGCTTGTTCAACGTAGATGACCACTGCTTTGAGGACTTTCTGTACCCGGCGAGAATGCGGTCCATCTGTACAAGAACGTAGATCATGAGCAAAGTTCTATTTTGCAGGTTTCTATTCAGTTCCATGTTAACTTCGCACAGTAAAAGATAAAACTATAAGAAAGCACTTTAAGAACCAATGTTTCGGCAGTTGCTTTAACAAATTCACTATGACAATTTTGTAGAAACCTGGCTCCTTTTTGAATTTCTATTCCTGTACTAACTAAAAACGTCAAACTCGTGCAAATTCTCAATAGTTTTACTGTTCCATGGCAAATTCTCAATTGATCTCACTCTTTTATTCTCGATGTATTTAAAACTCCTTTTCCTCGCATCTGTCAACAATAAAAAATAGCATACATGAAATTAGGATATGAATAAAAATTTAGTCTTGGCTCACCACATTTCCGCATGAAGAATGCATTGAAAGTAAAGCTCGTTCCAGTACATATAAATCAACAGCTTTGTCCTCAGGGAGGGTTGATGTGAAGCTAAGGCCGAAATCAATTAGGACCTGAGAGAAGATAGCTCTGGTTGTGATGCAGGGATATGGTAACAATCAAGTAAACAAACAGAGAAAACAAGGATTTCTTTGCCTCTACTATAACAGATAAAATAGCTCACCAATTGATTGGTACCGATCCTAAGTAGCATATTTGATGTGGTCAAGTCACCATGAATAAGACCACCGTCATGTAGTTTTCCAATTGAATCGCCAATCTGCATTGCGATGTCATCCAATCGTTCTTCCACAATACCATGTAACCCGAATTCAAGGAAGACATCTTTCACAGAAGGACCCTCCACATACTCAAATGTTAGAGAATGCAGAAGTGGATCCACAGCATACAACACAGGAGTTGACACCCCTAGTCGTCTTGCCTTTGTCATACATCTAGCTTCCTGCTCCAAAGTTCACGGAAAACATTCAACACTTCTGCAATATGTAAAGAAAACCAGTGAAAAAAAATACAAACTTGTGACTCACCGCATTTAAACGCTTGAGAGTAAGTTTAGAATCCAGAGTCGGATGCCTGTACTTCTTCGAGAAACGTTCCTTTACAATAGACCTCCTTCCAACAAAACTTGACTCAAAAACCCTCTGAAAGAGAACAACCCCAAACAAACAAACAAAAGCAATAATAGCGCGGGATATGCAAGAATTCAAACAAGAACAGAACATACTCGATAAAATTTGTGACTGAATATACTGTGTTGGGGTGTGGGTGCAGTCATAATAAAGGGAAACGCAAAATCATGTCGTCTCAGGACATAACAATGTTACAAGAGAACTCACCGCTTCAGCTCCTTGCTTGATCAAAATGAGGGAGCTGTCTTTGACATCTTCAGCATCTATCTCCATAATGTTCTGTACCAACAGAATTTACCCACCCCCACCCATATGTATAAAAATTAGCAACAAAGAATCATAACACACCAAAATACTATTTTCGAGGTTTGAGTCTTTAAATTTATTTATTTTTCTCTTCCAGCGTTGCAAATATCATGAGTGAGTGAACCTAACTTAAGGTCAAAGCAAAAGCCCCGAAAGTTTAAAAAGGAAAAGCAACCACATCACTTATAAGAGACGAAATGGTAAAGTTGAATTCCTTGCACGAACTCTAGTAGGTTATAGAAAAGAAGAGGAGACTGATAGGTACCTTTGTACTGTTTAATAAAGTGAAAGATCAGCCGCCGCCGCCGCGGCGCCGAGGTAACAGAGAGAGAGGCACTGCTTACTGCTTAACCCTCTCGCTTCAACCTTTCCTATCCTTTCTCTCCGATTTTTTTGGGTCAACTTGAGTCTCTCGCTCAACACGATGCCGTTTCTTGCATGAAAATAAGGAAAATAGATGGGGTATTTTCGCAAGGACACCTAAAAACCACTTCACACGACGTCGTTTTAACAGCCACCTGTCATTGTTAAACCCTAATTTTAGATCCCAAACCTGCCTTTTAGTTCCAGAAATGGTGATTAATTTTGCAAAATTGGATTTAATTAACCAAGTAATTATTTGCCAACGTTGAAAACCGGAAGCTCTTATTTTTCTTTTTTCAGTCGACAAATACAGAATCACAAAGCACGCCGCTAATTGCATTGCTAATTGGTAATTTGCAATTAAACGGCGCCACCAGCAACCACATTATAACAATTACGGGCCAACCTAATACAATCCAACCAATGAAAAGCTTCCACGTTGGGATCCCTCTCGACCACAACATCAGACACCGTAACCTGCACCGCACCTCTGTATCCTGCAATCCTGCCACGAACTCTAGCCACGACTCCGATTTTAATCTCCGATGCAAAATGAGCAGCCATGTCAGCAATTAATTTAACATTAGCAGGATTACGGCGTGAAAAGTAAGGAGAGGTGAGCTGGTTGAGCCAGAGAACGCAGGTGACACAGCCAGTGCCGTCGTCAATTGTGAATTTGAGAAATTTGTTTGGTTTTAGCTCGCGGGAGGTGATGACGCCTAGGATTTCGGTGCGGGAGATGGTAGTGTTTTTGCGAGTGAAGATGATCGGGTCGTAGGTGGAGAACGAGGGAGTTTGGGCTAGAGAAAGGAGATCGAAGGCTAAGAGCTTTACGTGTGTGTTTTGCAGTCTCTGATCCATCAGATGAAAGGGGTGAAAAAAATTAAAAAGAAAGAGGAATTAGTAGATATCTATCTAATTCCACGCGTGGTTTACTTTAAGGAGAAGGGTATTTTTGTTAATATATTTTGAGTGCAGGGTGTTTTTGTTACTGACAAAACGAAGTCGTGTCAGCAGCAAAAATAAAATCGAGTGTCGGGCGGTCTCCTCGTCTACGAGATAGTTAGAAAGAGTAAGGTAAAAACCCTAACCCCCTTTTGCCCACTCAAAAGTGATTGCGATTTGATACAATGAAGAGGCTAACGCCGTGGAGTGATGAGGAGGATGATTCCTCGTCGTCTTCGGGATCAGATTCAGAGGGTGCAGCAGCTGACAAGAAATCATCGAGACAAAAGAAATCTAAAGGTAATAACTATTTCTTGAACTAACAGACCTATTATATTACATTCTTTAAGAAATATTTAATTTCCTGATAGTCAAATAAAAGCATAATAACGTTAATTCATGTATGATGATTGAATGGAAGGAAGAAAGATGGATGTGTAACGAATGAATTCTGGTCGGTACTAAGGAAAAACCTAGAAAGTCCAGGTTTTTAAAGAGACAGACATGCTAAGAAGAATCTTAATGGGCTGTTTTTGCTCCCTCTGATGCTAGTTGTTGTATTGTTAATTGTTCCATAACCATTTTGTTAATCATTTTGGTATCCTGTGTTCATTTCTTCTATTCTTGAGATTTGTTTTTGGTTACTAAAGAAAGTTTTGAGATTACCCATATGAACAGGCAAGTCTGGAAAGCTCAAGAGTGGTGGTGCTGTGGACTTTGAAGCGTTGAGACAACATGGTTATAAAGGGGGGTTGTCAGTCCTGAGTGTGCCAGCACCAAAAGATGACACGAAACCAGACTGGACTTGGTCTTCTGGCAAAGAGCGTCGCGAAACCACGGATGTTGGAGAATCCTACCAAGAACGACAGAAAACAAGAAATGCATTGAGGGATGGAGAGGCTTTGATGAATGTGCAAACTTCAAAAGAGAAGAAAAATATGTCATTCCAGCAGAAAGAGAAGAGGAAACGAGAGCTTGGTCAGGCAAGTAGGGGGAAGAATTATGTTGAAGAAGAGAAGAGGTTGTTAAGGGAAAGCGGTGTCTACTCTGGTTTTGATACGTGATCACTGATGCTGATGCTCCTTCTTATGCAAGGGACTTGAAAATCCTGTTAATTTAGGGACTTTCTTGCACCAATATGATTGGTTTGTACCATGCAATTAGATCTAATGTGATTTACCGTGTTTTTTGATAGATTTTTGTCTGACCGGAAAATCGAAGTGGTAAATTTTTAACTGATAGACTGCATTTTCTTGCCCTCAGCCAAGATTTCCTTTTGTGCTACTGGCCAGAGCTGCTTTTCCAGATCGTTTCAATTAAAATCGTGTGCACCTTTAATTTTTCAGCATCTCTATGTATAGTAATTATTCGGAGTAGGCTATGTGGGTAAGTTGCCCGAAAATGTCTCTGAAAACTTTAATAGGGTGGAGTATAATCAAATAATCCAGATCAAAATGGTGTACAACTTTTGACTATTCTAGAGGGTTATTAGAAATATCTTATTTAACTTGAAATCCTGTCTCACAACAATGCAGTTAACAAAACTGTAGATCCTCGGGTCAAGATTCTTACAACAGTACAAAAAACAAGGCTGTCGATCTTCGGGTCAGAATTCAATAGCGGTAGCCTTTCCAAAACTAGTAGCTCATGAAATAGAAACCTCAATCTTTCTACAAACTTCTCAGACCTTAATCTTAGATTTGATCAAACACTTCCCTCAATATCAGGGAAAAAATTTCATACCACGCAGGGCCTTTTTCAGCATCCATGTTTGGGTTTGGAATTACATAGACTCCATGGGAAGGCAAGCGTGGTCACTATAAGGATGGAGCAGGAGATCTACTGGAAAGAGTCCTGTATATGGCTCTGATAGTATTGGGAGTTGTTCTGCAACAGCCTCCAACAAGGGCAGCCCCAATCTCACACCATTTATTTACATATGATACAAAATCTTGATCTGATATGCCTGTGTTTTGCTGCAATAGAAAGCGGGTTGACACAGTTAATTGGCATATTAAAAAATAGAACCAGCCATGAAGTTGTAAGATACAGACAGAAAATAGTGTTCCGCAAGGCAAATTTGCTTGCAATTACTTTTGGAAGAACTTGAGAGAATCCTTTTCTTGAAATAACAAGGACTTATTGATGCCTTCGAATATTATTAAAAAAACAATATGGAAATAATTTCCATGTGCTTTCCACAGCCATCAAAATGAACTCACCACCCATTCCTTTCGCTTGCCATCGTAACTCTCTCCACTGTTTGGATAAATAAGTATTGGTTTTGTAGTCACCTGATAAAATCATAATTTCATTAAGCAAAAGTGCCAGACACCCGTTAACTTTATATATATATATATATATATATATTAAGAACATCAAATCATTCTTATTTTTTATCCAACAACTATTTTAACATAAAATAAATAGAAACCATGAAGTCAAGGGGCAAGTGTTATAACTGTTGCTGCCATAGAACACCCACCCAAGTCATCTAGTATCAACTATCAAGTGATCTTATATGCCAACAGCTATCCATTACCACATTCTTTATACCGAGAGTGCACAGTGGAACATAGTGCAAGACCATAGTGGACTAAAAAAAGAGTATAAAACCATCAATATCATCTTAAATCTCTAAAATAGACAAGGAGCTTATCACGATTGTAAGATTCCTAAGTTGTGGTTGATGTTACTTTAGTTCATTCAATTCTTAAATTCAATCACAGTTCTTGACTTTTTAACCAGAGAAAAATAAATGATAATTGTAAGTTCAAACACTGTCGAAGAAATTAGGCTATTTTTAATTATTGACCAAGAAAAGTTTTAACCCTAGTGTAATCATTGACAACAACTTCGACACAATTTTGTGGACATAGATGGCAAGTATTATTTTTCTGTTCTTCTTGCTTCATTGTTGTTTATATTTCTAGCATGGATAAATAAGTTCATTAACGGAAGAAAGAGTTTTGATGGTCAGTTATTGTACAAATGACATTGGTCTGAATTTGCATCAGGTTGAGACAAGTTATGGCCACCAATAATGAACACTGTAGTTCAGTGCTTCATTAAGAACATTTAAAAACATCAACAAAAGAATAGCAGGAAGACAAAAAGCATACCTTCTTAATAGACAAAATCAGTCCATGAATAAATCTAGGAGGTGTGCAGTTGATCCCCACTGCAACTACATTCTGGCATGATTCAGCAATTGAAGCACAGTCAAGCAAAGAGTCACCGCTAACCACGTTAACGCCATCCTTAGAGTTAAAAGAGAACCATGCAGGAATCTTTATGTCTTCTTCCTTCAAGAGCTCAACATAAGCCTGAACAAACACAGACATAATCAATGGGAAAATAAGCACCAAAACGAAATGTAGCACCAGTATTAACTTCGTTTCCTATTCCTAGATTTGATCATGACTTTCCTCTATGAGAAAGAAATTAAAATGTTATGATATGAAAAAGGATCTGATCAATACCTGAGCTTCTACTTTATTTGGAACTGTTTCAAATGCTATGAGGTCAGCACCTGATTCTGCAAGAATCTGTACCCTTCTGCGATGAAAATCTTTCAAGGTTTCAAGGGTAACTGCATCGCCATAGTTCCCACTGTAAAGGGAGAGCAACAATAAGAGGTAAAGAAAGAATAATTAGAAGTTTACTTTCTATTAAGGAGAGTAGGACACCCTCTTTCTGAAAGGATATCAAACCACATTCTGATGCCATCAAGCTTAAGGCCATGTTCATTTTCTCAGATTCAATAAAAAAAACTGAGGTGTAAGTCTCCACGATGCTTTTAAAACATGACTGTTAATTGGTGTTTGATAGTGAACCACATTCTGAAACCATCAAGCTTAGACCGTGTTCATTTTCTCAGATCCCATAAGAACTCTAAGTATTAAGTTCTCCACAAAGCTTTTAAAATTAAAATTAAGAGCACTAAGAGATATGACAGTTGATTGGCGCATGATAGTGATATAAATAGATATGTGCAGTGATGCAGCTCATGCAATTACTTGACTAGAGGTTGACTCACCTGTACTCGGATCCATCAGCTAAATAAGCTCCATAACTTCCAATGGAAGCTGCAACTAAAATAGGTCGTTGTTTCAGAACCCTAACATTATTGCTATCAGGAGAACCTTTTTGACATCTATCATAATAAATATCCCTTGCCTCACATGCAATTTCCACGCTTTTCCTGAGCAAGGATTCACTTTCTTCACCAGAGAAACCTTTAGCCTCAAATCCCTGGATGGTGGCCTGTCCATATTCAAGTGAAACTGAGTGTAAATTCCGCGTGCCCACACATATAGAAAGAGATCATTGTTATTACCTGATAAGATGCTGTGATGATAATATCTGCACCAGCTTCAAGATAGTCAAGGTGTACCTGCTCGGTCAAGAAACTCATTAACCAATGGAAAGATACCACATATCAACATTTCATACGGTTTCATGTATAACCAAAACTTATAAAAAAAAAAAAAAAGATTGTGAGATAGAAAAAGATGGCAGCAATTCCTAAAATGGCAGTTATTTATCTATTAGCAGTCTTGATAACAAATGAATATATACATCAATTGCATTTGGTTTTCCACATTAGTACTTTAACCACTGGAATCAATAAAATATTGTTGCCAGAAAGACAAAAAAAAAAAACTTGCAGTTACATGGCATTTTTCCTAAGATGAATGTTATTGTGATTTCTGAAAATTAAACTTGCTTTTCATTATGCTAGTTTCTTTTCCTTTTTATTTATATGGTTGATTATATTTCTCATGCATAAAGTTTTACGGACATATTTTTCTTGGCTAAACTGAAGAATTTAAGAGAGACGCAAGAATTTTAAGAATAACTATCAATGTAGGTTAATCAAATGTTTTATGTGCTTAATGTTTGTGTTTGTAACGCATATCAGTTTCTGTAATATGAGACAAATCTACTTGATATATCTGTATCTATTTCTACTTAATTGTTCTGAGGAAATACTTTACAACCCCCCACCCAAAAAAAAAAACCCTAACGCAAAAGGAAAAAATTATTAATAATTACAATTGCATGCTTGTCCAAGTTCAACCTCCAATCCTCAACCAATAACAGAGTGGTCCCGTTTCATTTAACAAACGCATTGTTCAATAAGAAAGCAGAATGGCCCAAATTAAATACATTATACTATATTAAATACTCTGAAGTCCCCGCAGATTTTCAACCAACACAAAACAGCATAGCTGAGTTTTGACAAGTAAGCTCGAAAACGTGATGACCACATCTACATGGGCCATGGTCATGGTCATGAGGGTGAGTCTATCCAGATTCCAACTTTTATAGTGCAAATCTGAGTTTTTGCACTCCCAATCAAGAAACAAATCTATAAAGTTGATTCAAGAACACAAACACACACCCAATCATACATAGATAGAACTTAAAACAGCCCACATGGCGGTCCATACTCTTCACCAATTTAATTTACCACTGTCCTTCTCTGTTGTAAGCTAATGCCACTCATATACGCTCAAAATTTCCAATTGACCTCACGCACCCACCCCCTTTCTCTCAAAAGGGTTTGCGCGACATGAATTCGAAATTTCTGTCAGCGAAAAATGACACAGTTTTCTTCCTACTTTATAAGTCTTGGCTTCTTTTTCCTTTTTTTTTCAAGTTCTTGCGTTATAAAAAAGATTCAAGGGTCTAAAAAAGAGAAAAGAAACTCGAAAATCAAAGCAGAGACAGCAACAGAAACACATTAATATATATATATATAGAGAGAGAGAGAGAGAAAGGAGGGGGGGGCACCTCACGAACGAGATGAGGGGAAGTAAGAAGACACTTGGCACTCCAGAGAGGATCATTGAGGTCAGCGCCGTGTCGTTCGAGCTCCGTCGCGAGACCACCGTCGATAATGGCGACGCCGCCTGATTGGCGGAGGAAATCAGTCATAAAGGACGAGGTCTCGGCGGCTGGATGTCCCATCTTAAAACTTGTGTCTTTCCTCTCCAGCAGAGGGTTTTTGTGTTTGAGAAGTTTGTCTTTCCTTCCCAGTTTATGTCAGTTGCGCTTTGGTTTGATTAGAGTATTTATAGAGTACAAAGGTTGTGGAGAAGGGCACCCATAAGTTGTCCAATCTTTGCAATAATATCCTTTCTACTTTGAATGTTTACTTTCCAACCCCTCATGTTTTTCAATTTTTGTATCCAATCCTTCGACAATCATTTAATTTAACAAAATAATGGTTTCGTCTTGATAATTGGTTATTAGCTTTAGCTATTTTGTTTAGGAGCTGCCTCTACTGTAATTACTCAAAAGGATTTTCCTTCCTCTTACCAATGAAAGTTTTCCATGTTTTCAGAAGAAGAAAGAAAATCGCCTCATCTGTCATGGTGTGCAGCACAAGAAGTCTCTTACTTCTTTACAGTAAACCCCCAAATGGGGCAACAAGAAGAGTAATCTCTGATGCAATCCGTACACCACCACCTGCTAATCCAATAACATCACCATCAAAATAGCACAGGCAAAGATCCCAGGTGATCATCTTAGGCTGGTTTGGTTGCTGTCATATATACTTTGGCATCCTTTTGATTCTCATCTTCCTGGCCAAACTATTTTACAGTACTAATGATTTTCTTCAAATGCTTTAGTTTTCGCATAAACTCAAATGACTGCAAGCAATTCATTTTCAAAATCTGCATGGTTTGAGAAACCAAATCTTCAGACTTCTGTTTGGACGCAGAATATTACTAAAGAACGGCAGGTGTTTTCTGTCTAAGGTTCAAAATATTCCATGGATAATATTACATTTATTGAAATGAAAACTTTTGATTCCCTTTTTTTATCCACATAAACTCCTGATTTCTAGCTTCCATCCATCTCGATTTCCATAATTTATAGGCAAAACTACTCTCTGAATCACAACTATCTCACGAAATGATATACAAAATAAGTATGGAGCTCCAACATTTCCAAATATTATAATTCTGTGCAAGATAATAGTTACAGAGATACAAAAGCTAACTTTTAATACACTGAAACATTTAATGAATCAACTAGAAGCAGAAATTCTCTTGCTTCTAAAGTTCTTTGTTCATGTGCTTGAGAAAACTGTGATCTAGTGAATTGCTTCAATACCATATGAGTATATATGACCGGTGGAAGGTGGAAGGTGGAAGGTGGAAGGCGAAGGTGAGTTACGGACCACGAGCTGGGGTAAAACACAAGCAGCCAGTTGATTGATCTTCGGGTAACATGCCACCCCCTTTGCTTGTATCTATTGCTTCGAGCAGCCTAACTACCTCGTCCATCTCAGGCCGCTTCTCTGAATTTGCATCCCAACATTTCCGCATGACACTTGCCAATGAACTTGGGCAACATCTAGGAATTTCTGGCCTCAAATGCTGTAAAGATTATTTTCAACATTGAAATTATCAACATAAGATGGCACGTTAAAACCACAAACAAGCTAGATTCTAAAAAGGCAATGTCCAGTACAGCCAAATTAACAACATAAGATGTAGTCCAACCGGGGTTGAAAAAAGTTGGCACCAATCAGGTCACCTGGTCCGATGGACCAACATTATGAGAGCAGTGAAACGAACACAGCTTTAATGCCTTTGCTCATACAAATATTTACACTTCGCTCAGCATCAATTATCTAGTCATGTGAGTTAACCTTTGGGTCTACAATCTCAAGAGAACAGGAGATACCATTCATGCCTTTGCTTATTCAAACATCAGTACTTTCACTTTGCACAATAGCAATTATCTAGTCACATGAGTAGATATTTAGGTTCAACTCTGTAGCACATATCATTATATATTATGCGTCACATAATACCATATGTAGGTATTTTCCTCAGAATGTACTCTGGGACCTTATTGCAACTGCAGGGATCAAACTATGGGGCATTCCATATTATAAGAAATAAAAATGGGTTTCCCGCAACAGTTATCAAAATATAAAAGCAAACAAACCTGTCGAACAACTGCAGATGAAACTTCTGCAAAACTAAGATCTGGATAAGGCATGTCACAGCAATAGGTTTCCCACAAGCATATACCAAAGCTGTATACATCGCATTTCCTGTTGTAAGGCTTACCATCCAGGACCTAGACAATTACTTAGTTAAAATCTATTATCAAGATTTCAGATAAAGGGAAAAACTATAGCAAGAGAAAAGAAAGAACAGGGAGCAGGTACCTCAGGGGCCATGTATCCAAGAGTGCCAGTTTCCCCAGTCATGTCCCTTGGGTTCTGAGCCTCAACTCGAGCAACACCAAAATCAGCAATTTTCAAAGTTCTAGTAGCATCTAACAGCATATTTTCTGTCTTAACATCACGATGTACAATCTTTTTGGAGTGCAGGTAGCTCAAACTGCAAAAGTGGATCAAAGCAAAAATCTATAAGTAAACATCAAATAACAAACATTCTAATTGAAAATATTTACTTACCCCCTAGATAAGTCCAAAGCAAGTTGAATCACAATCTTAAAGGCAAGTTTCTTTCTCCTATTTCTGATTAAAAATTTCTTTAGCGTCCCACCCGGAAGGTACTCAACAACAACACAACACGCCCTAGCAGGAGGAGAATTGACGCTATCACTTGAAGAACTTTTGGAAGGGATCTTAAGATTGGAAGTTCCCATTGAAGCTCCAACAAACTGTAATGGATGATTATAGTTATAGATTTTAATACTAGGATACAATGGTGATGCATCTACAAAGCTTGTGATGGAAACCTAAGGAACAGAAACTATCACAATAAAAAAACGCAAAAAATAACTTGGAGAGAACTTTTTTGTTTATCAATGGAAGGTAACTGAAGAAGACATCAAGCCATTGATAGATGATGGTGTACCCTTTACCTTCGTAACGTTAGGATGGTCAAGCTTATGCCAAACAGCAACCTCTTGCTTGAATGATGCCCGGAGAGCAGCAGTTTCAGCAGCAGTGGCAATGCCATCCTCTCCCCAGTCCAATACCTTCACTGTAATTTTTAATAGTTGGCAGTGAGGACTTTGCCAAGACAAATAAATATTGCACATATGGAGTGATTGTTTGATGTTTTAGGCAGTTTTAATGGGTTGGGTGGCGAAGTAGACAATTCACAGTGTCATCATGCTTTTACATATACACAGACAAGCTTGAAAAATACCAGAAAACATAGTAGTTTCTTATAATTGGACTGATTATAACAACAATGCTATCAAACAATTAGTGGTTAAAAAAACTTAACATAATGACACCTATAAACCACACAGCAACATCTATAACAAAGGAATCACACCCAGTCTTTTTCTCATTAATTTGAAATAAGATTACGCATGTCTTGCTAGAAATGAGAGAAGATTTTGGAGGCTTGCAGGGAAACCTCACAAATGTACCAGTTTTTAATAAAAAGATACATGTCATCCAATACAAATAATCTGCTGTAAGTACAGCGTGCATCATTGCACCTCTACAGAGCAGCATAATTGATGACTTAGCATGTAACCAAAGTTTTCAATGGCCGAGGAATGAACTTGGAGAATTTGAGGGTGGGAAGGATTCAGAAAGACATCCTTTCCTTCAGCAAAACATTGAGAACTTGAACAAATATACAAGTAGTCCAAAACTTCTTCATAGAAGAACCTCAGCCATTTACGTGACATCCTAAAACATGAGCAGGTGCTCTTACCATGACTCACTCAAGTGATACCTATAGTTATCTCATTCCAATCAATGATGCACAACCAAAAAAGACAAGAAAAGAAATTAACCAAAGTATTTACTCAGATAAAAAATCAAAAGAGATAAAAAGATAATTTAAGCAAAGATGTTTAGAAATGTTAATAATTGGTTCGATGAATCTGTGTCGAAGCTCAAGCCTTACTGTTTAATATTAAATTTTACGTTCATCTTATCTAAAAGAGATATGAACTAAAGTCAGCTTTCCTATTAGCCAATGACGCTTCTGCATTTTTTTAAGCTTCTTTGCCAAGCACTATGTTTTGACAACGAATTTTATAAGCTCTCAAAAACAAAATCCAGACCAAAAGAAACCCTGAAAACATATGCAATAAGACACACACTATCGTGGTTGTAAACCAACATAACGTGCATGCACAGTAAATAACCATGTGTTCATAAAGTTATAGCCTCAAAATGCAATCACTAATACTTGATCTCTTAAGGCCATGCCTCAAAGTGATGAAATCACTAGGTTCATAACACACGCAGTTAAAGGCCATACCTTCCAACTAACATGTGAACCTTTTACTCTGTCTCATCACTTAAGTGTTTAAAGCATGTTATCAGACTTGACATAAGAAATTCCTTTACGACCTCTATACTTAACTGCGTACGAAGAGATTTATAGCTACCTATTATCTATCAAACACAAATAAAATATTTCTCAACTTCATTTCAAATAAGGAATTCATTCATAATTATACTACAAACAGATCGCAGAGCTAATCTCACAGATTATTGAAATTTCTGTAAGTCAGTGCTTCGGAAAAAAAAAATATAAAAGAAAAGAACTTGAATACCAAAATTGAATAAACATTTCAAAGGAAGCAGGAACAGGAGAATAATAAATAAAAACTGCAATACCAGCAACATCTTGGCCGTCATAATTGCCTCTATACACAGTCCCATAAGTCCCATAAGAAATAACATGCCTTATATCCAATTTTCCCAAATCAATCTCCCACTCTTCCTTTCTTGTTGGTTGCACTTCCCTATCCCTTGACCAAGCACGGCTTAAATGATTCTCTAGCTGAATATCCCAGCTCTTGAAATCTATTTTATCTGCTCTAAAGTACAGTTCTTTATTGCTCACACTGCCCACTTTTGAGCCCAATTTCTTTTCTTTAGCAGTTGAGGCAGTTTCTGCTTCTTGATGGGTATTGCTTTTCTGTCCCTTCATTGCCCCTTCTGCTTCCTTTAAATTGCTTGATTCCATTTTATTTTTTTTTCCTTTTAAAATTATAAAGCAGAAAACTTTACTGTTATACAGTTTGTTTTTTTGAAACTATCAGAACAAGAACATCCTTACCACCATCAAAATAATAATTAATCTAGCAAACCTCCAAAATCATTTAAATCATGGAAATAATTAACAAAAAATTACTACCCTTTATTTTTGAAATCCCAATTCACAAAATTGACAAATAAATAGAAGAACGAAGCAAAGCCCCTAAAAAACCAAAACAAAAAAATGGTTGCAAAAACGAGAGGGGGGGGGGGAGATAAAGAGGGAATAAGACAAGTAGGGTTTTATGGAGGAGACTTTAAGAAGGGAAGGGAAAGGTCAAAGGAGCCAATCAAAGAATAATTCCCCCGTGTATTCTCTCCATTATATATATATATATATATATATTGGAGAGAAAAAAACGAAAGGGAAGGGAAGGATTGACATTTGATAGTGACCTAAAATAGCTTCGTGACTGTTTCAAAAATCCAACACTTTTCAGCTTCTTCTTCTTTCTTTATTACTTTGGCTGTTTTCTTACCTGTTTCTTTTTTTAACGGACTTACCGGTATTTTTAAGGATTTGCTTCGACTTCCATGCTTTTTTTTAACTCTAAATTGTATAGCCAATTTGCTATATTTTATCTTTATTTTACTTCTGCTTCTGTTTCTGTTTCTATTACCCTTCAACATGTTGGAAGTAGGGAGGCAGGTGAGATGAATATGGTGTTTTATATGCTAACCAAGTTGATAAGCAATTTATATATATATATATATATATATATATGAAGATAACGTAATCTACTAAAATATGCATAACCAACACAGTTTAATTAATTGTGAAAGTCAAATATGCATAACTTGACACGCGCAGATATTACAGCACGCTGCATCTCGTATGAATTTTTTTGCGTGTTAGATGCATGACAAAAGCAATTTTTGTCAAGCCTGTGTGCCACACGCGACACTCAAGAAATTTTGTTTTGTCAATCACCTGCCACATGTACCGTTTAAAAAAAAAATTGTTGCGAGAGGCCCTTGTGCTGCACTAGAAATTTTTTTGTGTCAGATACATGGGACACGCGCTAGCACAAAAGGATTTGTGTGTGACAAGTGTAGTTTATTCATGTGTTACACGCGCTAACAAGGGAGTATATTATTGTTTTTAAATATTATATTGAAAGTTTCAAAGTTAGTTTTTTTTTTTTATATTTATAAATTTATTTTGTTGATATTTTTTTAATGGCAGTATGGGTGTCATTATTATTATGAATTTTTTTTCTAAGAAATGATGGAATAATCTTCTAAAAACAAAAAGAAATAGCTATTTTTTGCTCAGCTCAAATAAAAAAGTTTTTTTTGCAAAAAAACAAGTGAAATGATAAAAATAATAATAATGGAACTGAATTTAACTAAATATAGAAATTTAGGGACCCAAAGCATTTTAAATAGAGAAGAAAGAAGAATAAATGGTCAAATAATAATAATAATAAGGAACACACAGGTGATATCTGCATCTAGTCAAAACTATACTAGCTTGGAAATTATTTTCAAAATGTACGAATTTCGAAGAGATAAAAGAGTGAATGCGTTGAATTTTATGATATCCGACGTCAGGATTGACTTGTCTCGGCGAGTAAAAAAAACAAAGACAGAAAATCAAAGAAAGATAAAAAAGCAACGGCGTCCTCAACACCACCTGTTGAGCCGTAATTGGAAAAGACACCGTTTCATGCCACTCGTCTCCATCCATGCCCAGTAGTATTTCTTAGCTGGCTGGATGGCAGCCTAGTATTTTGATTGCATTGCGCTTCCATTATGAGCAAATTGACATCCCTAATCCTCCACCGACCACAAGTTTGAACAGTCTCCGATTCCAAAATAGCATTGTTGACATTTCAAATGCAGGTCCTGTAGAGCTATTGAATAAATTTTGTGGCGGGGGAATTAATGTTATGCACTGCATGTACCCCACGTCGAGGAAAAGTTGGGGGAATTCAGGCAAGGTGTTCGTCGGAGCTTTGACAATATTGGAGGCATTATTAGGGTGATATCGTATATAAGAATCTTATGAAAAAGATTTGATGAGTACCCATAATAATTAATCAACACGACACCCTTTAGCCAGCTCTATCGGCCGGGAAAAGATTGGTAATGTGTGTGATGTGAATCGTGATTATTATACCCCCCGTCAACATCCATTTTTTTGGCCACCGGGAAGGAATTTTCTTGGAGAATATATAATGGATCTTTGACTGTTTGTACACGTGTTCTCAGAAGCAACTTAGCATCAGAATTTACGCTTATTATAAAAATTCTTAGTATCAGATAATATAATGTGATGTACAATGTTTTTTAAAAATATTTTTTAATTAAAATAATATTTTTTTTATTTTTTATTTTTGATATTAACATATCAATATTATAAAAAAATCAATTTAATATTTAAAAAACAGAAGCCGTGCGGCACTTACAAGGCGGCCACCTGCCTACGACGGCTGCTTACGGATATGCGGTGGGTTCATGGTTCATGAATGACAGTAGAAGCAACGGGGAAGCCTTACTTAATGGAAATTTCTAGCTTAGTTCCCGTTTCATTAATTAAATGAAATAAATTGATGGATTAGGAATATCGTAGGAGGTAAATTATGGGTTTAAACCCTTTTTTTTT